>OIWT01003239.1_pt1 | contig 15274 bp, 15 predicted proteins | sample 1587701 | NCBI WGS metagenome assembly OIWT01 (sample SAMEA3888904, study PRJEB22519) | human gut metagenome | biome: human gut; feature: human-associated habitat; material: faeces | place: Denmark | collected 2009
CAGAGAACTTCTCGATGATGGGGATGCAGAGCTCCTCCGTCAGACCGGGGTACACGGTAGACTCGAACACAACGTAGTCACCCTTGGAGATCACCTTGCCGACCACCTCCGAAGCACCCTCCACGGGACGCACATCGGGAGAACGATCCTCGTTGACGGGAGTGGGCACAGCCACGATGTAGAAGTTGGCAGAGCGGATCTGCTCCAGATCGTAGGTGAGGGAGAGATTGCCGCCCTTGAGGGTCTTGACGAGTCTCTCCGTACCGACTTCGCAGGTAGGATCTTCGCCGTTGAGGTAGGCCTCGATCTTGGGCTTGCACACATCGAAACCGATCACCTTCACTCCCTTCTCAGCGAAGGCCACAGCCATGGGCATACCCACGTAGCCCAAACCCACAACGCAAATCTTCAGGTCGGAAAAGTCCATTTTAACGAAATAATGAAGACAAAGCAGCTGCATCCACGTGTATTGAAATCGTTGGGATCGCGGGATGCCAATATCGAAAGAAGGGCAGCACAAAAGCGGATTGTTGGTGTGGAATTGGATAGATCTACTCGTGTTTTCGCTAGAAATGGGGAAAGAAGGGAGACGCAATCGAAACGAGACTGTGAGATGGTTGTCATGCAGTTGCTATTTCACTGCACACAGTGAGCCGGATGTATTTATGCGACGGCAAGGGAATCAGATTATTACTCCGTTTCCAGACAATGGATGAAATCGAGGACGACTCGAAGTGGAAATCATTTCAGAAGTGGTGGAAAGACGCTACGGCCCGTTGTTCTCGAAAGTGCCCCGTTCCGAAGCAGCTCCTTTTGTTTGCTGTCATTGTTGTTTTTGTCGTCGTCTACAGTGTTTTAAATCGTGATGTTTTGCGAGTGTCGAATGAGCTACTGGATTTGCAAAGAGAGGCGGATACGATGAAGTCGTTTGAATCAAAGAAGATCAGTCTTGGAGAGGAGCGACTCGATATGATCCCACTGGCCGTGTCCGAAGAAAAGGGGAAAGACGAGCGCGAGGACTCCTCTCTTCCGGATCAATCGAGTGGGTGGAGTAGTAGCAGTGGAAAGAACGAGAAGTGGAGTCCGAAAAAGACACGGCTGCGAAAAGAGAAGTCCAGCGAGCAGGCGACTGAACTTCCTGTTGTCGCGAACTCCATGCTGAACGTGACCATTGACGGCGCTCTTTCCCAAATCCTTCCCGTTCAAGTCGATGATCTGGACTCCAAAGACGGCTTCGCGATGAGTTTTTCCTTCACCTACCCCGCGTTCGTGCTGTCTCCGCCATTCACCTACGAAAAGAGTCCGCGCAACACCCTTCCCGCCATCTCCGGTTTCTACCGCGAGCTGGCCAGCCACAAGCACGACGACTGCGGCAGCGAGGACATCTGCGTGAACCCCTCCAAGTACGTGCGCCTGTACACGGACTGGACGGCGGCAGACCCCGTGAGCGCGGCGGACAAGGACTACATCGTCTACTTCCAGAAGGAATACACGCACGGCCGCGTGGACGTCATCCCCAACGGCGTGATGCCCTTCAAGGCCGACTGCTCCTGCTTCTCCGACCACGCCAAGGCGCTGCAGCCCGCCGCCGGCCGCCTCTACAAGGCGCCGTACAGCGTGGTGTTCCTGCTGGTGCCCAACGGTGCCACCTTCTACCACTTCATGGACTCGGTCCTGCCTAAGATCGTGCAGCTCGAGTCCTTCCTGGCAGATCCGTCGCTACGGTTCCTGATCGATCTCTCGCCCCAACACCCCATCGTGGGAGAGCTCGTGGCGCGTCTTGGGATCCCCCAGAATCGAATCATCAACTACCGAGACATCAACCATCTGGGCGACGCCATTCAGGCCAAGCGTCTGGTTCTGACGTGCAACACGCCGCCTCTTCACCCGTATCTGTTCCAACGTGCACAGTACTTGCTGAAACTCCCGCACATCCAATTTCCCTCCAAGTACAAGCCGTGTAAGGTCATCTACCTGTCTCGGCGGCGCGGCACGCTGGGCGGCGGCCGGCGCGTGATGAACGAGTCCGAGCTGGAGAAGCACCTTCGCATGTTCGCCGAGGCGAATCACTATGACTACGTTCCCTTCTTCCACGGAGAGTACCGCGACCTGACGAGTCTGCTAGAGCTGTGGTCGCAAGCGGTGGTGGTGATCGGCCCTCATGGCGGCGCGTTCACGAACATGATGTTTGCGCCGAAGGGAACGGTGGTGATCGAGTTTTTGCCGAATGGCGCGGTGTTCACGGGCACGACGTTCAAGGAGCACCTGTCGGTGTATCAGGAGGCGATGGTGATGGGTCACCGCTACTTCGCGGTGATGTCGTCGTTCACAAAGCGAGATGACATCACGGTGAACATCCGCGAGGTGATGGAGATTCTGAAGAACGGCGTGAAGACGATTGCTGTGTCGTGTCTTTGTTTCACACGGTCCAACAAACACCCGAATGCACACGAATACACTCCTTCTTGTCCTTCTCCTCCACATAGAGTAGGTCACACAGGCGCTCCTTCTTGCACTCCTCCACACAGCTGCCGCGCACGTAGTAGCCTGCTCTATACCGCGTCATGTAGTCCTGGAATGCCTCCTCGTCACTCCACATCCGCTCCGCCCAAGCCGCCATCTCTTCCGGCGCGAAGCTGTCCACGCCCAACGCCTCCTTTGCGCGGTACGCCTCTCGCCACGCCAGTCGCCCTGTCCGTCGCATCTCATCAAAGTCGGCCGCAAACTGGACGAAGTCCTTCACCTCCTTCGTCGCCTCGTCGATCAGGTACAGACGCGCGCTGGGGTTGTTGTCCACCAGACCCTCGAAGGCGGGCGCAACAAAGTTCACGTGCACGGGGGTTTTCTCCAGACTCGACTCATCGCGGATGATGTAGTAGTGATCCAGGTGCGTGTGGCCGCTGAAAGACGCGCGGATGATGTCTTTGTAGCGGGCGACGATGGCCGAGTACTTCGCCTTGTACGGCTCGAACAGCGTGTTTCCCGCGGGAATGTGGTTCAGAATCCACACCACCTCGTGATGCTGGCGCGCGTGCTCCAGCCACTTCACCAGAAAGGCCGTCTCCTCGGCCACGTCCTCCATTCCCTCCACGTAGGTGTTCTCGGTGTAGTGCCAGAGGCAATTCAGGGCGATCACTCTCCACCCCTTCTCGATCAGCATGGTGTAGTATCCGCCGTACAGCACGTTCTCCAACTGGTCCTTCGGGATCCACTTCTTCCAAATGGTCGCCATTACCTCCGTCATCCGGCGGTTCCCGGGAGGATGAAGCATGTGACCCTCGGGGAAGGTGTCGTGATTGCCGAAAATGGGAATCACGGGGTAGTCCGGGAAGCTGTTCTTCACCTCGCGGAAGACATAACGGATCAGCTCAATGTTCAACTCGGGCGTCTGGGTGCTCTTCTTCCGATGGGTAGCTTGGTCTCCCGTCATGAGGATCAGATCGGGGTTCCTCTCGGGATGGGACTTGAAATAGGTCTTGAACCACCGCAGCGAATCATGGACGAATTCTGGGGCGTTGTCGCAGTTATGATCGCCGTACCTCCCCGCACTTCGCGTTTCGTTTGTTGGAACGGAGTTTCCGCGACAGCAGGGGAACTCCTCGCAGAGGGCAGGCGCGCCCTCCAGGTAGTCCGGCTCGACGTGCACATCCGTGAGTTGGAAAACCACAATGTCTCTTGAAACGGACAGCACGAACAGACAGAGGATCAAGAGTGGAAACATGACAAAAGAATGGCTCATTGGTCATTTCTTGTATTCGTTTTTCATTCTTTGAGCTGCATTCAAGTATGTGAGGTATCGTTTCTGTGAATCGTAGAATGGAAGAGCGATTGCGAGAGATGCTGAAGCAGAGCCAGCGGACGAACCAAGACAGTCAGGGACATGCGCTGAATTCCGTTCATTCGATTCGCATTGCTTATGCCATAGGAAGTCGTGGAACAACCGCAATCACCCCCAGTCGTTGAAACAAACAATTCGTATTGGATTCTGCGAAGTCTTATGTTTGTAGATCCGAGGAGAAGAAGGAAGTGCCAGAAGGAACGTTGAACGCTTCCATCGATGCGTTTGGCTTTTTTGTGCTGACTAACAACAAGTTACTTCAAGGAGTGCTATGAGCATGCAGTCCACAAGGCATTATACGACTTGGAGACAAATGGAGAAAAGGACGTGCTGGAGCGAGCACTGTGTAATATAAACAACTTGTAAACGAACTGTTTATTCAACTATTCCAGCAACTTCATGAGGTATCCACAGCGCTTCTTCTCCTGGTCCGTCCACACCACGTCGATGAACCTGTGCTCCCTGCCCGCAATTCGAGGAACCAGATCTACGGATAAGGGACACAGCAGAACGCGACTCATGCGATTCAGCCGAATCTCGAGTGTGTTGAAGTGTTTTATAAAATCCATGTATGGCGCGTACCGCTCCTCCTTCAGCACGCGTGCAGACGTGGTCTTTCCGTCCTTGCGCGACTCCGACGCAATGCCGGTGATCATCGCGTGCGTTGTTCCCGGAGCCACGTTCGTGAGAAGAGAGGGCGCAGCCTCCACAACATGGCAGTACGGACAGGACGAGAATACCTACTTCTCACTCTCACTCCACATCCCAACCGAAATCTCCTCGATTTCCTCCTCCGCCACGTTCTCCGCCACCACCTTGAAGAACAGCACGTCCTTCCGGTCCAGCACCACCGAGCACTTCGTGTCCAGCAGCGGCTTCAGCTCCACCTCGCGCCGCACACGCACCATCCGCCATGTGTTGTCTGTGGCGTTGTTGTCTGTGATGGTGGTTGCACCCAACAGCAACACACACTGCAGGGAGTAGAATGTGTGGGGCCCCTCCTCGCGGAGGAAGGCACAGCCGTTGCCCTCGGGCAGGTGCAGGTAGGTGGGCACAGTGATCGTCTCGCCCGGCGCCAGCGTCTGCCCGGGCCGCAGTAGCGAGTACACCTGCGCGAAGTCCGTGGCGGGCAGGGCCTGCTGGCTGTTGGTCAGAGCGGCCACCGCCTGCGCGTCCTGCTGCGCCACGAACCAGTGGTAGTTGTTGGTGAGGAGGAACGCCGCCGTCAGAGGCGCAGTCCCGCGGTTCGTGAGCGATAGTGGCAATGCCGCCAGCTCGGAGAAGAAGAAGGCAGGCTTCAGACCCTGCAGCTCGCAGCTCGCGCGCACCGCCTCCTTCTGCACGCGCAGACACAGGCACGACTCCTCTCCGTACACGCACCGGTGTCTTTGCTCCGCCGTCTGGTTGAGGCGTCGGCCGCGCGCCCGCAGTGCCTGTCTGACCACCACGCGCTCCACCTTGCTGGCATCATCACCACCCTCAACACCACCATCATCAGTACCATCACCACCCTCAGCACCACCCTCAGCACCACGCAGAGTAAACTCAACGGCGGTGATGTGACATTCGCCCTCCTGAGCCAGTGTCAGCAGGAAACACACCTCCTGCTCCGCCTGTGGCGCCAACTTAAACTGCGTCTCCTCCACCTGCGCACCGGTTGCGATCAGCACAGCCCTCTCGCACACCAGCGTCTCCTGCAGCGGGTTGCGCAGCGTGAGACGCACGGCGACGCGCGCGCCGAGCGGCAGGACGGGTTGCGGCTTCTTGCCGGCGAAGCCATAGGGCGAGTGCTCGTAGAACTGAGGGATGCGCGCGGCGTCGAGGCGGCAACGTGCCAGCGAGCCGAGAATGGGCGCGAAGGCGTCCTCGTCGTCTGGAGCGTCGGTGAGAAAGGACCAGAAGGCGCGGTCGGGGTGGGCGTTTTCGTCGTACTGGACACGGAGCGAGTGGGGGAGGAGGAGCGGGAGAGAACAGTCGGTGAGATGCAGCGGGAAGCGCTCGGCGGGGAAGAGGTGGAGAGAGGCGAAGAAGGAGGCGTGCGAGGCGGCGTGTTGTGGCGAGAAGGCGAGTCGCTGCACGCGGGCGAGCGCGTCCCAATCGACGCTGGGCTGGTGGAGGAGGAGGATTTGCGTCTCGGCGGCGAGATAGTTCTGCGGTTGAGAGAAGGAGGGAAGAGAACCGCAATGGCGTCGAGTCCGTGAGCCGTGTATTGGCGCCAGGCGAGGAGGAGTGCGAGCAGCGCGTGGGCGAAAAGTCCCTGCTTCTTGAAGCGCAGTGCAGCGAGGACGAAGGAGAAGACGGCGCGGCGGCGGTGTTGCTGGGTCTGGAGGGCCGCGCACCAGAAGAGCGAGACGGGCGAGCAGACGGAGGAGAAGGAGGCCAGGGGCTGGAGGGTGGTGACGAGGGTGTGTGCGTCGTACAGGCGGGAACGGGTCCTGATTTCGTGGGACGACATGCAGAGGGAGAAGAGGAAGGCGGAGAGGAAGGAGAAATAGGAAGAGGAATCGAAGAGGTGGATCGATTGCACGAAGTAGAACTGCATGTCCCGAACTTGGATTCCGCTAGAAGAGGGACTGTTCGCTTGAAGGAAGAAGGAGAGAGCGATCATGAGGGAGGCGTGGGCCACTTGGAATTGGGCCTAGGGATTATAGAATTGGGACAGGGGGACATTGCTGTTCTTGTAGTCGTCGAGGAGCATACGGTAGTAATCGATGCACGTATCGTAGTCCTAGTTCTTATGGCCCCGAAACACAATCACATGAACGAGAAAGGCCATATCGGCGACGAACCGAATCTTGAACTCGATCGTGTTTGCGTGAAACAACACGACTTCTTCTTCCTGGGTGGCTGCCAGATTTGGGCTGCTGCTGGTTCGGAGCCAGCCGAAGAGCGCGTTGGCGATGCCGCGACGGTCGTTGACGATGTCCTGCGTGTAGCACCGGATCATCTTGGCGAGGTTTGGAAGAACACTCCGCATCATCACCCAATGCATGGTCTCCATCATGCCCGCGATGTCTGCGTCCGATAGCCGCAAACAGCAACCCGGCCTAAACGTGAAATGCAGGAAGAAGGAGTACGGAACGGAGGACAAGACAGATGGCGTCGTGGATCGCTTTTCCTCGGCGGGGAGGGAATTGATGCGAATGAGCTTGCACTGGGACGCGTTGAAGGTGGATTTCATGTTGCGGAAGATATCGTCCGCGGGAGATGCAGAATCGCCCGAGTGAATCAAAAAGTAGAAGAACGGGATTGCTTTCGAAAAGGATCCCAACCGAAACGCAGGGTACTGGAGCACCCTTTGGGAAAGGACATCAAAGCGGTGGAGAGGATCTTCGTCGTCACTTGAAACAACGAGAATGATGGCGAGCGGATGGTTCAGAAGGTCCGACTCGCCGAAGCGACACCTATCACAGAGGGTCGACACGAGTGGAAGAATCCACGGCTGCTCCACGTCTTTCAACGCAGTGGAGTCGCAGAGGGACTGAATGCAGGAGTGCAGCTGGTCGGGAGAAGGCTCTTCCTTTTTCAGGGTTTCTTCGATTCGCTTCTCCACCTCCTCCACCTCTGGAGGGTGGAGAGAGCCAGCGTACTCCATATCGAAGGCAATGCTCTTCAGAGGCACAGAGTGCGTTTCGAACTCCAGCGAATAGTTAATGTCATTCTCCACAGCAAACGATCTACATGTGAGGGGAAAGAAGGGGGAAGGACTTGATGAGCTGAAGTGTCGTGACTCCGCACTCCCTGCACGTCTTTTCCGCTCCATTTGAGGATTCCACTGCCATATAGGGGTGGAAGCAGCCTTCAAGAAAACCACTCAACTGTGTGTAGGAATACATCGGGTGTGAGGATTGTATTCACTGTGCTTCCGATTTATCGCAGAACACACGAAGGAGGAAAGAGATTGTGATGGATGATGGGAGTGATTATTCGCAATAATGTTGCTGTTTGGATCGGAAGCAATGTGGAATTTCAAATTCGCGTTCATTCCAGGAATAACTCCCATCACGGGAGAAGTGTGCAGATGTGCTGGAGTGATACGGGTGATGGATGCACATGCTTGTAGCCAACAATGGATGGGAATGGTGGTGATGGACCCAATTTTGATTCTTTCCTCCGATGTGATGCTAAGGAGAAGCCCTTCTCTATACCAAACAGGGAAGAGGCAATCAACCAGCAGTGAAGGAGGAGCGTAAAAGGGGACATATGAACAGAGTGACCCCAGGATTGTTTCTAAACTGATAAAGTTAGCTAACTCTTCAGTATCTTCTATTCCTGTCATGAGCACTGTATGCCCTGTTGGTATTGACTTTGGAAATGTGTGCACCGTGATGTCCGCTTTCCAAATGAACGAGAAGGAGCCCTTGAAGTCAACAACGCTTATTGTCAAGGACAGAAACGGTTCCAGTTGCCCATCGTACTTTTGTATTGTGTGAATAAGGGCTAGTTCTGAAGTCTTCTTCGACAATGGGAAGCGCTTAACTGGAGAAGCCGCACATATTATTGTACCGATTCTGTCAAGTGATGGATAACGCATAGAGCGATAGAAATCCTTCCTGTTGCGTGCGATTCATAAAATCGAGCATCAAGCGTCCCTACTCGCAGGTGAATGACGATATTCGCACGGCGATCGAATCGATGCGAGAGGGAGACAACGGAGAAGTGGAATACGTGGTGAATGTCGGAGGGAAAGAGGAGCACTTCCTTCCCTCCCACCTTGCCGGAACGTACATATCAGATCGCATCGAGGATATTAAGAACGACAGAAAGGCGGAGCGCATGAACCTCGTCATTTCGGTTGCTCTCTGCTCCCTCGCTCACACCCTAGATTCCGGCGTACTACACAGAGGAGCAGGTGACGGAACTCCAGGCCGGACTGAAGATCACGGGCATCAACGACTACCTCTTCATCACGGAGCCCGAGGCCATCGCCGTGGAGTACGGCTACTACAAGAACCTGAACAAGGAGTTCGACACGCAGCCGCTGACGGTGCTCTTCGTGGGCGTGGGCTTCGCCGCGGCTCAGGTGTTCGCCGTTACCTACACGCAGGTTTGTGCGGACGACGCATGTGATCGTAGGACCACTTCAAGATCCTGCACTACGCGTCGTCGAGCGAGGTGTCCTCGGGACTGGTGGACTCGGCGTTCTTCCAGCACATCTGGGAGCAGTACGAGGAGGCGAAGGACGAGGACAGCGCGCCGCACGAGGGCAACCACGACCTGTACTTCCGCGTGCTGGAGAAGATCCAGGCGCTGAAGAAGCAGTTCTGCTCGGAGGACATGGCCACTGCGGAGCTGGGAGTCAACGGCGGCGGCGACGACGAGGTGTGGGTGGACGTGGATCTGGACCAGGTGGAGGCGGAGCTGGCGAAGAAGGGGGTGGTGGAAGCGTTCGGCGCGATGGTGGAGGCGTGCTTGGAGAAGCTGGTAAGTGCTGGAGAGAGCGTTGAGGGTAGGGAGACACGAAGGTAGATCGTATCGAAGTGTGCGACCAGGGCGCTTTCTTCTGGCCTTTCCAGCGCGCGGCGAGCAAGGCGGCCGCCAAGCACGGCCTGGAGATATCCTTTCACAGGAACAGGACGATCCTTCACAGCAGTGCGAGCTGAACACTCACCGCACGACCAGCGAATGTGTGGCGCGCGGCAACGCGCTGTACGCCTTCTACACGGCGTACTTCAGCGACGCGCGGTTCGCGCCGGTGCTGAGCCGCCTCTGCGACGACGTGACGCCTCTGTGCAACTTCTCGTCCACGGCGGACTCGAGCTGCGTGAAGCAGAGCGAGGTGAAGTGTGGGTGTAGTGAGGAGAGGTGAGAACTAGTCTCTGCGGACATGGAGGCGCGGATCAACGCGGCGGTGCAGCTGGAGGCGAACGTGTCGTCGCAGTCGCAGTCGGCGCGCGAGAAGGAGGACGCGCAGAACGAGTTCCAGAAGCGGATCAACGAGACGCTGAAGAAGATGGACGACGCGGCGAACTGGAAGGAGTACGCGCTGAACCGCGTGATGCTGGAGACCATGATTGGGGAGGCGAAGAAGTGGTTTGACGAGACTTCGCGACGCGCGGACGTGGAGGCGACGGTGTTCCGTGCGCGGCTGGCGGAGCTGGAGAAGCAGATCGAGGCGGAGATGGCGCGCTTCCACGCGGAGCGCGAGATCCAGCTGGAGAAGGAGCGGGTGGAGAGGGAGCGTTTGGAGCGCATCCGCGCGGCGGAGGAGGAGAAGCGGCGAAAGGAGGAGGAGGAGCGGAGACGCGTGGAGCGCGAGGCGATGCTGAAGAAGTGGCACGCGCTGCACGACCGCCTGGCGCTCCTGACGAGCCACCTCACGAAGGCGGAGTTCGAGTTCCTGAAGCAGCACGAGAAGGAAGTGTGGGTGTGGGCGTGGCGAGTGAGGCGTAGTGTGGACGTGAAGCCGACAGCCCACGGCGCGCACGAGGGTTCTCTCCCGCGCCGACTGAGCTCGGAGAGAGGCAGTCGCGGGATGGAGATGGATCACCGCGGGATGTTAGGTCGCGGGATGGAGATGGATCACCGCGGGATGCTGGGTCGCGGGATGGAGATGGATCACCGCGGGATGTTGGGTCGGGGGATGGAGATGGATCCCCGCGGGATGTTGGGTCGCGGGATGGAGATGGATCCCCGCGGGATGTTGGGTCGCGGAACAGAAGAAGGCATTCTTCCTCAGACGGAGGAGGCGATGGGTGCGATGGCTTATTGTGTGCCGGTGGTGTTCGGACCGTCCAGCGCCCCGCGGTGGGACGCGCCGCTGCCTCTCCGGACGAAGTCGGTGGTGGAGGTGGAGCCGGGCCTGCTTTACGACGGAGACACGGTGAACGGCGAGCCGGAGGGCTACGGCAAGATGCTGAACACGCAGACGCGGGAGGTGGTGTACGAAGGACAGTTTTCGCAGGGCTATTTCCACGGGCGTGGGAAGCTGTACCATCACAACGTGCAGGTGAAGGACGGCCTGTTCGAGAAGGGGCTGTTCAAGGAGGGCCGGTACATCCGCCGCGACGGTCGCATTCTGATCGGCAAGATCGTGAACGGCGAGTTGGAGGGAACGGGAAAGATGATCCTGCCGTCGGGCGTGTACATCGAGGGCGAGTGGCGGAACATGAAGCCGCACGGCAAGTGCAAGGTGCACATTTGCAAGTCCATTCCGGATCTGACGTACGACTTCGACCATCCCGATGATGATACGCGATTCTCGGTGGCGGTGAAACCCGACCGCATCTTCTACAACGACAATTACTACCTCTCGGAGGGCAGGTTCGCTCACTCCAATTCGCCGCTGTTCCTGTTCTACTTCAACGGAGATGTCTTCATCGGCAACACGACGGGGCGAAACGAGCCGGTGAACGGCGACTTCTACCGCATGACGAAGGACGACTACATCAAGATGGCGATCGGCGAGAAGCTGGATATCGTGTCGGTGATCAACCTGTCCTGCAATCCAACCCTGCTGGTGAAGAACATCGATTTGGAGGTTTCGAAGGACGCAGAGGCCTTGTCTGTTTGTTGGAAACGTGAGAATGGGGCTCTTTTCAGCAGCCAATCAGATGCGGTGTTAGCAACGGCTTCTCCTTTTTAGCATTTGCTACCGAAACAACCTGACTTCCATCTCATAAACCCATGTCCCGCAACGACAATTCGATAAACACCCTGTATCCCTCTCTACGCAGTAAACGGCGCGTGCTGGGTGCGATGTAGACTCCCTGTCCCGAGTCCACGAGGATCTGCGTTCTCTGAAAACGAGAAAGTTGACGAACGAGGAGATTGAACATCTGAAGCAGCACGGCAATCACTGTCTTCATTCCGGGATGATGTGACGGTTAGCTTCGGACGCGTCTTGGAGCAACGTTTCAGTCATGATCACAGAAGAGGAGGGAGAGCTTTTCTACATTGACTGTTTTTTCATCGGGGACAACGTCATTTCGTTCCAGAAGGGAGAGGTGCGCTTCAGCGATGATCTGTGCCTCCCGGCGTGTGTGCGTACCACGACCTTCAAGAACTGCGTTATCTTCCCCAACTGCTTCTTTTCGAATAATACTCTAGCTGAGAACTGTGTTTTCTTGAGCGGTTCTGTGTGCATGTCCAACGGAAGACTGACTTGCAAGCGTGACTCCCCCTGACTCCGATGACACGTAGCAAGTGCGTCCTTTGGAAATGGTCAACTGTGCAATGTGGGAAACGAAACGGGAGGATACTCCATCAAGCTCGATGGAGATCTCTTCTACACGGACATGAGGCAGTTATTGGAGGAGGGCACCCAACCCGTTTTTGAGCCCATCCGAGAGGATCGGTGTGTGATTGGTCCCTCCGCCTGCATCGAGTACTGCTCCCTGCTGGACTCTGTTTTCATCGGCGAGGGCTGCCACATCATTGCCAGCATGCTCGTCGACTGCACCGTGCTGGGTAGTCGTGCGAATCGCACACTGTACTCTTCCGCCACGCGTTTGAGGCGTAGCGTGTCGAACGGGAACGCGACGAGCAGCATCCTGCAGTGGGGCGTCCACTTCGAGACGGGGTCGAACTGCGTGTGTAGCTTGCTGTGCGAGCACTCCTTCACGGACTGCAACGCGAAGATCATCAACAGTGTCATTGGTAGTAGTGAAGGAACGGTGTTATCCGTAGCGCCGAACACGGGCGTTTCATCGGGAGAGTGTAACTCCTCGCTCGTGGGTCCATTCATCGGCTTCCACCACAACAGCGTGCTGATCAGCGGTGTGTCAAATCGTGTGGAATGATTTCCAGCGCTGTGGTTTGAGGGCAAGGGCAACATCGGCTACGGAGCGAACATCGGCAGCAACCACACGGGCCGCCTGCCGGACCAGGAGCTGATCCCCGGCGAGGGCCTGTTCTTCGGCCTGGGCTGCAACATCAAGTACCCCTGCAACTTCATGAACGCGCCGTACTCCCTGATCGCTTCGGGCATCACCACTCTGCCGCAGGTCGGTGCGCGGCGCGATGGTGACGCGTAGAAGGTGGAGATGCCCTTCTCCCTCATCAACAAGCCCTCCACGAACTATGAAGGCGTGTCTCCGGCGTACAACATATCCTATTCCCAAGTATTATGAATCCTTCACGCCACGAGATCCTGCCCGGCTGGGCGCTGTACAGCAACTACTACATGCTGATCCGGAACGAGAACAAGTTCTCCAAGCGCAACAAGAGCAAGCGCTGCGCGTTTGAGATGCACGTCCTCCGCAAGGACATCATCGAACTGCTGGTGAAGGCGCGCAACTACCTGCTGATGCGCGACAAGCTCAGCAAGGAGGCCTTCCTGGACCTGGACGCCTTCGGCACGCTGCGCGACAAGCGCAACTGCAGCTGCCAGTTCCTGCACACCATCGAGGAGGAGTCGGACGACTCGTCGGAGGACGCGCCGTATCTGGAGCTGAACTCGATGGTGAAGGAAATCTACACGGACGCGGACGTGCGGCTCGGACGAGGCGCTGAAGCGTAGATCGCGGGCCTGGGCAAGAACTGCATGACGAACAAGAGCCGCCTGCACGGCATCTCGGTGTACTCCTTCTTCATCCGTTTGTACTACTTGCGAGTGGGTTGAGGGGCGCGGAGTGACGGGCAGCTGCTGAAGCGGTTCATTCTGGAGACGTTCGAGAGCAAGCCGGAGGGCCTGACGATGGAGACGCTGACGAAGGAGGCGGAGAACCAGCCCTTCTACAAGTGGAAACACAAGGAGTGGCTGAGGCGTAGCGCCATCCGCCTGGAGTGCACGGAGACGGACCTGCTGTCGCTGATGCTGTCGCTGCAGTCCATGGAGATGCTGCTTCTCCAGAACGCCATCTGGTCGAAGAAGAAGGATTTCGTGAGAGGAAGGAAGATCATGGACGTGGTGGTGGGCGTTGGTGGTCATTCGTAGCAGTACGATGTGACGCACGACTACGACAAGGACATGGAGGTGGTGGAGGAGAGAAAGAAGTGAGGTTAATGGAGCGGATGAAGGGTAGGCTTGTGGGAGGCGAGATGGAAACCGTGATTGCCAGTCTTCAGTCTCTTGCGTAAGCGACGACTCCTGGAATGTGTTTGTACCAAACAAGGACTACATGGGGACGCTGATATCCAAACAAAGGATTTGGTTCTTATTCTACGCTTTACCTCTCTCGAATGAGCACACCTCGTCGTACATCTCGGCATGAATGCCGTAGGTGCCACTCAGTGGCTTCTTCGTAAACACTGCCCCCTCCTGAATCGTGATCGCACCCGCTTTCTGCAGTTTAGTTCACTCCAACACCAAGCACCTGGGGACAGGTCAGGCCGTGGATGAAGATGTGTCCCGTTCCGAACGGAAGGTTCAGCGTCGCGTCCTCGCACAGACTGCCATTCTTCCAGTAGACGGTGATGCGGTTGAAAGAGGCGCTCAGCTTCCACGTAGCACCCTGTCCGACGGGTTTCGCGAGCGTTCCAGTGGCATTCACCCAAGTGGTGATCCCCACCTGAACGGGGTTCGGAACGATCGATACGGCTACGGGAAAGGAATGACAATAGTGCATACATGTTATCTTTCCTGTTGCACTGGCGTCAGAACACACTCTGTAAGTGATGGGCTGCGGAGCTTGAAGTGCCGTCTGGGAATAAGAGACGGAGTGTTAGGGAACCACAGCACTGACGAGGAGCAAAACGGGGAGAAGAAAACACAGCATGATGAAAAGAATGAAAGCATGCAGCAAACAAACACAGCGCAGAAAATACACACAAAGAAAAGGGAAAACAGGTGAGAGAGGTGATTCATCAAGAGTGGTCTCTTCGACCTTCCACACCGCCTGCTTCTCCCTCCATTTGGCGCCGTCTCTTTTCTTCCGTCAGCCTGTGGATCGCGCTGTTCAACCTGTTCGAGTTGTGATACGACACATAGAAGGTGTGCATGCTCTTGGGAGGCAGCTGGTAGTTGCGGTCGATGAGGACAAAGGGACATGGCTCGGTCACCCCATTCTCCATTCTCGCCTTGCGGTTTTTCTTCCAGAGCAAGAAGGATGCTTTCAGGCTTCGCAGTTCCTTCCGAATGCTCTACGTTTGACAAGGGGGCATGTCGGTTACGCGCATCGTATCTGGCGTGAGTAGTACCTCCTTGTCGTCGTAATAGGAATATACGCTCGTCATTTCTATGCGTATGAAACCAAAACAACAGGCAAGCACCCTTCATATGGTCTTGTGTGTTGGTTCTCTCCAGATTCGGCTGCTCTCCGTCCTAACCATCAGCGGACCCATTTGACCCTCATACATGGTTCGGAGGATTGGGCAGGTCCTGCTGGGGTGCAGAGGCGTCCCTCCCGTTTGCAACGGAATCGCTCATCGCAGTCGCCAAAGCCGTAGTGAACAAACAGGAAATAGGCAATAACACCCTAACCAAAGCATTACATGAATCGCGACCCCATTTACTTCTTGGCAGAGACACCCACGGACTTGCCGAAGCGGCCAGTG
>OIWT01003251.1_pt1 | contig 15226 bp, 13 predicted proteins | sample 1587701 | NCBI WGS metagenome assembly OIWT01 (sample SAMEA3888904, study PRJEB22519) | human gut metagenome | biome: human gut; feature: human-associated habitat; material: faeces | place: Denmark | collected 2009
TACCGCTTCTGGGACAAGGACCGCCTCTACAACGCGGAGACCGCGGGCGGCGCGCAGCCCATGACCGCGGCGGAACTGAAGGCGCTCGGGCTGCCTGGCTTCGGCACGCCTGCGGAGGCACGTTACAGCCGAAAAAATACCGAGGGAGTCTACCCCTATCCCGCCTGTATGCAGGACGCGAGCGGCGTACTCGTCCACTACGGCGACTGGCCGGTGCCGACGAATGTCGGCGAGGTCGGCGTGTTCTACTGGGAAAAGGAGGAGGACGGCGCGAACAGCGGCTACCACCTCTCCTACATCGGCTTTGTCGGCACGGAACGCAAGGAGGGCAGTACCCTCTGCACCGCGCACGACGACGGCGGCGTGATCACCGCCTACGGCTACGGCTACTATTGGAAGAGCAGCTCCCAAAAGTCGACGTTGACGGAGAGCAGCGGCTTCGTCATGGACGGCGGTGATACGGAGGAGGCCAGGGCGGCGGCGTCGGCGCTGGGAGCGCAGATGCCGGAGTATACCTTCGCCGCCTACGAGACCGGCGTGACTGGTCTGCGCCTGCAGGCAGAGACCAACAGCCGAAGCGGCAGCTATACGCTTCAGGCAAATGGCACATGGACGCTGAATGAAAAGTATATCTACACGATTTGTCCGTTTTTCGCGGACGCCTTCGGCTATGCGGACGATGCTAAGCCGGGTACGGACCAGGCGGCCTATCAGGTCCGCTCGGTGCAGCAGCTGCAGTTCATCAACTGGAGCTGCGGGGTCACGTCGGAGAAGGTAGGAGGCTGGTGGAATCCAAGCTACACGTTTACCTATAAGACCGGCACAGACCGCGAGGTAACGGCGGCGACCTACAAGCAGTTCCCCTATCTGCAATACGCCACGGTCACAGGCGTGAGCCATCAGTCACAGAGTGCGGCGGAGCGGTATCGTCCGCGGCGCAGCTGGAAGCAGTCGCATGACCTCAACGGCACAGACCGGGAATTTCCGAAGGTCGGCGCGAAAAATACCTCGTTCCATCCCATCGCCGGTGCGGTTTTTAACAACGCGGCGGAGAATCCAAACAACGAGGGCTATGCGGTAGACCTCTATAGTTGGTTCGGCGGTGTGTACGACGGCGATAACTACTACATCAAGAACATCAACATCGACTCGCCCTGCTACAATGTCGGCGTTTTCGGCACGACGGCGGGCGCGGAGATCCGAAACATCGTGCTCTACAGTGACAACGGCGGAACGATCGAGCGCAGTACACCGGCGGGCACGGACTACCGTAACTACCGCTGCGCCTACGCGCTCGGCGGATTGGTGGGCATCGCGTATGACTACCTTGTTGAAAACCGCGCTGCGAAGATCGCCAACTGCGCCATTGCGGGCTATACCATCGAGGATAACAGCACCAACCCGCTCCAGCTCGGCGAGGCGGTGGTGGGCGGATTGATCGGCGTATCCAAGGTCGATTTGAACAGCTGCTCGGCGGTGGTCGATATCAAGGTCAACTGCACGCACCGGGAAGCCGGCGACAGCGGCAAACTGACCAGAGCTCAATACGGCAACTTTGTCCGCGTGGGCGGTCTGGTCGGCGGCGTGCAGTACAAGGTGACGAATTGCTACACCGGCGGAACGATCACGATCGGCAGCGATACGCTTAATGAGCGCGTGGATAAGAGCGGAAGCCTTGTCACCGTGGAGACCAGTACAGAGAAGGAGACAGAAGTCGAGAACGCGAGGGGGACCTATGTCTACATCGGCGGAATCGGCGGCAGCGGCTTCTCCTCCAACTTCCGCAACTTTTCCAACAAGAACGGCACGGACGACGGAGAGCCGGAGTATGAGAACTGCTACACCTATACGGGGCTGCCGACCATGCAGGGAACGATCATGTCGATCTCCCGCATAGGCAGTGTTGCCGACCGCTATGAATGGGCGCCGAGCGTGACCATTACCAACTGCTACTATTATGCGGAGTCAGATGTTCAGTACAACCTGCCGAAGTATCACTGCGGCAAAAAGAGTCTTGCGACGATCCTGGCGAGCGATGAGGAGAAGGAAAAGATGCTGCAGGGCGATCTTTCGTATCTCAGTGAATACATCGGTGGAAGAAATCATCGACCGAGCTATTCGATCGACCTGACAAAGCTCAGCTATGAGCAGATGGCAGGCAGGAAGGACGTCACGAAGAACGGGCAGGACAAAAGGATCCTGGAGCTGCTGAATCAAAACGGGGACAGCGTCTTCGGCTGGGTCACCGTCGAGGAGGCGCAGGCTGAGGTCCACGGGAAATACAGCTTCCCGGGCAAAAACATCGCCGTGCTCGACGGGCAGGACTACCCGTTCCCGACCGTGCTCACACAGGCGAGCGAGCACACCGACAGCGGCAGGGCGAACCTGCACTACGGCGACTGGCCGCTCGTCGGTCCGGTCTGGGAGAAGAGCAGCGTGACGATCGACCGCATCACCGACTATGATGCCGGAATCGGCAGCGCGGTTATTACCGCGGTGCTGAAGCTGGAGAACATGGAGGACGGAAAGCTCGACGGGCTGACGCTCGAATCGTTCCGCTCGACCAATGAGAGCATCGCAAGGGTGACGGGCTTCCAAAAGGTCGATGAAAAGACCTGCCGCGTGACGCTGGTGGGTCTGGCGAATGGCTCGGTGGAGATCACCGCGGCGCTGGACGGCCATGTGGCGCGCTTGATGGTAAGCGTCACCGCGGAGCTGACGATCCGGATGAGCAACGAGATCGAGCACGCGAAGCAGATCACGGTGAATGAGGCCGCGACGGTGCCGCTCGGACTCGCCGCGCTGGACCGCGGCGGCAAGGCTCTGACGAAAGACCTCAGCTGGACGGTCGCCAATGCCGAGACGGGTATTGCACAGATCGTCTGGAAAAACGGTGTTCCGCAGAGCGTCCGGGGCATCGGCGCGGGCGAGACGACGCTGCTCATCACGGCGAGCTATCGGATCAATGAGAACGAGACGGTCGCGGTGAGCCGCATCGTGCCGGTGACGGTGCTGGCGAAGGCAGCCGACGGCACGGCGTAAAAAGGAAAGGAGGGGCATCGGGATGAAAAAACTGAAGAACGAACAGGGCGTGACCATTCTGATGGCCCTCCTGCTGGTCCTGACCGCGGCGGTGGTCAGCGCGGTCATTCTCTCTGCGGCGCTCAGCGCCGCGCGGCGCGTGAACGGCGACCGCACCGCGCAGCAGAACTACCTTGCCGTCAGCTCGGCGGCGGAGCTCGTACGCGACAGCATCGACCGGATGCGGTATACCGAGACTACCACCACGACTTACGAATGGGACGAGAAGAGCGAAGGCTATGTACAAACCGGCAGCTCCTCCACAGAGAAGCTGCCGACCGGCTTGATGGGAGACTGGCTCACGGACGGTGCGCGGAACGGCGGCTGCACCGATACCATCACCATCACGCTGCCGGATGAAGCGCTCCCGCCGGTCAAGGCAAGCTTTTCCATGACAGGACGGGGAACGGGAAGCGGGGACTATGATATCCAGATCGCCTTTTCTCTGGCCGACGCCGGGGACGCGGACGACTGCCGCATGACGCTCAGGCTGAGCGGAAGCGTCAGCGAAAGTACAGACGTTTATGCGAACACCGCGGGCTGGAGCAGGATCGACGAATTGACCATCACCTGGAGCAACCCAAAGATCACCAAGGGAGCGGAGGGGAACGTATGAAAAAACGCAGGAGCAAGGCCGGTGAGACGCTGGTGGAGACGCTGGTCTCCGTGCTCATCGCGGCGCTGGCGTTCGCCCTTCTCTCGACCGCCGCGGTGACCGCGGCGCGGATCAACGCCACCGTGCGCGAGGACGTTTCCTTCCGCTACAATGCGGAGCGGAAAGGGACGGTGACCGTAATGGCAGAGGGAGCTGGCTCCGGCACGAGCCAAAAGACCGGCAGCGAGGAAGTCACGCTCTATACAACGGGCAACGGCTACGATTATTACACTTACACGACCTCATCGGGGGTGACGCCATGAAAAAACTGCGCGGCAGCCGCGGCGTGACGCTCACCGAAACGCTGTGTACGGTGCTGATCGTGCTGCTCATCAGCGCGATGCTGGCGGTGGGCGTGCGCTTTGCCGTGCGGACGTACCGCGAGTCGATGGAGCTGTCGGAGACGGAGCTGCTCTGCTCCACGCTGACGGCAGCCATCAGCGACAAGCTGCGCTACAGCGGCGAGGTGGGACAGAATATGTTCATCCAGGGCGTCGGCACGACGGACAGCGGCGGCGGAGGCTCGTTTGCAATCAGCGACGAGGGCGAGGTCGTCATTCAGACGACCGACAGCGAGGAGTTCCGGCTCCTCGGCTCGGCCTCCTACCCGCAGGGCCTGCGGGTGCGGACGACCGGCACGGGGGAAACGGGCTTCATCAGCTACAGCGCCGAAACAGGAATCTTTACCGTTTCCTTTGCCATCGCGGACGCGCAGGGGAATATCCTGAAGGAGACATGCTTCGACGTCAAGCGCATCAATGCGGGCAAAAAGTGAAAAAGAGCTGCCGGACAAAATGTCCGGCAGCTCCTTTTAATCGCTTCGTGTGATGTCATGCACCCATTTGCCGCTGTGGATGCGCCAGAGGCCGACGGGGGTCTTTGCCAGGTGCTCGATGGCGATGCACAGGCAGAACACCTCGTTCGGCACCTTAAGGACAAGGCCGAGCAGGCACATCAGCGGCAGCTCCACGCACCAGAGAGGGAAGTTGTCGATGAGCAGCGAGGCGCGCACGTCGCCGCCGCCGCGCAGCACACCCACGACCATCGTGGACGAAAAGCCGTGGAGGGGCATCACGCCCGCGTAGCAGTACACCATGACCGCGCACATCGCCGCCGCGCCCGCCGAGAGGGAGAAAAGCGGCAGCACATACGGCCGGAGCAGCGTAAAAAAGGCCAGAAGCTCCACGCCGCCGAGGGCGAGCGCGAAGAGAAATGCCGTGAGGCACACGGCCTTGCCGATGCGCACGACGCTCTCGCGGCTGCTGCCGATGCCGATCTCCTTGCCGACGATGACGGCGGCTGCGTTGGCGATGCCGTAGATGCCGGCGGTGGAGAGCTTGTCAATGCTGCCCGCCACGGTGTAGGCGGCGATGAGGTCGCCGCTCGCGGCCATGTGGCCCATGATGACGGTGATGAGCGAGTAGCCCACGCCCCAGAGCGTTTCGTTCGCCAGCACCGGCGCGCTGTAGTGGATGAAGCGGCGCAGCATCTCGCGGCCCGGGCGGAGAAGGGCGCTCCATTGGAGCGGCACGGTGCGGCAGCGCAGGGCGTAGCCGAAGGCGAGCGCAAATTCCACCACGCGCGAGAGCAGCGTGGCGGCCGCCGCGCCTGTGACGCCGAGCGCGGGGAAGCCGAGCTTGCCGAAGATGAGCACATAATTGCCCACGGTATTGCAGAGCATGGACGCGCCGAACACCAGCATACCGAAGCGCGGATTTTCGATGCTGCGCTGCATCCCGATGTAGATGGACGAGAGGGAATTGAGAATATACGAGAAGCCGACGATGCGGATATACGGCGTGCCGATCGCGACGAGACGGAGATTGTCCGTCACCAGCAGCAGAACATCCGCCGGGAAGAACGCCATGATGAGCGCGAAGAGCGTCGAGACGCTGCCGGCAATGCACAAGCCAATGCCGATGACGCGGTTGATGCTCTCGCGGTCGCCGCGGCCCCAGTATTGGCTGATGAGCACGCTCGACCCGCTCTGCAGTCCGAAGACGATGAGCTGGATGATGAAGATGGGCACATTCGCCACCGTGACGGCGGACATCTGCTCGCTGCCGAGCAGACCGACCATGAAGGTATCGAGGAAGCCGAGCGAGGTGGTGATGAGATTCTGCACGATGATGGGCAGGGCGAGCAGAAAGAGGCGTCGGTAGAAGCCCTTGGGCTGACGGAGATAGGAGAACATAATAAACCTCAAAGAAGCTGACGAAGCGTCAAATTTACAGCATGGGGAAGCGTGTTTCCTTATGCTTGCGGAGCGCGGATACAAGCGCGTCGATCTCCTCGCGCGTCGTCTCGGGCGCGAAGCTCACGCGCAGCACGCCCGCGGCGGTCCTTTTGTCGAGCTTCATCGCGGCGTAGACGTGGCTGAGCTTGCCGCGGTGGCAGGCCGAGCCGGCGGAGATGCAGATGCCCTGCGCGCCGAGCTCGGTGACAACGTTCGCGCTCGGATAGCCGACGAGCGAGACGGAGAGGATATGCGGGGCGTCGCCGTTCCCGATGCGCACCACGCCGTCGATGGTGAGGAGCTGCTCGAGCGCGTACTGCTTGAGCTGCGCCATGCGGGCGAGCTTTTCCTCATAGCCCTCCAGCCGCAGCTCCACCGCCTTGGCGAAGCCCGCGATCTGCGCGGTGGCCTCGGTGCCCGAGCGCAGGCCGCGCTCCTGTCCGCCGCCCGCGAGCAGCGGACGCACCGCGCGGCAGCGCGGGCCGATGTAAAGCGCGCCGACGCCCTTGGGGGCGTTGAGCTTGTGTCCGCTGACGGAAATGAGGTCCGCGCCCAGCGTATCCGCGCGGAACGGGAGCTTCAAAAACGCCTGCACCGCGTCGGTGTGCAGCAGCGCCCTGGAGCCGCGCTCGCGCAGGAGCCGCGCGATCTCCGCGACGGGAAAGACGCAGCCGGTCTCGTTGTTCACGAGCATCACGGAGACGAGCGCCGTATCCTCGCGCAGCGCGTCCGCGACCTGCTGCGCGGTGATATTCCCCTGACGGTCGGGCGCGAGATAGGTGACGGTATAGCCCTCCTGCTCCAGCTGACGGCAAGGCTCGAGCACGGCGCTGTGCTCCACGGCGGTGGTGATGATGTGCTTTCCGACGCGGCGGTTCTGGTGGGCGGCAAGGCGGATGGCCCAGTTGTCGCTCTCCGTGCCGCAGGAGGTAAAATACAGCTCGTCCGGCTTGCAGCCGAGCGCGGCGGCGATGACCGCACGGTCCGCCTCCAGACGCTTTTTCGCGGCGGCGCCGTAAGGGTACTGCGAGCTGGGGTTGCCGCTGCCGTTTAGTAAAACATCGTACATCGTATCCGCCACCTCGCGCGCGACGGGCGTGGTGGCGGCATGGTCGAGATAGATCATAGCAAAGCATTCCTTTCTTTGCACTTGCAATCAAGCGAAAACATGGTATGATTATATGCGGAAAATCCACGAAAAGCAAGGAGAAAGCATGAAGATCGGTATTTACACCCTGGGCTGCAAGGTGAATCAATACGAGACGCAGGCGATGGAGCAGGAGCTGACCGCCCGCGGGCACGAGCTGGTGGATTTTGAGTCTCCCGCCGATGCCTACATCATCAACACCTGCTCGGTCACGGCGGTGAGCGACAAGAAGTCGCGCCAGATGATCCGCCGCGCGAAGAAGAACAGTCCCGACGCGGTGGTCGCCGCCTGCGGCTGCTACGTTCAGACGCACGAGGAGGAGGCGAAGAGCCTCGGCATCGACCTTTTGATGGGCACGAACGACCGCGCGCGATTCCTTGACCGGCTGGAGGAGGCCGTGAAAACGCGCGAGACGGTCGCGGACATCGACGACGCGCTGCGCCGCCGCACGTTCGAGGTGCTGCCGGCGGGCGGCATGGCGAACCGCACCCGCGCGATGCTCAAGGTCGAGGACGGCTGCGTGAACTTCTGCACCTACTGCATCATTCCCTACGCGCGCGGCCCCGTGCGCTCGCTGCCGATGGACAAGGCAGCGGAGCAGGTGCGCGCCCTGCGCGCGCAGGGCTACCGTGAGATCGTGGTCACCGGCATTGAAATTTCCTCCTACGGCCATGACCTCAAGGACGGCACGACGCTCATCGATCTTTTAGAGCTTATCGCCCGCGAGGGCGGGGAGATGCGTATTCGCCTCGGCTCGCTCGAGCCGCGCACGGTGACGCGGGAATTCTGCGAGCGGGCGAAAAAGCTCCCGACCCTCTGCCCGCACTTCCATCTCTCGATGCAGTCCGGCTGCGATGCGACGCTCAGGCGCATGAACCGCCGGTACGACACCGCGCGCTATTATGAGTCTGTGGAGCTGCTGCGCGAATATTTCGACGACCCCGCCATCACCACCGACCTCATCACCGGCTTTCCGGAGGAGACGGAGGAGGAGTTCGGCGAGACGCTCGCCTTCATTGAAAAGTGCGGCTTCGCCGCCATGCACATCTTCCCCTATTCCGTCCGCCCCGGCACGAAGGCCGCGGCGATGGCGCAGGTGGACATGAGCGTGCGCGAGGAGCGCGCGGCGCGCGCCGCCGCCGTCGCGGAGCGGATGCACCAAGGCTATCTCGCCCGCTGCGTGGGAAAGACCTTCCCCGTGCTCTTTGAGCAGGACAGGGGCGAGGGCAGCGTCGGCCACGCGCCGAACTATATGCCCGTCACGGTGGGGATGAAAGGGTTACATAACACCGTGCAAAACGTGCGCATCACCGCCGTCGACGGCGACGGCCTGCGCGGGGAACCGGAGGAGACATGAAAAGCCACTTTTTTGCCTACATCGCGCGGATGCGCTACATCACACGCTGGGCGCTCATGCGCAACACCTTTTCCGAAAACGTGCAGGAGCACAGCCACATGGTCGCGGTGCTCGCGCACGCGCTCGCGGTGATCCGAAACCGCGTGTACGGCGGGCAGATCGACGCGGGACAGGTTGCCGCAGCCGCGCTCTACCATGACGCGAGCGAGATCATCACCGGCGATATGCCGACGCCCATCAAGTATTACGCGCCCGAGATCCGCGACGCCTACAAGAAGGTCGAGGCGGTCGCCTGCGGACGGCTCCTTGCCATGCTGCCCGACGAGCTCAGACCCGACTATGACGATGTGCTCGACTGCGCGGACGGCGAGGTGCTCGAACTGGTCAAGGCGGCGGACAAGCTATCCGCCTACATCAAGTGCGTCGAGGAGCTCAAGGCGGGCAACGCGGAATTTCGTCGCGCCGCCGAGCAGACCCGCGCCGCGCTCGACGCGATGCATCTGCCCGAGCTGGATTACTTTATGGAGCACTGCGCGGAGAGCTTTTCCATGACGCTCGACGAGCTGGAATAACAGGGAGGAAGAAACCATGATCAAAATTCGGACGCTGTATATCGTTCTGCCGCTTACGATCCTGATGGCGGTGGGCTGCTACCTCAAGGGCTGGACGGCGGGCATCGCCCTGTGGGCGCTCCTTGCGCTCGTGTGCGTGGGGCGCATCCTGCGCGAGCGGAAGGAGAAGAACGGCGCGGAGGACGCGCAGAAAAAGGAATAACGCACCGTGTGCGAAAAAAGGGAGAGCTTCCGCCGGAAGCTCTCCCTTTTTGCTGTCGTTTCCTCTGCCTCAATGCCGCGCGGGGTCCACCGTGTCAACGTATTCCAGCGCGGCGGGCCTGCCGTCCTCGTCGGAGACGAGCCGCCAGACCGTGTGCGCGCTGCTCCACGGCGCGCAGGCGTAGAGATAGGCCCCGTCGGTCGTGTAGTCGTAGAGCTCCCGCGTGAGGTCCGTGCGGTCGACGGTGAGGAGCCATTCCTCGCCGGTCGCGATGTCATGACATCCGACGCCGACGTACCGCTGTTCGGCAAGCTGCCATTCGTACTGGTCGTAGAAAACGAACCCGTCTGCCGCGGCGACGTAGCTGCGTGTGTTCGGGCAGCGCAGCGTTGTGACCGAGCCGTCCGCACCGAGGCAGAGCATATTGTGTGTCAGCTTTCCGCCTCTCACACACTCGACCAGAGCGTATTGGCCGCCGCGGAGCACGAAGAAGCCCTGATCGAACAGCGTCCCCTCGGGTGTCACGTCCTCGCCGTCGCGGAGAAGCCGGTAGAGGGCGACCCCGTCCGCCCGCTGACCGCTCGGCACGAGGGTAAATTCGTACCCGCCGAACGTGAGGTGCGTGTTTTCATAGAACTGCTCGAAGCCCGCGCCGGAGGATGCGTACTCCTGCCGGACCTCCAGCAGCTCGCCGGTCCTGCCGTCGAGCAGGTATTCGCTCCAGACGATGGTGTCATTATAGCTCCAGGACGGTACATTGGGCTCTGTGTCGGTTGGGACTTTGTCCTGATGAATGGTATAGCTGTTGAAGCGGAGCCGGACGTCGATGCGCCCGTCGCCGAGCAGCGAGAAGAAAAGCCGCGTGCAGTCCTGCGGTGCGGTGTAGAGCTTTATCCGCTCGCCCGTCTCGTGTACCTGCACATAGAGCGTTTCGCCCCGAAGGTAGTAAATGCCGTAGCCGTTCACCGCGTAGCCATCGTACCAGAAGGTGCTGAGCACCCGCTCGCTCGTGCCCATGGCGGGATCGTAGCACCAGACGCCGCTGTGGCGGACGTGGTAATAATAGCGGCCGTCCGCGATCGTGCCGGGGCTGGAGGCGCAGCCCGCGCCGAGCGAGTAGTCGAAGCGTCCGGCGACGTAGATGCCGCTGAAAAGCACCAGTGCGATGCACGCGGCCTTGATCAGCGCCGTCCGCCATGAGCGCTTCGGCCTCTGCCGCCGCGCGCCGCACTCCGCCAGCAGCTCGTCGCCAAGATAGCTGAGGGAAGCGCTGAGCTGTTCGTTCGTCATACCGTAAAGCCCTCCTGTTCCAGATGTGCGCGCAGACCCTGCCGCGTACGGTAGAGGAGGCTTTTGACCGCGCCGATGCTCGTGCCGTACTGCCGCGCGACGTCGGCAAGCGGATCGACGTAGAAATAGCGGGCGAGGAAGACGCCGCGCTCGCGCGGCGAGAGCGTGCGCAGGTAGCGCTCGATGCTCTCGGCGAGCAGCCTCGCGTCCAGCGCTTCGTCCGCCTCGCCGCCGACCGCGTCGCCCAGCTCTTCAAGGGAGAGAAGATATTCCCGCGCGCCGCGCTTCTGCGCGCCGTCGCGGCGATAGCGGTCGATGGCGCCCTGCCGCGTCAAACGGCTGAGAAAAGCCGGAAACACCGGCGGGCGCTGCGGAGGAATGGCGTTCCACGTTTTCAGATAGGTGTCCGAGCGCACCTCCTCGCAGGCAAACTGGTCGAGGAGAATGCGCTGCGCGAGCTGCAGGAGCCGCGCTCCGTATTTTTTGTCGGTCTCGCCGATGGCATCCTCATTGCGCGCAAAATACAGCGCGATGATCTGCTCGTCCTTCATTTGGCCCCGCCTCCTTTCACTCTATTTACCGCAAACGCGGCGCGAAGGTCGCGCGGAACACGCAAAAAATTTTTTCTTCCTCTATTTTATCCGATGGCGGGGTGAAAGTAAATGCCGCGATTTGTGCGTTCCGCAGCTTGCATTTTGCGGCGAAGCCTTTATAATGATGACATTCTTTTTCGCAGGGAGGAAGGACTCATGGAACAGCGGAGGGCGCGCGGGATGCTTGCAGCGGCGGCCGTTATCTTCGGTACGCTTGCGCCGTTCGTGCGCGGCATTTCCGTTTCCTCGGGCGAGCTGGCGCTTTACCGCGCGGTGATGGCGGCGCTGCTCGTCGGCGGCTATCTGCTCGTGAGCGGACAGAAGCTCGCGCTGCGCGCGAATCGGCGCGAGGCCGCGCTGCTGCTCCTCTCCGGCATGGCGATGGGCGTGAACTGGATCTTGCTTTTCGAGGCCTACCGCTACACCACTGTGTCCGTCGCGACGCTGAGCTACTATTTTGCGCCCGTGCTCGTCACCGCCGCCTGCCCTCTGCTCTTTCACGAAAGGCTGACGGGAAAGCAGATCGTCTGCTTCGTGATGTCCACGCTGGGACTGGTGCTGGTCATCGGCGTCGGGGGGCTCCGCGGCGTCGCGGATGTGCGGGGCGTGATCTTCGGCCTCGGCGCGGCGGCGTTCTACGCCGCGGTCATTCTGCTCAATAAGTTCATCCGAAGCGTCGCGGGCATCCAGCGGACCTTTTTGCAGTTTTTAGCCGCCATCGTCATTCTCATTCCCTACGTCGCCGCGACCGGCGGCGTATCGCTGGGGACGCTCGACGCGCGCGGCTGGGTCTGCCTGCTCATCGTGGGCTTCTTCCACACGGGCGTGACCTACTGCCTGTATTTTTCCGCCCTGCGCGAGCTGCCGGGGCAGGAGGTCGCTCTGCTGAGCTACATGGACCCGCTCGTGGCGGTCATCGTCTCGGTGACGGTGCTCGGCGAGCCGGTCACGGCGCCGCAGCTCGCCGGCGGTGCGCTGATCCTCGGCTTCACGCTCTGGAACGAGCTGCCGGAGAAAAAATAAGAAAAAGGGAAGCGGCTTTCACTGAACCGCTTCCCTTTTTCAGTTCATAAAGTGAATGGTGATGGGGCAGATCTCGGCCCTGGTCGCCACGCGCATATTCGGCCCGAAGAGACCGACGCCCGAGGTCACGATGCTGTGCATCGACCCCACGCGGAGACAGCCGCAGGCATTCTCCCAAAATAGCCGGACGGTGAGGTTGCCGGGGAACATCTGCCCGTCGTGCGTGTGCCCACAGAGATCGACGTCCACGCCCGCCGCGGCCAGCGCCTCCAGCTCGCGCGGCTGGTGGTCGAGGACCAGAATGGGCTTGTCCGCGTCCAGCCCTTCGACGAACTCCGCAGGCGTTTTGCGCACCTCGACGCCGCGCCCCGGGCGCTGCGCGTCGGGGCGGCCGTAAAGATAAACCTCGCCGCCGAGCAGCACGGCCTCGTCGCGCAGGAGACGGATGTTCGCGGACGCGAGAAAGGCGTCCATCTCGGGGCTGCTCTGCTTTTTCCCGTCGCTTCGGAAGGTGAAGCCCGCTAAGATAGGCTCCTCGATGTCGTGGTTGCCGTAGACGGCGTAGACGCCGTACCTCGACCGGATGCCGCGCAGCACCGCGGCGATCTGCTCCGGCTCCTCCACGGCCTCCCAGGCGTTATCAAAAATGTCGCCCGCGATGACGACCGCATCGGCGTCCTGCTCGTTCACGCGCGCGACCATGCGTTCCATCTGCGCAAGGCCCACGTTGTAGCCGAGGTGGAGATCGGCGAGCAGCACGACCTTCATGCTCTCCATGCTGCCGGCGGACTTGTTTACGGTGACCTCGTAGGGCGTGACGCGCACGACGCGGGCGTTGATCACGCCGCCGACGGAGGTCACAAGAATGGCCGCCGCACACAGACAGCCCGCGATGCGGTGCATCCGCGCCGAGCGCAGAGAGCGGAGCTTCAGACCGTGGACGAGCAGCAGCCGCAGTCCGTCCGCGAGCAGGACTGCCAGCAGCAGATAGAGCAGCACGCCGAGCCAATAATTCCCGATGAGCATGAGCGCGCGCTTCAGCCGTCCGGCAGGCAGCGGAAAGGCCAGAACAAAGGAGAGCGCAAAGAAGGCGTACAGCGCGGCGGGCACGGCCCAATGCTTCCGCTTGCGGAACCACGGGAACCACGCCCGCACCCAGCCCATGATGCGGCGGAACAGATAGAGGTTGAAAAGCAGGTAAAACGGTGCGAGGAGGAAGGCAAGCATGGCGCGTTCCGCGCTCCTTTCCGAAAGGGGAGACACCCTTTGTTTTCGGCGCTATTCTACTCCCTTTACGCCCTTGGCGCAAGAGAAAAGATGCGGCGCGAAGCACACACTTTTTTTGGACAAAAGTGACATTGACAACCCTTTCCTACAAATTTATAATCACAATCTCGTATGAAAGACATCAAAATACACCGTGGTAAAAGGTGAGGCTTATGAATCATCAGTCGTCGTTTTCGCTTCGTTCGTTCTTTCAGCCCGTGGACCTCACGCAGGGAACGTGCTGGAAGACGCTGCTCGTGTTCGCGTTCCCCATTATCGTTTCCTACCTGCTCCAGCAGGTCTATTCCATCAGCGACGCCGCCATTGTCGGTCAGACGCTGACGGCGAGCGAGGTCGCCGGTGTGAACGACACCGCCTCGCTCGCAATGATCTTCCTGCAGTTCGCCTTCGGCGCGAGCGCGGGCTTCTGCACCGTGACATCGTGCTTTGTCGGCGCACGCGACAGCGCGGGCGTCCGACGCTCCATGGCGACGCAGATCGTCCTCTCCGCGGCGCTGACCGCTGTTCTCACGGCGCTGGCGCTGGCGCTGCTCGACCCCATGCTCGCGTGGATCAACGTCACGCCCGCGAGCGGGGAGGTCTACCGCGCGGCCTATACCTACTGCGCCATCCTCTTCGGCGGCATCGGCGCGCAGCTTTTCTATAACTTCATCTGCTCGTTCCTGCGCAGCATGGGCGACAGCGCCACGCCGCTCGCGTTCCTGCTTTTCTCGACGATCCTCAACGTGGGGCTGGATCTGCTCTTCATCCTCTCGTTCCACTGGGGCGTCGCGGGCGCAGCCATCGCCACCGTTGCGGCGCAGCTCATCAGCACGCTCGGCTGCTTTCTCTACGCCTTTTTGAAGTATCCCGAGCTGCGATTGCACCGCGAGGACTGGCGCATCACAAGGCGCGACGTTACGCGACATCTCATTCAGGGCATCCCGCTCGGATTGCAGTTCTCTGTCCTTGCCATCGGCATCATCGTGATGCAGAGCGTCATCGTGCAGTTCGATACGCTTGGCGGCGAAATGGTCTCCAACGCGGCGCAGAACGGCTTCGGCGCGGCGAACAAGCTCAACAATCTTCTTATGACGCCGCTCAACGGCCTCGGCGCGGCGATGACCAGCTTCACCGCGCAGAACCTCGGTGCGGGCGACCACGCGCGCATCAAGAAGGGAACGGTGCAGGCGCTCATCATTGTCTGGACGATGTGCCTCATCTCCATCGCAGCTGGCCTGCTGCTCTCGCGCGGCGGCGGGTATCTCTATATCTTCCTCTCACCCGATAAGGTCACGGCGGAGACGATGCGCTACGGCAACACCTATCTCTATGTCGACCTGTCGCTCTACCTCTTCCTCGGCTTCATCTTCGTCGTGCGCAACTGTGTGCAGGGCATCGGCAAGCCGCAGTTCGTGCTCGGTGCGGGCGCGGCCGAGCTGGCCGCACGCGTGAGCGTATGCCTGCTGCTGCCGCCGCTGATCGCGGGCGGTCCGGTCAATTCCGATGCGCCGCGCGCGGCGGTCTATGCCCTCTGCTTCGCCGATCCCTTTGCCTGGATGGCGGCGGACGCCGTACTGCTCGTGCCCTTCCTGCGCAATATCATGAAAATGGACTACCGTTACCTGAAAGGAACAATGTAGGAAGAAACAAAAAGTTTTTGTCGCTTTTTTAAAAAAACTTGAAAATAAGGCTTGCAATTTGCGCCGGGATATGCTATCTTATTTAGGCTGAGTTCAGCAAAACAGCATATCCGGGTGTGGCGAAGTTTGGTATCGCGCTTGAATGGGGTTCAAGAGGCCGC
>OIWT01003253.1_pt1 | contig 15225 bp, 13 predicted proteins | sample 1587701 | NCBI WGS metagenome assembly OIWT01 (sample SAMEA3888904, study PRJEB22519) | human gut metagenome | biome: human gut; feature: human-associated habitat; material: faeces | place: Denmark | collected 2009
CTTGTGAAACAAGCCGAAAAGCCAGCTCCCCTTGCACAGGGGAGCCGAGGCGGCTCCGCCGCAAGCCACAGAATTGCAAAAGTGCAAGCCGCGGTTCGCACAGATTTGATTCTGTGCGCAGCTCCACACTCCACACTATTCCTCATTCCTAATTCCTAATTCCGCATTAAAAAAGCCCATGCTTAAGCACGGGCTTTTTATTCATCCTCATATTCCTGCGTGCCGTCAAAGGCAAGGCGCATTAGCAGCGCATTCTCCGCAGGGTTCGTATAATAGTTCTTCCGTATTCCGCAAAAGACAAAGCCTGCCTTTTCGTAAAGGCTTATGGCGGGCAGGTTGCTGGGGCGTACCTCAAGGAAAATCACATTGGTTTTCGGCTGCACCTCCGCAATAAACCGCTTTGCAAGAGCCTTTGCAGTACCCTTGCGGCGGCAGTCCGGCAGCACGCCTATGTTAAAAATGCTCGTCTCTCCGGCGACGGTTTGCCCGCCGATATACCCGCAAAGCCCGCTGCCTTCGTCAAATGCGCCGAAAAAATCGTTCAGCGGGTTCGCAAGCTCTGCGGCAAGGGTTGCTTCGCTCCACGGGCAGGAAAAGCACGCCGCCTCAATGGCGGCGGCTGCCGCCGCATCCCCGGCGGAAAGCCTGCGTATCTCCGTCATTTTTCCTTCCACCTTGCGTAGTCAAAGTTGTGCACGTTTTCGCCGTGGTGATAGTAGCAGCGTGGCACCCGGCGGGAAACGGCGCACACAATCTCGTAATTTATGGTTCCGGCAAGGGCCGCAACCTCGTCAACGGAAACAAAAGCATCGCCGTCGCGGCCGAAAACGGTGACGACGTCGCCCTCTCGCGCGTCCGGAATTTCCGTCACGTCAAGCATGGTCTGATCCATGCAGACGCTGCCCACAACGGGTGCATATTTGCCCCGAACTATCATCCGCGCCTTGTTCGTAAGCACCCGGTGGTAGCCGTCGGCGTAGCCGATGGCGGTGGAGGCCACTCTCATGTCCTTTTCGGCGGTAAACCGCCGCCCGTAGCTTATGCAGCCGCCCTTTTCGTAGTCCTTCACAAGGCTTATCACCGTGCGAAGCTCCATTGCCGGGCGCAGCTTCATTTTTGAGGTGATTGCTTCGCCAGTCGCGGGATAAAGCCCGTACAGAATGATTCCCGCGCGCACCATGTCAAGGTGCATTTCCGGAAAGCAGAGTATGGCGGCGCTGTTGCAGCAGTGGCGGATGCCAACATCCACGCCCTGCGCTTTCAGCGCGTCGCAGGCGCGGCAAAAACGGCTGAACTGTAATTTCGTGTAAGCAACGCCGTCCTCGTCGGGCTCGTCTGCGGAGGCAAAGTGCGTAAACGCGCCGGTCACCCGAATGTTCGGCAGCGCCGCAACCTGCTTTGCCTCGCCTATGGCAAGATCAAAGTTGTCCTCGGAGCACACAAAGCCTATTCTGCCCATGCCCGTGTCGAACTTGAGGTGAACGTCAACGGTAACGCCGCGCTTTTCCGCCTCTGCGGAAAGCTCTTTCGCGTATTGCAGCGAATACGCCGTCTGGGTGATGTTCCATTCGGCAAGGTCGCCGGCACATTCCGCCGGAGTTCCGCCGAGTATGAGTATCGGCTTTGTGACGCCGCTTTCTCTTATGCCCAAAGCCTCGCCCAAATTCGAAACGCCGAACCAGTCCGCGCCGCATTCCTCAAGGAACGGCGCTGTCATTCTGTCGCCGTGGCCGTAGGCGTCCGCCTTGACTATCGCCATAACCATGGCTCCGTTTGCGGCGCCGCGGATTTTTCTGAAATTGTAATCTATGGCGTCAAGGGAAATATCCGCCCACGTGCGGCGAAGAACCTCGCTTTTTGTCATTTGTCTTTCCCGTCCTTTACCCACAAAATGATATACAGACCGATTATATTAAAGTCAAGGGAGAAATATAACAGCACGGTGGAAAAAATACTCTCGGTAAAAACAAGCAGCAGAATGCAGCCCAAAAGGCAAAGCGCCCCTGCTGCAATGAAAATTCCGCCGCGTTTTTTGTTCGAAAGTTTCCCCCACCAATTCATCCGGTTAAGCATTACTGCGCCTCCTTGCAAAAATTACGGAAGATACGATTCGATAAGCGCCCTTGCGGCGGTTTTGGCGTCGTCGTCAAGCATCAGCATCACCACAAGCTCGCCGGTCTGATAAACGTCCGCGTTCATGGCGATGGCGTAAGAATCATATACGTCGTAGTTTGAAAATTCGTTTATGCGGTCATCCTTCCGCCGCTCCAGCGAATCTATAACCTCGTCGCCCTTGCCCTCCTTGACTCGGATTATGGCAACATCGGCGACGCCGTATTTTCCTTCGGCGGAGCGAACGTCCATGGCGATTACATCGTCAAGGTTGAGATAATACTGCTCGCTGAGGGTGGTTTCGTCCGTCACCCTCTGAACGCTGGCGGCGGTCAGCTCGCCAAGCGTGGCAAGGTCGTAAATTTCATCCGCAATTGTGGAAATATCAAGCATATCATAGCTGAAATCCGTAGGGTTGTCCTCACTCGGGCCTTCCTCCTGCTTTTTGCAGCCGCCGAAAACAAGCACCGCCGCCATCAGCAACGCGCAAAGCTTCATCATATTTTTCAAAGGAACACGCCCCCTTTCAATAGTTTCACAATTTATCATTATACAGACTTTTGCAAAGCGTTTTATGAACTGTGTGTAAATTTATATTTTTTTATTATAGCAGAAACAGAACGGAAAAGCAAATCGGGCTGCTCTTTGAGAAAATATAAAAGCACCCGCAAAAGCGGGTGCTTTTTGTGTTATTCAATTCCTCTGTACCCGTGCTTTTCGGCATTTCCAAGCAAATACAGAAACGCAAAAGCCGGTATTCTCAAAAGCTCTCTTCCGCTTTTTGTATTGTGAGCGCCGAAATCGTCGGCGCTTTTTGTAACAACAATGGCGGCGGAGGCTTCCTCGCACAGCTCTGCAATTGCGTCGTCATCGGCAATGGGAGCGCCGTCCCTGTATTTTACCTCTATCAAAATATTTTTGATGTTTGGGTAATCCACAACTATGTCTATTTCTTTTCCTTTTTTTCCTCCGCGAAAATACCCGACGGATGTGGCATATTGATAATAGAACGCCGCCACATGCTTATATACAGCGGTTTCAACTACCTTTCCCATTTCAACGGGGTTAGACAGAATTGAATCGTCCATCAGCACCGCATTGCGTATTGCAGCATCGGCAATATAAATTTTAGGGCTTGCTTTCAGCACTTTTTTTCCTGCCATATCTACCGGCCAGCTTTGATATATAAGGTTTGCGCTTTCCAGATACCGAATATAGTTTTCCACCGTTGTGCGTGAAACGCCGTTAAGCTCTTTCGTAATTGCCTCTATCGACACAATATCGGAAGAAACATTACATAGGTACAAAAATATCCTTTCAAGCTCTGTTGCATTTCTTATGTTGTAGAGCGATGGCAAATCACGCTTCAGAACCTTGTCGACCACATCCTCCCGCATAACCTGCTGCGCCATCAAATCATTATCCGCAAGCGCCAGCTCCGGAAAGCCGCCCACCTGCAAATAACGCATAAAATGGTTCTGCACCTTGGAAAGCTGCATCATAATCTGTGTTCTTTCAATCTGGCTTTTGTTAAGCAGCGAAGTCACCTTCAGCTCCGGCTGAATATCCGGACTGTCAATGTTGAGCAGCTCGCAGTATTCATAAAATGACATTGTCGGCACCTGAATCACAGTCCAGCGCCCCGCTCCGCTCTCTCTGCTGCCCTTTGTCAGCGCCGGGCTTGCGGAACCGGTTGCAACAACATGCGTATCGGGCTGCGTATCGTATATGATTTTAAGCCAGCGATCCCAATCCTGCGCATATTGTACCTCGTCAAAGAAGTAATAGGCATCCTGCTCGGCATAAATATTTTCATGGTAGCATTCCAGCACATCTTGGAACTGGCTGAGCTTCAGCATCGGGTGGTCAAGCGATACAAATACAATTTTTTGCGGAGCAACGCCCGCCTTCAGCAGCGCCTCTATCATCTGATATTGAATTGTCGTTTTGCCGACCCGTCTTGTTCCCGTCAAAATAACCGAACGGCGAATTTCTTTTTCCGCAAGCCGCTTCATTGCTTCATAAAAAGCGAATCTTCTATACGTTTTTGACAACTGCGGGTTTACCGTTCCGGTTTTCCACCAGGGATTATACGCGCTCAGAACCTTAAGAATGCCCTCTTTCGTCGTAATTGCCATCCTTATCACCTCTCGTGCTTATATTATACCCAAAAAATCAATCTTAGTCAATAATCATTCATAGTATACTATAAATCTTTTTCGACAAAGATTGATTTTTTTCTTTGTGTATAATATTATTCCGCGGCAGCAAAGTTTGAAGCTGCGCCCGCTTCGTAAACCTTTCTCACATCTGTGCGCCTGCCCCAAATCAAAAGCCAGCAGGTAAGCATGGCGACTCCGCCCCCTATGGTGACGCAAAGGCGATAGTCAAAAAGCTCCCCGAGAAAGCCCATCAGCAGCGAGAAAACGCTGTCCCCGGCAGTGACCAGCACGCTGATTGCGGCGTTCACGCGCGAGCGCAGCTTTTCCGGAATGTACCGCTGTACGGCGGAGTTTCTTAAAATAGCGCTGTTGCTTCCAAGAAAGCCGCAGATGCCCCGGTTCAGCAGCATAAGCGGGTACGGCAGCCAAAGCAGGCACATGTCCATAGCTTCATAGAACTGATAGACAAAAAGTGTAAAGCCAAATCTTTTTTTATCGGGAATATTTACCCTGTATTGCAGCGCGCTGCCGATAGTTCGTCCTATAAACTCCGCCACGGAAAAAGCGGAATACATCGCGGCGGTAAACCCCGGAAAGGTGCGGAAGAACGCCACTAAAATTGGCGAAAAGCCGTTTGCTATGCCGTTTGTAACAGCCATGTATTCATACAGGCTGCGCAGACCCCGCTCCTTCTTCAAATAACGCGCCGCCTCCCGTATGTCGCCTATCCACGCCGCGAAGGAGTACGGCTCACGGTGCTCCCGCGCGGTTTCGTCTATGCGGATAAAGCTTTCCGTCACCGCCGCCGCCAGGGAAAACCCGCTCTGCGCAATCAAAATCCACGCAACGCCCAGCGTATCGAGCAGCACCGCTGCCAGCGGCGTCATAATCACCTTCAAAACCGGGTAGAGCATGGAGGAAACAGCGTACCCCTTCTGCTCCGCGCCCTGCGGAATCAGCTCCGGGTAGATACTCGTAAAAGCAAGCTCGTCTATTGCGCCAAGGCACGCTAACATCAGGGACAGCACCAGATAGCCCGCATAGGAAAAGCTGAAATTAAGCAGCCACAGCCCCATTCCGGCAATCAGAACCGCATTCGCGGCATCGCCCGCCACCAAAAAGGACTTGCGTGGAAGCCTATCCATAAACGGCGCAACCAAAACCGGCAGCAGCAGATACGGCAAAAGCTGAATCGCTATTATCAGTGCGGAAGCCAAGGTGCTCCCCGTTTCGTCGAACACCAAAAAGGATAGCGCAAAGCTTCCCGCAATTGTGCCCAAGGTTCCCATACCGGACGCAAGAATCACAAGACGGAAGTTCCGCGTCCAAAGCTTATTCGTTTTCATTTCATTCACCTCTGCACTCAGTATAGCACATCAAGTGAAGCAAATAAACCCCGTATATTTGGGAAAATTTCTTCAAAAACGCGTGTTAAAACGCACTTTACAGCGTTTTTTCAGGAAAATCCTCCAAAAGGTCGCAGGCTTTTTTGTATTGCCTTGCCGCCTTGTACCATTCCAGCACCCATGGCAGGTGAAAAACCGCATAGCCGGAGGGCAGCTCCTTTCTGATGCGTTCAAAGCAGCTCAAAAGCAGCAAGCCGTATTCCTCCCTTGAAAGATAGTCCGGGTGCTCAAGCCGATAACGAACAAGCCCCAAAAGCTGCAGCGCAAGAGAGCGCTCCACCTCGTCCGTATCCATGCCTTTCGCCCGCTCCAGCGCGCAGAGGGCTTCCTCCCGCCGTCCTGTCTTTTCGCAGCAAATCGCCAGCTTGTGCAGCGACATCATTGTCGGCTGCTCCTGAACGGAAAACCATTCGTAAGCGTCCTCATAGCGCCCTGCCTCAAGCCATGTCGATGCGGTGTTATAGCCTATTACCCACAAAGCGCTCTCATCCCTCAAGTCCTCCGCAAGCCGCTTTCCCACACGGTAATGGCGCTCCATATTGGATAAATCCTTCCGGTTGCTGTACGAATTCCCGAGGAAAAGCTTCGCTTCAAGCATAATCCGCACTGCGCCGTCCCTGCACGCCAAGTCATACGCAGTCTGCAAGCTGTCCACGGCGGCAGAGTAGTTCCCCTTATTATATTCTGCAATGCCGAGCACCAAAAAAGTATATGCGTTCGGAAAAAGGCGAACCGCTTCCGCCTGCCGCCCCTGCAAAATCCGCTGCAAGGCAAGCTGCCTAATATCCATGCACTGCTCAAGCGCCGCGTCCAAAGGCTCTTTAAGAGAAAGCAGCACCAAGTCAAGCCATGCGGGTACGGCAGTGTAACGCTCCGTGTCCGTTCCGCGCAGCAACCCGGCAAGCTCCGCTTCCCTGCCGTCAAGCAGCAGCTCCCAACCGCGCTCGGCAAGCGCGGCGGCTTCCTTCTCCGTTTCGGCGTCGCTTTTAAGACCCAGTCGCTCCAAAAGAAGCCGCAAAATTTCCTCCGACGGTTCGGCTTTGCCTGTTTCGATTTTCGACAGGTACGAAACCGTGCAAATCCCTTTGCACAGCCCCGCCTGACTCCAGCTCCGCAGTATTCTGGCACGGTAAATTATATAGCCCCGGTAATTCATATAAATACACCTCGTTTGATAAAAAAAACGGGAGACTCGACCGAATCTCCCGTTTTTTTGGTTGGGCTGGCGGGATTCGAACCCACGGGATGCAGGAGTCAAAGTCCTGTGCCTTACCGCTTGGCGACAGCCCAATATGAAATTACATTGTTTTAGTCGTTTTAGTCAAAGTGCCCATAGCAAAAACCATGGGCACTTCAAGCTATTAGTGGGGTGGGGGGTGGGATTTGAACCCACGATCTTCAGAGCCACAATCTGACGCGTTAGGCCAGCTACGCTACGCCCACCGAATATGGTGCGCCAAGAGGGACTCGAACCCCCGACCCTCTGCTTAGAAGGCAGATGCTCTATCCAGCTGAGCTATTGGCGCATCCTGTGGAGCGGATGAGGGGAATCGAACCCCCCTATCCAGCTTGGAAGGCTGGCATTCTACCAATGAATTACATCCGCATAACGCACGAATAATTATATCAAAGGAAGCCCGATTTGTCAACAATTTTACGGCAATAAAAATAAAATTTTATTTGCAGGAATTCTCGGCGGGAAAGGTTCACGCTCAGTTAACTTGGAGCACAGCGCAAAAGTGCCCTCGGCTCCCCTGTGCAAGGGTCGCACTGAGCGTTTGCAGAGCGAATCTTGGCTCCCCTTACTTGTAAGGGGAGCTGTCGCGGCGATAAAGGATTTAACCGCCGTGACTGAGAGGATCCTCTAACGCCTTGATGACAGTAATAAATGTGGTCAATATACCCACAGTAAGGCGGACAAAGATCCTCTCAGTCTTTTGTTGCCGCGAAGCGGCAACAAAATCCAGCTCCCCTTATAAATAAGGGGAGCCGAGATTCGCACTCAGTCACCGCCGACCGCTTTTATATTCCCAAATACCCCTTCAGCGTCAAAAGGGTGTTCATAACGCCGTCCTTGTGGCTGCGTTCGTAGCCGTGGCTTGCGTAAACGCCGGAGCCGATAAGTCCGTGGCGCACGTCGTTTCCCGCGCCGAGGGTCGCCTCCACATCGGAGCCGTAGTGGGGGTAAACGTCCACGGCGTAGTCCGCTCCCTCCTTTTTCGCCGCTTCAATAAGCTTTCCCACGACCTCGTAGCTGTACGGACCGCCGGAATCCTTGGCGCAGACGGAAACCTGACGCTCGGTGCAGCAAACGCCGTCGCCCACGCAGCCCATATCCACGCTTATGGCCTCGGTAACGCCTGCGGGAACGCTGCCCGCACCGCCGTGGCCGACTTCCTCGTACACGGTCACATGAACATAGACCCTGCGGGGCAGAGTGATTTTGTTGTCGCTTATGTACTTGGCAAAGCCCAGCAGAATTCCCACGGAAAGCTTGTCGTCAAGAAAGCGGCTCTTGATATAGCCGGATTTCGTAATTCTCGTGCGCGGCTCGAAGCACACAATGTCCCCCACCTCAATGCCAAGGGCGCGGGCGGCGTCCCCGCTGCAAACGTCCTCGTCTATAACAACCTCGGTGGTGTCAAAGCTGCGCTTCACCTCGGCGTAATCGCCGTTCACATGGACGGAGGGGTTGCAGATCTGCAAGGTTCCCTCATATACCTTGCCGCCCCGGGTGTATATACGAACATTTTCACATTCGCCGTTCTCCGCACGCATTCCGCCAAGGGGCGTAAGGCGCAGGCGGCCGTTTGCTTTGACCTCCGCCACCATGCCGCCGAGGGTGTCCGTGTGCGCCTCAAGGAAGATGGCGTCTGCGGCGTTTTCGCCGCCCAGCGTTATGAGCACGCCGCCCTTGTTGGTCATTTCGGCGGAAAAGCCGAGGCTCTCGAACTCGTTTTTCACCCACTCTGCCGCCCTTGCGGTGAACCCGGTGGGACTGTCAATGGCAAGCAGCTCCGCCGCCTTTGCGGTGGCGAACTCTGCGTAATCTCTGCTCATGCTCATAAAAAAGCACCTCCGAATAAACGAATTTTTCCGAATGCCATTATATCACCAAACCCCAAGTTTGTCGAGAGGAACAATTTTGTCGGCATAGCCGACAATGCGGCGCAGCCGCAGTTATATCCGCGGCTTTGCCGCGGGTTATGTCGCGCCTGCGGCGCGGTTATGTCCGCCCCTTGGGCGGGTTATGTTTTTTGCCCCTGCGGGGCAAAAAGTTTAGGTGTGCCGCCCGTGGCGGCACATTTTTATAGGTAGGGCGCACAGCGGCGACGGAGTGCGTTTCTCGGCTCCCCTGTGCAAGATTCGCTGCGAGCGTTTACGGAACGTTCTCGGCTCCCCTGTGTAAGGGGAGCTGTCAAGCCTTTTAGTTTTTAAGGGCTTGACTGAGGGGTTGTATCCCCAACCAGTAATAGCGTTTCCACTCACTTCCCCCGTCACCCTGCACAAAAATGATAACAAAATTTTGTGCACCCTGCTGATTGCAAGCAAAGAAGCAAAGTGCTATGATAAGTATGACAAATGTAGTTTTTACATGCCAACCAAACCACTCCATACACCACCAATAGGAGGTCACCACCATGAAAAAGACACTTTCACTTATGCTAAGCCTACTCATCGCCTTGTCCCTTGCCGTAACTGCGTTCGCGGCGTCAAGCACGGGCAATTCGATTTACGCAAGTGAATCCGAAAAAAATTCTTTTATGAAAAACATCGAAGATTCCATGCTCGGCAAATGCCTTGCCGAATACGAAATATCCATCGATATGAAAACGGTTATGCCGCTTTACTACGCAAACCTTTATGACTATGCCGAAAGCGGAAAATTTGAATACGAGCCGTACTTTTTTGACGGATACAAGCTTTATGCCGCAGATGCGCTGAATGCCGAAAACAAATTTGCCGGAACGCTGATATTCAGCGAAGACGACATTATGATGTATGCACCGTCCGACGATAAAAACAATTCCGTGGATTTTGAAACTGTAAACGCAAAGCGAATTTCAGCACTTATTAACAGCAAAGCAAGTTCTTTGACCGAAAACGCAAAGTTTATGTTTGTTGAGGGTGCGGGGTATGTTTATTATATAATGGATGGCGACAAAACATCCCTGATTGCAAGCAGCTTCAAGGGTGCAAACGGAGATTTGTTCACCGAAAGCAATAAAGGGATAGTGAACGTTGACAGCACACTGCTCAAATTTGCAAAAGGTCTTGCAGCGGAGCAAAAAGAGCAAGCCGAAGCACTCAAGAACCTTGCCCCGGGCGAAAACCCGTCCACGGGCGCACAGGTTCCGGTTTTTGTTGTCGACAATAGTGAATACAATTTCTCACACAAAAACATTTCACAAATACTGTTCGTCGCTGCAATAATTTTTGCCGTTGCTTATGTGGTATCGGCAAAAGCATGTAAACGAAAATAAAGCTAATTGCACAAAATCCCCGCTCCGTTTTTGTGCAATCCGCCGAATTTTCAAAATAAGCGTTGCACTTTTGCAATTTTCGGGTCTATATATATGAAAGCTTTTTTCAAAGCCGCAATTCAGCAAAAAACAACCCATTTGCTTTTATAATAAGCCGGTAAACAAACAAGATGTAAAAACAGAAAGGATGTGAGTCCAATGGGCTGCTCAGCCGAACCTCGAGCAGAAATGATGCCTCTTTAACAAAAAAGGAGTGTGTAAAATGAAAAAACTGTTATCCCTTGTTTTAGCTATCGTGCTTCTTGCTGGCATGGCGGTGCCTGCCAGTGCCGCAAATGAAAGCCCCGAAAGAGATGATTCCGCTTTGACTTTTGCCGAGGCACGGCAAAAAGGCATACCCTATGACAAGCCGATTGATCAAAAAACAAGAGAAGAAATGCTTCGGGAAGGACTGCGGTTCTATGGCGGAACCGTTCCGCTTAGTCCTAACGGAGTTGGACCACGAGCAACAACAAGCGATGTTCTTGGATATATTACAGCAACCGGTAATACATATCTTTATCTAAACAAGGACATTGGTACCCAAGTAGGTTTTGTTTCTTATCGTGCAATTGTTTATGTTTATGCAATCTCCGGAAATTACGCCTATATCCAATTCAAAAATGAAAACGGTGTTCTAACCCGCGGCTACATAACCAATACTGCCGTATATACACCCGCATCTGGCTGGGCAACCCCGATAACTAAAGGTAAAGTCACTCAGTATTATGGCGACACTGCTACGGATCCAAATGGCCATACCGGCACAGATGTAGGCGGACACGGTGGATCTCATCCGGAAGTCTATGCGGTTTTTAACGGTACTGCAAAATTTCAAGAAACCACCAAACACTGTGCGGATGGAACAATATTATTTGCTAACTACGGTAAACATGTCAGATTGTCTTCCGGCAATTATACAGTAATCTATGGGCATCTTGATTCCTTTGATGGGATTTCCTCTCACGATTATGCTTCTGAGGGATATCCTCGGGTGGAGAAAGCTAAGGGTATACCAGTAGATCCAACAGATACCATTGCTACAACAGCAGTTGTCAAAGGAGACACTTTAGGTCGTGTAGGAACAACAGGTTTATCCAGCGGTATTCATCTCCATTTTGAGGTCAGAGTAAATGGGACTATAACAGATCCTTTTACCTATGTTGTTTTTCCTAAAGTCAGTTGAGCTTCTAGTACTTAATAGCAAAATGATTATTTAAGGAGAACCAAATGAAACTTTTGAAAGCAATTTGCATTGTTTGCATTTGTGCTTTGCTCGTTTCCTGCAATAGCACACCAGATAATGTCTCTTCTGCGAGTTCAAATTCCAAAAACAGCGAAATTTCTTCTTCCGAAAGCGAAAGCACCGTACAAACAGTCATAGAAAGTTCCTATCTTGAGCACTTATACAAAAAGGATATTAAAAGTATAAACTGCTATTATGGAACAGGAGCTGCTGTATTGAATGACGGTTCCGCTGTGTTTTGGGGTACAAATGTTTACGGCGGAATAGGCAACGGCGAGGTTGACAATGATATTCCAGAGGGGAAAAAAGCAACGCCTGTTCCTCCGTATAGGCATTGTTTCCCTGAACCTGTGGTAGACGCTGGGTCGGTAGTAAGTAGTTACGCGCTGACCGAAAGTGGAGATTTGTACACATGGGGAATGCATGTTGGTGCCCCTGAAACGGGACAAGGAGATAGTCCTGTATCAATTCCAACAAAAGTGGCAGGACTCTCGAATATAAAACAGGTTTCAATGGCTCCGTCATTTACACTTGCGCTTAAAGAGGACGGTTCGGTCTATCATGCCGGTTCCAAAATGGAATTAGTCAAAAGCTATAACGAGTTCGAAGGGGGCTTGGATGAATCCAAAAAAGATAAATTCTTTATGGAATTACCGCTTGACTTTAAGTGTAAAAAAGTTGATACTTCTATTTTGTCCTATGTGTTTCTTTCCGATGAAGGCGAAGTTTATATTCAAGGAATTCTTTTATCTGATCTATACGCCAAAATACCGGATCTTGTTTTCAAAGATGTTACTAAAATTGATTTTCCGGAAAAGATTGTTGATGTCGCAGCGCTTACATTCAATGTCGTTGCATTATCAGAAAACGGCAACCTATATATGTTTGGCTACCCATATACAGGAGTATCAAACGAGGAAACCGACAGTTATATCTCGGAGATGATATACAAAAAGGATCTTGAAAATATCAAAAGCATAAGCGGCTCGCTTGATGTTGTCGGAGCTCTTTCGGAAGATGGCGAAATCTATGTTTGGGGAATTGACACCGAAGGGCTCATACATGAATCAAATATCGATTCTCAAAATGGTAAATTCGAGATCGTTTCCGAACCGACAAAACTCGATTATCGGAATATCACTCAATTTTGCATTGGCAGATGTGATGGCACGGCTATCTCCGAAAACGGCGATGTATACATTTGGGGCAGCAACAGCATAGGTCAGATAATCGAATTTGAGTGATTTGCTGCAACCCATAGTTCCCCCAAAAACCAAAAAAGCCTGCCCCACCCGGGCAGGCTTTTCTTCATCCCATTCTCACAGCTTCTTTTCCTCTTTGACCGCCTTTATGCGCTCCTCAAGGGCGATAAGCGTTCCGCTGTCCGCGCCGTAGCCGCATTTTATCAGGGTTTCGGCTTCACCGAAGGCGGAAAGCTCCTTTGCCTCCTTCGGCGAACAGAAATTTTCGTAATTTTCCGGCAGCAGCACGGCGGTTTTGCCCTTGAGATACTCAGAAAGCTCCCCTCCGAGCACAAAGGGCTGCGCCCGGCTTTCCGCTCTGGAATAGTTCTTCAGCGCCGCCGCCATCAAGGCTCCGAAGCGGGGGCTTTTGCAGACTATCCCCACGGCGGCGTTCGGCGGCAGCGCCGCTATTTCCCGAACGCTCTCCGGCCGAAGCGCCAGCGCCGCCCGCATAAGCTTTTTTTCCTCCGGCAGAGCCTTTTCAAGCTCCGCCGCATGGTTCTGCGTGGTTAAGATTATATCCGCGTCGTCGCTAAGCTTGTATGGGTAGCTCAGAACGTCGCTCAGAAGAAAAGGCCGCACCTCCGCCCCCTCAAGCTCCCGCAGCCCCTGCGAAATCTGCCCAAGAATTTCCGGGGTGCATTCCACCAGGGCGACCCTTGCCCTGTCCCCGCGGCGGGCGTATTCCCGCAAACGCAGCTCCACGAAAATCTGCGCCTCCGAGGGGGAAAGCTCCAGCTCCCGCAGGGTGTCAAGCATCTTGTCTATGGCCTCCATGGCTCTGTCCTTGCGGCTTTTACCGCTTTCCGGAGCGTATTTTGCGAAGGTTCCCCGTCCTTGGGTCATCTCCACCGCTCCGTCCCGGCGAAGCTCCTCGTAGGCGCGCTTCACCGTTCCTCTTGCCACTCCCGCCTCCTCTGCAAGCTCCCGCACCGTTGGCAGCTTGCTTCCGCTCTTTATCGAACCGCTTTTTATTTCGGCGAAAATTATGTCCGCAAGCTGGCGGTAAATGGGTATTCCGCTTTCGGGATTTATATTATACTTCATCCGCCGCCACGCTTTCCAAATATGCTTTTCTTCCCTGCTCGTAGAGGTTGTTCCCCTCGCAGTCGATTACCACCGTCACCGGGAAATCCTCCACCTCAAGGCGGCGCAGAGCCTCCGCCCCCAAATCCTCGTAGGCGATGACCTCCGCCTTTTTTATGCAGTGGCTCAGCAGCGCTCCCGCGCCGCCTATGGCGCCGAAGTACACCGCGCCGTGCTCCTTCATGGCGGCGATAACCTCCTCGCCCCGCTTGCCCTTTCCTATCATTCCGGTTTCTCCCGCGGCGATAAGCGCCGGGGAATAGGCGTCCATTCTGTACGAGGTGGTGGGTCCCGCGGAGCCTATGGCTCTGTCCTCCCTCGCCGGAGTGGGACCCACATAATAAATGGTTGCGTTCCTTATGTCAAGGGGCAGCTCCTTCCCCTCGGAAAGCAGCTCGCAAAGGCGCTTGTGCGCCGCGTCACGGGCGGTATAGACAGTTCCGGAGAGAAGCACGCTCTCCCCTGCGCGCAAAGCCCGCGCCTCCTCGGGAGTAAAGGGAACCCTCAGCTTTTTCGGCATATCAAAGCACCTCCGTTTTATGTCTTGCCACATGGCAGTTGATGTTCACCGCCACCGGCAGCCCCGCAATATGGGTGGGGTAATGTTCTATTGCCACCGCAAGGGCGGTGGTTCTGCCGCCGAAGCCCTGCGGTCCTATGCCGAGGGCGTTTATCTTCTCCAAAAGCTCCGCCTCAAGCGAGGCATAGAGCGGCTCCCGGCTCGGCGCGCCGGTTTCCCGCAAAAGCGCCTTCTTCGCAAGCAGCGCCGCCTTGTCGAAGGTTCCGCCCACGCCCACGCCCACGACTATGGGCGGGCAGGGATTGGGTCCCGCCTCCTCCACGGCTTTCAATACGAAGGCTTTTACCCCTTCAATGCCGTCGGAGGGGCGCAGCATTTTGATTTGGCTCATATTTTCGCTGCCGAAGCCCTTCGGCGCAACGGTGATTTTGATTTTGTCCCCCGGAACAATGTCATAGTAAATCATGGCGGGGGTATTGTCCCCGGTGTTCACCCGGTCGAGAGGGTCGCGCACCACGGATTTTCGCAGAAAGCCCTCGGCATAGCCGCGGCGAACGCCCTCGTTCACCGCCTCGGCAATATCTCCGCCGCAGACGTGAACCTCCTGCCCGATTTCGAGAAAAACGCAGGCAACGCCCGTATCTTGGCATATAGGAACGTTTTCCGCCGCCGCAAGCTCGAAATTCTCCTCTATTCTGTCCAGAATTTCCCGCGCCGGCGCCCAGCTTTCCTCCGCGTGCCTTTGGCGAATACGGCATTTCACATCCTCCGGCAAAGCCACGTTTGCCTCTATGCAAAGCCGCTTCACGGCTTCCGTGATTTTTCCCGCTTCAATTTCCCTCATAAAAAACTTCCTTTCTGTTTTATTCTCGGCTCCCCTGTGCAGGTTCGCACCGAGGGCTTTGTGGAGCGTTCTCGGCTCCCCT
>OIWT01003263.1_pt1 | contig 15165 bp, 25 predicted proteins | sample 1587701 | NCBI WGS metagenome assembly OIWT01 (sample SAMEA3888904, study PRJEB22519) | human gut metagenome | biome: human gut; feature: human-associated habitat; material: faeces | place: Denmark | collected 2009
TCTCGCCATCACCGATCGGTTGGTGCACATCTCGGTTCGAGGACAGGTCGCCCTTTGAATCGTTCAGATGCATCGCTTTCAGGTACTTGAGACCAATCACCCTGTCGAAATTGGCAATCATCGCTTCCACGCCTCCCGGAACGGCAATATTCATTCCGCTGGCAAAGGCGTGGCATGTGTCAATGCACACGCCAACACGGCTCTTATCCTTCACTTTGTCAATGATGGACTTCAACTCCTCAAACGACACACCCACCGTGCCGCCACCTCCCGCTGTGTTCTCCAGAACAATCGTCATGTACTTTGTGTTCTCGTGGATGTAATCCAACGCCTTCACGATTTGGTCGATCGACTCCTCCTTCGTGCACTTCTTGGCAGTGGATCCAGGATGGATGTTCAGGTACTGAAGGCCCAGCTCCTCCACACGACGACATTCTCCCAGCATCGCCGTCTTGGCTTTCTCGTACAGCTCCTCGTCAATACTTCCGATGTTACAGAGGTAGCTTCCGTGAGGAAGGACCTGGTTTGGCTTGAAGCCGCATTTCGTCATCGTTTCCTTGAATTTGGCGACGTCCTTGACACTGATCTCTTTCATTGCCCACTGACGTTGCGATCTACTCCTAAGACAGACACGCTTCCACCACTTCAAGAAGAGGGCAAAGGCAGTAGCGCCCAACAGCGACGCATTCTCCGGAGCATTCCACAACCCTCCGGCAGAGCTGACATGCGCTCCAAGGTAATAGGGAAGCTTGTCAGAGGCTTCGGCATTCTCGGCTTTTGGAGCCTCTTCCTTCGGTACTTCAGATGCAACGGGAGTGCTTTCAGCAGCAACACTCTTCTGCTCAGCATTCTCGTCAACTACGAGTGAATCCATCCAGTATATGCTGCCTTTGGGTATCTCGTTTGGTATAGTGCTCATGAACTACGCAACTCATCATCCCTTTCAAATCTACTACTCGAAGCGAATGGAACGGTCTGGGGTTGGAAATGAATTGAGTGTAATTGGGGCGAACAAAGCGGTGAAAGAAGTGGAAAAAAGCTCGTCCGTTGCTCGCAATCATTGAGGAAACAGCGGATAGAATACATGATAAACAACAACTACTCCTGGCCGCACAGCTTCTGCAGACCCGGAAGAAGCGCCATCTTCCCCGCACTGCTAAAGCACTCGATCGTCAGGGATCTACGCTCACAGCCACTCATTTCCGCTCACTTGCTCCCGTATACCTCAAAACAGTTGGTCCCGAACACGCTCTCAATCGCCTCCACCGAATCAACATCAATGCGTCCCGGCTTCTTCTTGATCAGCGTCTGCTTCCGCTCCCACTCCAGCTACGCCTCACGCCGCGTCCCACCCGCCACGTATTTCCTCTCCCCGATCTCCACCAGCCGCAGCACCGTCTTGTGCTTCTGCCCATTGGAGCACCACTTCACGCAGTGTACGCCCAAACGCAGCCGCTCCAAAAACCGGAGGTATTCTACGCATCACTCCCACACCCCTCCTGCACCGTCGTGGTTGGTGTCGTACACGCGCCGCATGTCCTCCAGACTCGCCTTCTCCTGCTGCACCTCCATCTCCTTCATCATCGCCGTTGGCGCGTTTGACTGCAGCATCAGTGCCGAGTCCTGCTCCTGCTGCAGGTGCTGCTGCTCCTCCCAGCTCGGCTCCTCCTCCTCTGTGGGGATCGGTCCGGCGGCGAAGGCCTGCTGCGGGTTGGTCCGCTCGGCGGCGGAGGCCAGCTGGTTGAAGGCGGCGTCGGAGTTGAAGGTGAGCGGGTTGCTGAAGGAGGTGAAGGGCTCCGCGCGCTGCGCGAGGGCGGGAAGGGGTGTTGTGGTGGACGCGCGGTAAGGACTCGACTCGAGGAAGGGGTTGCGTGGCTCGTCGTCCGAGGAGGAGGCGTCGAAGGGGTTGCGTGGCTCGTCGTCCGAGGAGGAGGCGTCGAAGGGATTGAGAGGTTCGACAGGCGAGGCGTCGAAGGGATTCAACGGTGTGGTTGTCGACGCATCGAAGGGGTTCAACGGCTCCACGGGAGACTCGTCGAAGGGGTTGAGAGGTTCAGTAGTGGAGGTGTCGAAGGGGTTCAACGGCTCTTCGGGTTCCTCGGACTCCACAGGCGAGGCGTCGAAGGGGTTGAGCGGTTCCACAGGCTGTACGGGCTGCACGGGCTGTACGGGCTCGGGCGATGAGTCGGAGTGCAACGGGTTGACGAACACGGTGCCCTTGAAGGGCCGCACCTGCGCCGCGATGTTCTCATCGATCTCCCGCCCCACGTCCCGGCACGGCGCGAACGGGTTCCGCAGCGGCTTCTTCGCGGGCTGCGCCATGGGCTCTCTGGCAGGCGTGCTCACCAGCTGACTCCTTGCCACGGGCTGAGCAGTCACGGGCTGAGCAGTCACGGGCTGTGAACGCACCGGCTGAGCAGTCACGGGCTGTGTCGAAACTCGTTCACGCGCAGGTTGAGAACGCACAGGCTGAATACTCACAGGCTTAGCAGTCACCGGTTGAGTACTCACAGGCTTCTCAACAGAGGTCGGGACGGCGGGCCGACGGTCCTCATCACGGGCGGCGACGACCACGGCTACGGCTGACTGCCCCGCCCCACGCCCACTCTCCTCGCCCATCACCGTCTTCTCCGCCTCCAGCCGCTCCGCCTCGTCCTGCCGGCGCTCGCGCAGCACCTCCTGCCGAATGCGCTCCGCTTCCTCGCGCTTCTTCTGCTTCTCCGCCTCCTCACGCTGCCGACGCTCCTCCGCCTTCTTGCGGATGCGCTGCAACTCCTGCTGGATGCGCGCGTCCTCCTCCGCCTTCTTGCGGCGCGCGTCCTCCTCCTCCTTCTTCTCCTCCTCTTCCTTCGCTCGCTTCCTTTCTTCCTCCTCCTTCGCCCGTCGCCGCTCCTCTTCCTCCTTTTCTCTTCTTCGCGCTTCTTCTCTCGCTCTCTTCCTCTCCTCCTCTCTCCTCTTCCTCTCCTCTTCTCTCCTTCTGTCTTCTTCCTCTCTTGTTCTTCTCTCCTCCTCTTCTCTCCTTCTCCTCTCTTCCTCTTGACGATGGTAATCCCGTCTCTTTTCCTCTTCTCGCCTCTCCGATGAAACGGAAGGAGGGACCAGAGGAATGGCATTGCTTAAACTGGAGGAATACTACACATCATCCATCTCCCTCTTTCGCACAGTGCTGGAAGACTGCGATGGAGCCGAATCGGAGGTGGTCACCCTAGAGGCACTAGAAATCAGGACGGGACACGGATTCGCTACAACTCCGGATTATCCAACAACTCTGCTCCAGCGTAGATATCGTACTTGATACCAACGATCTGTGAGGTAACAATCCCGTACAACAGCCCTACACTATCTCGAACGGACTGACTGGCTGTGCAAACGGAATCGTGCGTCCTCGCATCGCTCTCAACAAAAACAGCTCCACATGCCTTGCACACAGCGTAGATCTCGTCAGGCTCAATGCACTGCCTATTCATGATCCCCTCCTCGCCACGGCTCACATTCGAAAGGTGTTTTCAAAATAGGAAATGAAAAACGAGGGATGAAACAAACACTGATTCATCACAATATCACTCATCCTCCAGCACTCTCTTCACGCATCCGGTATCCGCCGGATCCTCGGTCAGCTTCACGATCAGCTCCGGAGAGCGGAAGATGCGGATCAGCAGCGAATAGATGCGCTTTTCATCCTGATAGTGTCCCCTATTGCTCATCTCTCCACACTGATGCCACTTGTAGTTGCTAAAGCGGCAAACGTAAAGACTGTAAATCAAATCCAGCAGCAACTCCGGATTGGAAATAAACGAGTATCTATCCTCGCACTCTCTCCCCGCCCCTACATAATGTCACTCACCTGAGGCAACAAAAAGTTCCGGATCACGCCTCCCACCGTCACCAAGATAGTCACGTACAGCCCGATGATGCCCACGCTTCCCAGCATGCCCATCTCTTCCGCCACCATCGCTATATGCCAGTCCCGCAGCCGCCCGTACAGTTCATCACCATGTCGTTCACCACCCACACCTCCATATTCGGCAGGAGATTCGTCGTGTTGTAACCGTTGCTGGAACGCAGGGTTCGTACGAAACTGGACTGATAGTGCGTCGTGCCAAACTATGGCTCACGGCGTGCCAAGGGAGTTACGCCCAACATGTTATAACTGTCCGAAGAGGCGTCGACCGCGCTCGCCTTATCCGTGGTGGACAGGTAGAATAACCGCGGGAAGCTACGCCTCACAGCCCGTACACACCCTCACAATCGCGGTAACTCCATCATTTGCCAAGAATAACACAGCATGTTCTTCAGCCCCTTGCTCGTGAAGGACGCCATGCCACAAATCGGAAGGATATTCGCACTGCTCGGCGTTGAGCACCTGGCTGAAGCTGCTCTTGGCGGTGGTGGCGTCCTACGCCTCACGCCACGCCGTCTCCCCCACCTTGGGCAGCGCACGCACAAACTCCACGCTCATTTGCACCACGATGCCCTCGCAGCGCTTCAGCTCCTCTATCAGCGTGTTGCGCGCGGGCGACGACAGGTCCCACTGGGTCATCTCCAGCGGTGGGAAGCTGATCACCTGCGCGGACGTCGCCCACGCGTCGTTGAGCACGGACTGTTTCCGCCCGTGGTCCTCCACTACGCTGAAGCCCCATGACGAATCGTACCGGTGAACAGCTCCGACCACGCCTCGAACTCCTTGTGCGAAATCCCGTGCATCGTGTACACGTCCTCCGCCTCCATCAGCCGCGACGTGTGATTGCGCGTCTACGCCTCAGCCCGCGCGCCGACGATGACGATGATATCGAGGTAGAGATTGCTGCTCTGCACGGGATTCTGCACCAGCACGGGCGAGGAGGAGGAGAACAACAGCAGCGGCAACACCAGCAGCAGCTACGGCTCGTCTCCAACCCACGCACACACCATCATTCCCGCGATAACGCAGAACCCGCGGTTCACCTTCTCCTTTCGCAGCCGCGGCAACGCCCGATTGAACTCCTCGTCCTTGTTGTCCTCGCCCTTCTACGGCTCACGCCGCCCGCGCAGCACCACGCTGTACAGCGCGCCGTAGAGCACGTGGTGGATCTCCTCGGCGGTGAGCCACATGTCCATGCGCAGCACCGTCTTGGTGGTCATCCACTCCATGATGGTGTTGATCTCGTACAGGAACGGGATCGACGAGTACACCTGCAGTTCACCTCGCCTAACGTAACTACCTTGTCGTAGTAGTACCCGTACAGCGTCACGTCCTCGCCCATGCGTTTCTGGATGCGGGTCGTCTGCATGGGATAGCCGCGCTGAATCTGCTTGGCGGAGTACACAAGGTACACCAGCTGCAGGAGCACATACCAGAAAGCGTACGGGTTGTTCTCCCAGTTGCGGTGCGTTTTGAAGGGAATCACGAGGATGAAGAAGCCCTGCTGTGAAGGTGCGTACAGTGATCCGTGGTGATCAAGGATATGAGAACGGCCACGCAGTACAGGGTGTGAATCACGTACTTCATGAACAGATCTCCCTATGCCTTAGGAATCCATGCTACGCCCACCGTCAACGACAGGTACTTGTCCATCACCACCACGGCCACTGCCGTCAGCACGAAGAACACCGTGGAGGCTTGCAGCTGGTTGTTCATGATGTTGTTGGCGTACGCGGAGTACTGCGCGTTAAGGAACCGCCTCGCCGCGGCGAAGGATATGGTGTTGTTCACGGCGCGCCCGATGAAGAAGAGCGAGTACACGAAGAGAAGGAACTGCGCGATGGCTTGCACTCTGCACCTCACTCCGCTCACCCACTCCCACTGCAGGTAGCTCTTGCCCGTGCGCAGCGGCGACTACGCTTAAGCCCTCGTTTGAACCCCACCTCGAAGAAGCTCGCGAATCGCTTGGCTAGGGCCGAGTCCTTCCAGCACTTCTCCATCACGCTCCTGTACATCAGATCAACCACCCACAAACACTCGTCGACGTTGTCGTTGAAGCACGGAGTCTTGTTCTCCTCCACCTCCGTCGCCGCGATCGCCTTCTGCGTCACCTCGGCGATGCTCTCCGCCTCGATGCCCGACATCTGCGCGTCACACCACGCCCGCATCCCCACCGCCAGGAACACGCGGTAGGAACACAGGATCACCAGCAGGACGAGGTCCCACACGAACGATGCGCCACGCGGCGGGTGGAAGGCGCCCGCCGTCTTGAAGAAGGAGAAGACGAAGAGCGGCTGGAAGGAGTCGGGCACGGTGGTGGTGTCGCAGGCGGGCTAGGCGTCAGGCCGACGCGGCGAGCCAACGCGCAGGAGGAGGCGCCACGCGCCGCTGGAGGGCCGCGAGGTCTGACAGACGAGCGGCGTCTGGACGAGATAGCGCAGGAGGGTGGAGACGATGGAGAGGATAAGAAGGATGTTGGTGAAGGAGGCCGACACGCACACGGGCGTGACGAGGCCGTAGCAGAAGAGGAGGACGACATACACGAGAGAGAGGAGATCGCCGCGCAGCAGCAGCAGGAAGCAGAGGTAGACGGCGATGATGTACTCGTACTGCTTCAGCGTCGTCCGCGTCGACTGGAAGCTGTTCGGCGCCACGACCAGCCCGCGCAGGTACTCCCACGCCTGCTGCGACAGCGAACGCTTCTCCTTACGGATGACCTTCGTGGGCAGCTCCTTCTGCGAGTGAGACCGCGCTGTGGCGAGCACAGAGGGGAAGGGGAGGAAGGGCGTCACGGCGGCGCAGAAGGCCTGCGGGTCGAAGAGCGTGCTGAAGTCGGTGGACTGCAGGCACAGGTGCACGGGCAGCTTCATCTCGTTCAGGAACTACCATTGACGCATCACGCGAGCGCTACGGTCACCAGTGCGCCGCGGCGCTCGTCCTGCACCACGAGGCGGACGTCGCAGACGGAGCGCAGGGGAATGACGCGGTTGAGGGCGTAGGTGGGGCTGAGCAGCGCGATGGCGCGGGCCTCGCGGTCCACCGACAGGACCACCAGCTCGTGCGCCGACAGGTCGATCTCCGCCTCTGTCTGCGCCAGGCCGGCGTAGCAGCAGCAGTGGTAAATCACCGACAGCTTGTCGCCCGCCACCCGCGGAATGGCCTCGCTCGGCGTGCGCACGGCGTTCACCACCACCGGCGGCGTGATGCGCAGCTCGTTGTAGACGCAGTACACCACGAAGGAGTACTCGCTGTCCGGCAGCAGGCAGTTGTGCCGCAGGGTCACCTCCACCGCCTCCTCCTCCGGCCGCGGCGACACCTGGAAGTCCGCCGGGCCGTAGAAGAACTCTTCCTCCTGCGCGTCCAGCACCGCCAGCTGTTTCTGAGTCCGCTCCGCCAGACCCACCTCCGTCGCGCGCTGGTTCGCCACCACGATGCCCGTCAGCTCGCCGAGCGGCGCCGAGGCGGGGAAGCAGAGACGCAGCGTGCAGCACGCGCTCTCCACGTCCACCGCCTCACAAGTGGAGGGCGCCACGTAGTCGCCCTTGCTCTCTGCGCCTCAGCCCGCGCCGCCGAACCCACCCTGGTTGTACACGGCACCCTGCACGATCTCCACCTTGCCCACGGTGTGCTTCAGCTTCTCGTAGAGTCTCTGCTCCACGTCCTGCAGATCTACGCCTCACAGCCTCTTCACAACAGCACTCTTCTTCAGCGACAAGTAGCTGGACACCAGGCCCTGCAGCAGCGCCTCGTGCCGCAGCTGCACCACGGCAGAATCCCCGTCGAGTTCGGCGTGCAAGGAGCGGTAGGCCTCGCTGCGCAGAATGGCGTCCTACGGCTCAGGAGGCATCGCAAGACCGACGTAGAGATAGAAGAGAACGAGCAGCGTCACATAAAACCCCATGGCGGAGAAGGAGGCGTATTTCTGGCATTTCACAACGGTTTGCGCGGTTCTAACGACGCCGTTCTGGAGACACATGGCCATACCATCATAGGCGTCGGACATCCACTTGCGAATGCCGAAGGACTCGAGGAGGCCGAGCCAGCCGGAGTGGCGCGTGAGGCTGGGGAAGAAGGGAAGCTGGAAGAGGGAGAGAAGAGCCATGTTGATGAAGAGGAGGAGCATGAGAGCGGAGAGGATGCGACTCTTGGCGCGGGAGGAGGGGGAGTAGAGAAGGAGGAGGGAGAAGGCGAAGTAGCAGAGGGAGAAGAGCGAGGGCGAGGCGAGGGTGACGAGGAAGAGAAGGATGACGAAGAGCTCGTCGAGCAGGAAGATGCTCACATAGCGGATCTACGGGAAAGGAAGAGAAAAACGGCTACGGCCTTCCAGAATGAGTCTTCCTTCTCCACCTTCGCTTCCTCCTCCACCACTTCCTTGGCCTCCTGCGTGGCGCTGAGTGCCGTGACGAGGATGGAGAAGCAGAAGAAGCACAGGATGTCACGATACAGGTAAGACGAGTCCACGAACTCGATCAGCAGGTAGTGCTTCCACTCGTTGCTCAGCTTCACGCCCTTGAGGCGCGGCAGCCAGTCCTGCGGGCGCACGGCGATCCATACGAACTGCAGCAGCACCCACGTCAGGTTGGTCACCATCACGCCGCGCAGGCGGTTCGGGCAGAACAGCAGCACGCCGAGCATCGCCAGGTTCACCAGGCCGTTCAGCGAGTTCATGCCGGCTACACGTCAACCACGGAAGGCACGACCACCGGACAGTCCCAGGAAGACGAGGATGAAGCCCTTCACCAGCACGGGCGTGTTGGCGACCATCGCGTGGTACAGCTGCACCACCGACGCCTTCAGCCGCCGCACCGTATCGCCGTACACCGCGCGCCGCTGCGCCGACCGCTGCAGCGCGTCGCGCCTCTTCTTCAGCTGCTGCAGCCGTTGCTCCGTGCGCCTCAGGCGGTGCACGAGGTGCCGGTCCTTCTTCAGCGGCACGCGCGCGGCCAACGGCGACGACGCATCCGACGACGCATCGGCGGGAGTGGCTTCAGACGGGGAGGAGGCATCCGTGGAGGGCGTGGCGTCCGAGGGAGAGAGGGAGTCGGTGCTGGGCTGGAGGCAGGCGATGCTGTCCATCAGCTCCTCCTCCTCCTTGCGGATGGCTGCCAGCTCCTCCACCTCCGTCGACGGGTCCTTCTCCTTCCCGCCCGCGCACCGGGCGAAGCAGGACACCACGGCCATCTACGACTCACGGCGCAAGGGAACAGCCACGTAGCAGGCGGCGACGCGGTCGGTGCGCACGGCGTTCATGGCCAGGCAGATGAAGGCGATGGCGATGAACGCGAACAGCGTGCGGGTGTTGAAGGTGAACACCCCTGCGGCCTCGTGCGAGAAGAGAACGAGCGACTCGGTCACGGACACGAGCGGCTCGGCGGGGCAGAGACCCACCATGCGGCAGATGGAGAGGGCGGTGCTGGAGAAGTGGGAGATGAAGGGGAAGGAGCCGAAGTACTGCGCGAGGGCGAAGAGGCACACGGGGAGGACCATGTAGTGAGAGGAGTGGGCCCAGGGGAACGGTGCGCCGAGCGTGTAAAACTACGGTGAAGAGGCGGAGGCGCCGGCACCAGAAGGAAGAAGAGCAGCGAGGCGGAGAAGAGCGTGGAGTGCAGCAGGATCAGCCGCAGCGCGAGTGCCACGCCGAGGAGGTACAGCCCGCTCTCGATCACCGTTACGCAGCGGAAGTGGTGGAGGCCGAGGGTCGCTTGGAGCGAGCGGTCCGCCTCCGCCGGCGCGGACAGCAACGGCACCTGGATCGCCTGGGCGTTACGTCGCTCCGAAACGCCCACCTTGATGTGGTCGTCGTCCTGGGAGACGAAGGCGGTGGCGGAGCGCTGAACGGGTTGGTGGAGTGCGCTGAAGGTGTAGAGATAGAAGGTGAAGAAGGCGAGCAGTGCGGGGAAGACGGCGGAGAACACGCGGCCCGAGTGCACGTCATCGTCTAGACCTCAGCACACGGGTCGAGGACAACACATGGAGTGTGTGGAGACGAAGGCGCCCCACTCCAGACGCGCCAGAACGGGCGGCAGTTTCAGCCCGAGGACGGTAACGAGCGGCTCGAAGTAGCTGGCGCAGGCGGCGAGGAGGGTGAGGCTGCAGAGGAAGGTGACCATGGGCTTGGAGGCGCGGTTGAGGACGTGGAGGATGGTGGTGATGAGGGCGACGGCGAGGAAGACGGCCGTGAGCGCGTTGGGCGTGGTGGCGAGCGTGGCGGCGATGATGACGAGCCACATGAGGAGGAAGCGGAACTAGCGTTGATGAGGGATGAGGGTCCTACGGAGAGTTGGAGAGGCGTGGAGAGTGATTTGAGGGCCTGGAACACGCTGCTGCGAGTGAGGGGAGGAGAGGAGAAGAACCGTCGGGCGGTGGCGGTGTAGCGATGACTGACGAAGGAGTAGGCGGAGAGGAGGAAGACTAGGAAGGGGACGAGCAGGTTCACGGGGAGCAGGGAGAGAGGCGCCGCGGGCTTCTGCGGGTCGAAGACGCCCTCGAGGCCGAAGAGGCTGAAGGGCTTCTTGGCGCCGGCATTCGGCTGAAGGTGAGGGGAAGAGGAGAGACGCACTCCGAGGAACACCGCGGCGTACAGCTTGGCCAGCGCCACCAGGGCCGCCAGGAAGACGGTGAGGTGGTTGCGCGAGCCGAGCGTCTCCAGCAGGAAGACGAGCGTGACCACGGCGAGCGAGGCGTCGACGGAGACGGCGAGGAGGGCGAGCAGCGCCACGCGGACCAGGTTGTTGAGCACGCGGTAGACGGCCTGCAGTGTAGTGAAGGCGGCGGAGTGCAGCGAGTCGCTCTGGATGCACTGGTAGGAGAGGCGGATCACGGCCTTCACGTCGTAGCGCGTGTAGAACTAGGCGTCAACATCGCCGCACGTCGCAACGAGGGAGTAGGCATACAACGCGCAGAGCAGCAGGAGCTGGATGTACTTGTCGTGCGCGTAGGCCGCGCCGAGGCGGTTGCCGAAGAGCGCGAGCAGCCAGCGCGGGGCAGAGATGCCGTAGGTGACGTCCACAGAGGCGAAGAAGCTGTGAAGCTGGAGGAGGAAGAGGTAGGCCAGGGTGATCAGCCGCCATAGCGCGTTGGGCAGCAGCACGCAGCGCTCCAGCAGCGACTCCAACACCATGTCCACGAGTCCGTCGTGGTGGTCCTCCTGATGACCCTCCTGGTTGTCTTGCGGACTGGTGTGGGACTGCAGGTAGGTCATGATGTACTGGCGTGTGATGAGGCGGTCGGAGGTGCGCGTGAGGAGCAGGTCGACCAGCGCCAGCAGGACGAGCGGGAAGGAGAAGACGCTGGGGAAGAGGAAGACCCAGAGGAGCAGGATCACGTAGTAGAGCGAGTAGAAGACGGGCCTGGGAGTGAGAGGCGTGAAGTGAGGGAACTTGGAGAGAAGGAGGAAGAAGGCACCCTTGCCGGCCACGGCGGTGGTGGAGAGGGGAATCGACTCGTCGGAGAGGACCACGTCGTCGCGCACGAAGGGCAGAGCGGCCATGGCGACGCAGAAGAAGAGCCGCGTCAAGAGGGAGAAGGGGCTGAAAGCGGGCGTGTTCTTGCCGAAGAGATGGAAGAGGACGGAAAGGAAGGAGGAGGGGTGGGGGAAGAACCCGAACAGGCTGGTGACTGCCGCTCTAGGGGTGATGTGGAGAGGAGAGGGGAACTGGACGAGGAAGGTCACGGCAAGGACCCAGAAGATGACGCAGCTTGCTCGCTTGGAGAGGGAGGCACGCTGGGATATGGCCACAAGAAGAAGCAGTGGGACGTAGTTTGAGATGGAGTAGCAGGACAAGAAGGAGAGCAGCAGGAACAGGCGGAATGACCACATGGGCAATACTCTCTTCCTTGTGGTGGGCTATGTGTCACAGGGAGAGGAGAGAATACCTTTTCATCCTGTTCTTTCTTGAGAACCGCAAGGAGGGCGAAAACAACAATGAGCACCTCAACAATGAAGGAGTACGTCGATGCTGTCCATGTTCGCAGTGATTCGAATCCCAGAGCCTGTAACCACTAGAGGGGAGTGCCAATGAGCGAGATTACCTTCCACGAAACGAAGGAGGCAACCAAATCTCCTGCAATGATTACAGTAGAGAGTGCAATATTTGCATAGCCGCAAAACCGCGAGATAGCAGCACCCTGACTCAGTTCGCATAGAATTACAACAAGAAGGATTGCTTCGGAGAGCGCCACAACGGAACGACTTAGGGCGCTCGCGCAAAGCAGAAGGAATGCTAATACCCAGGATAGGACACTATTCCCGTTCCTACGCTTTACATTGTGACGCTCACATCCAACATATCAAAAGGAATCTAGTATTCCCACTATAGCGACGGAGAATCTGAAGAACAAGAACCGCTCCATTCTGTTAATTGTTGAACAAACAGCGTCACTGCTGATGATAGGACGTGCGCAGCTCCTTTTCGCCATGAGCAAATCGGCACATGCTTCCATACTTGCAATACCCATTCTGGAAGTTGACACACAGTCGTGTTTTGTATTTCTGCTTTTCTGTTGAAATGGGATTTGCTGTTTGCTCGGCGGTTACATAATAGGGAAATGACGATCCGTCTCTTCTCCTTACAGGGAGCGGACGGTCAGGAAGCAATGCAGGAGAACGATACTGAATCCTGTTTTGATTCACTCGACTGCTAGGCTTCTCAAAGGCTCTTAACGGATAAGAATAACTAGTGGAAATCATTCTACGTCTTAGTGAACAGAATCCACAGCTACTGATCGCAAGAAAAGGGGTAAGGGCAAGGTGCATGGGGATACATATCACAGTCATCATACACGGAAAAGCGGGGATAATTCAAAGGAGAACGACGCGCTACTCATCAGGGCATAGAGAATACGTCATACCTGAAGTCATCGACAACGGAAAAACATCGCTATACGCCGTACAACCATACGGTTCATAAGCATTCGTGTAGTTATCGAAGCTGCCGGAAGAAAAGTCGTTGCAAAGCAGGGATGAAGAATCGCTTCGATGGGATTCGTAATCAGCGTAGCAACCGTCAGTTAATGATAGGCTGCATCTCTGCTGTTGGAAATCATCGAAGACGGAGTAATAGGGAAGAATAGGGGAATAGTCGCTATAGGCCATTGTTGGGTTGGGGACGGGAGAAATAACCAAACCGGAAGGGCTTCGGAAGGAGTGGGGCAACGCTGCGAACGCTGCGAAAAGAAAAATGAGCAAGTGAGGTTTTAAGCGGAGTGCCAAAAAACAACCCCATTTGTGTATTCATTAAGCTTGTGATTAGACAGCGTTCATTGAATCCGTTTCAGTTAGCACATCTGTATTTGACGGAAATACGAACCGCTCAAGAAATCGAGACCGAGAACAGGAAAGGCAGATATCCATAACGAAGAGGACGAAAGGATTCGCTGCAACGAATATGAGGCAAATTTACAGTGGGTTAATCGAATAGACTGTCTTCGGTTGGCATGTGCCATTCACGTGTTGGCAAATGATATCACAATCCAGCTTCTTCTTCACATCCACGACACACAATGAAAGATGACGACGATTAGAGAAATGGGATTTCTGAATGAGAACCGTGGTTGAATACGATTCTTTTAAACCAATAAAGACGGTAATGTCATGAGGATTGATATTAAAGTCAACGTACTTGGAATACCCTTCCCAACCCTCAATTGAGTATGGAAAGTAGAATAACTGATATATGCTGTTCATGAGCACTACAAACAGGAAATATGTTGTCTAAGAGGCAACTGGGGTGCAATAACCGTAGCATAGCTCATTTCGATGAAGGAGAGGTTTATTCGTCAGCAAAGAGCCTCAATAGATGTTTGAAATGGACTTTTCTGTAAAGCAAAACTCGTAAAGCTGTAATAACCTCTCTAGTCTCTTATTGACAGAGAGAACAGTATGCGACGTGCGTTTCGCACTGAGAGATTATATTCATGAACAGAAGTCATAGCATTCTTAGAAACGGGAATCACTTACTGCTCTCAGCACAGACATACGCAATGGATTCTGCTGCACTGGAGGGCTTTGAACTGCAGGAACAACTAGGAAAGCAGTAATCCCGGCGTGTTAGGAATGACGGTTAGTGGTTTGTTTACTACCTACAGAGCAGTCGAAAAAGCCACTAGAAAGCAGATGGTAGTGAAGAGAATCCCTTTCCTTCCGGAGAGCACGCAATCGTTGTTTCGGGAGAGTGCATTCCGTCATAAGGACTATGTGCATGTCACGGGGAGTAATCATACTTGAATCATTTCGTCAGTAGATATTGGTGCCCTTGCCCAGTACTTCCATTTCCTTGTTTGTTTTGAAATGCTTGTTTGAGATGAAGTTTCAGAGTAGTACACTATCATACAAACGGAGTGGCCTGTTCAATGGAAAGGAATTCGTTATAATAACCGCAAGAACACAGAAGTGGCCAAAATAGTCCCGATATGGGTCACAACAAAAGGAAGGGGAAAATGAGCGACATAGAGATCGTGGATGGATCCTATGCTGACAGAAGGAATGAAATGGAGAAGATGGTAAGGATCCGCGTAGAGAGTGCAACCTATATGGAGCGAATCCAGAGATCAATAGAAGTGCTGAAAAGCTGCAATTCTGAGTTTGTTATGAGATACTGCGATATTACAGCAACGGATGATACTCTGAATGTAGTGATGCTATGGAGTGGTGACAGAATAGATTGCATTGGAGACCAATAGTTTCAAATCACTTCAGGAAATCACAGTATACAAGTATTTCTGGACAAATGACGAACTACGTGAAATCGCCAGCAGTTGTTTGTTGGGATTGGACTACCTTCACACAAATGGGATCATGCATGGAGTAGGTGTTTTATATTAAAGGCAAATGAATAGAATGTGAGACCAGAGAACTTGCTTCTCCTGGAGACTGGAGCTCTGAAACTATGCTGCTATGGTTTAACGACGCATCTGCAATGCTATACAACGAAAGGCAAGGAGTATGACGGAATTCGCTATTGCGCTCCTGAAGTGTATGACGGCAAGTTTGTTGAGAAGAGCGATGTGTGGTCTCTTGGCATTTCGTTGATCGAGCTGAGTCGAGTGAACCCCTACCCCGGTCGTGATGAATCCAAACTGCCTCAGTCGATGAGAAGCTATGAGTTCCCCTTTGAGGAGTTTGACGGGATTTCAGAGGAGATGTGTGACTTCCTCCGCAAGTGTTTGGCAAAGGATGTGAATGAGCGATGGAGCGTGAGTGATTTGATGAGAGTGAACAATGGAATGGGCGGCTGATGAGTAGCATCCCTTTGTGAAGGACTCTG
>OIWT01003270.1_pt1 | contig 15138 bp, 15 predicted proteins | sample 1587701 | NCBI WGS metagenome assembly OIWT01 (sample SAMEA3888904, study PRJEB22519) | human gut metagenome | biome: human gut; feature: human-associated habitat; material: faeces | place: Denmark | collected 2009
GGATTGGACATCATCAAGATCGCCGAGCGGGTGGTTCAGGAATTGATTCAAGCCCTGGCCATGCGCTTTGAATTCAAGCTCGGCAGCGCGGAAAAAGAAAAGAGTCTCGATGGAGTTCTTGTGTAGCTGTACAAAAAAGGCCGCGTTTGAAAAAAACGAGGCTTTTGGCGTTTGCCGCCGCGTAGGTTTTTACAACGGCCAAAGCAGAAGGATGGCAGCGTTTTTTGGGGAAAAGATGAAAAAAGAATAAGGATTGAATCTGTTTCCGTGAATGAAAGCCAATTTGAGTTAACAAATATGAATGAGGTTTTAGCTTTTTTTTAAGACTTCCGGACAGACGTTGAAATTTGAGAAAAAAGGAATTATAATGGGCGTGAAAATTGAAAGACGGGCGGCAAAAGGCCCTAGGTAAGGAGGGATTGGATGCAGATGAACTGGACGGCGCTGGCGGTTGCCGGGCTGGTCGGCGTAGCGGCGCTGGGCAGCGGCGATACGCGTAATAAAATGAAATTACCGTCGTTTGCCGGCGTCGCCGAAGTGCGTTCGAGCCTGCCGGGAAGAATGCGGCTCGGCATGCCCGCTATTGCGCTGAAACCGGAGCTGGCGCTGCAAATGAAGGAACAACTGGAAAACACCGGAGTGGTGGAACGCGTGACGCTGAACCCGCGCACCGGATCAGTTCTGATTGAATACCATCCGGATCAGGTGGAGCCTGCGGTGCTTGAGGGTGCGGCGATTAAATTGATGGGATTGGATGAAGAAATCCGTAAGCATCCGCTGTGCCGTGTGGACGAGGGCATCCGCAGCCTGCTCAACGCCGTGGATTACGCGGTCTATGAGCGCACGAACGGTCTGCTGGACGCGCGTGTGCTGGCGGGCGGCGCGCTCTGCGCCATGGCGGTGCACAGCGCTAAGCTCAGTGGTTGGGCGGTGCCTGGTGCAATGACGCTGCTTTGGTGGGCGTCAAGTTTGTGGAGGAATGGCGACCATGAATAAGATTCAGGAAACGTTTTTGAGGGTGTGCTTAAAGCCTGCGGTGACCAGCAATCTGCCCGGAAGGCTGCGCTTGAAATTCAGTAAGTATAAGATGCTGCCCAAAGAGGCGGAACCCTACCTGCACTATGCGAATGATGTGATGGCAATGCTGCCGGGCGTCAAGGACTCGGTCATCAACGCGCGCATCGGCACGGCGCTGATTCTGTACAATCCGCAGATGGTCACGGCCAAGGGTGTGCTACGTTGGATCGATACGGCGGTGGATGTGGGCATAGGCATTGTGAATGAAATCGGCTTCACTGTCCCGGCCAACACCGATGAGGAAGGCTTTATGCAGATCGCGCGCGAACGACTTGCGCGCCATTTGCCGTTGAATAGGGAAGAGGAAGAACATGATTAAGAAAGAATTCGGAAAGGAATGGATGCATGGCACGGCGGTCAGCAGCCTCAAGGGCAGACTGCGCCTGAACGTCCCCGGTCTGGAATTCCTTTTTGAGGAAAGAAACGAAGTCGCACAGGCGCTGGCGAAGATTGCAGGCGTACAGCGCGTTCGCGTTACGCCGCGCATCGGCAGCGTGCTGCTGGAATACGACGAGCAGCGCACGGCCGCCAGCGAGGTGCTGAATCAGACCAATCTGGTCATGGCGCGCTATGCTATGAACGCAAACCGAGTGCGCCATTCCGATGAAAAGGGCGAATCGACCATGACGGTTAAGCGCCTGGTCGGGCGGCTGGCGGTCAACGCGGCGGGTTTCCTGCTCGGCAACACGGTATTCAAGGGATCGTTGTTTGGGAATAAGTTAGGGATCATTAACTCGATCCCCGCCTTGTGCAGTATCGGTTTGTCCGCTCCTATGGTGCGCGGCGCGTGGGAGGGACTGAAGAAGGATCTGCGTCCCAACGCCGACTTCCTGACCGTGACCTCAATCGTAGCGAGCCTGATGCTGGGCAACGGCAACTCGGCGCTGATGATCCTGGCGCTATCCGATATTGCCGAGCTGATGACCAGCTATACCATCGAAAAGACCCGTGCCTCGATCAAGCAGATGCTTTCGGTGGAGACGGGCGACGTATGGAAGGTACTGGAGGACGGCCGCCTGGAAAAGACCTCGATCGACAAGATTCAGGCGGAGGATACGCTGGAGATTCACTCCGGCGAGAAGATCGCCGTGGACGGCGTCGTGGTGCAGGGCAGCGCGGTTATCGACCAGAGTGCCATCACCGGTGAGTTTGTTCCGGCGGAAAAGCATCCCGGCGACGAGGTGTTTGCAGGCACCGTGATGAAATCCGGCAACATCCGCGTGCGTGCAGCGCGCGTGGGCGACAAGACCGTCGTTTCCCGTATTGTCAAGATGGTGGAGAGCAGCGAGCTTAAAAAAGCGCCCATTCAGCGCTATGCCGATCAGTTCTCAAACTACCTGGTGCCGCTGAACTTCCTGTTGTGCCTGGTGGTCTGGCTAGCGACACACAATCCCCAGAAGGCGCTGAAGATGCTCGTCATCGATTACTCCTGCGGCATCAAGCTCTCGACGGCCACGGCGTTTTCCGCAGCGGTCAATGCGGCGGTGCGCAAGGGCATCCTAATCAAGGGCGGCGCATACATCGAGCAGATGAGCGGCGCGAACACCGTGCTGCTGGATAAGACCGGCACCATCACCGAGGGCAAGCCGCACATTGTCTCGATGCAGGTGGTTGTTCCCGATATGACGGAGAAAGAAGTGCTCTCCATGGCAATGGCCGCGGAGGAGACCAGCTCTCACCCGTTGGCGAGCGCGATCCTTGCCTACGGCCGCAGCATGGGCGCGGAGATCCCTGAGCACGACGAGATCATTACCGAGGTTTCCCGCGGCAGTCGCACTGTTGTAGACGGCGAGGTCGTGCGTGTGGGCAGCCTGAAATTTATGAAGGAAAACCACGTTGCTGCGCCGGACGGCATGCAGATCAGCGGCGTGGGCATCGCGAACTACGTCGGCGTAGGCAGTCGCATCGTCGGTGTGCTCTATGCGATGGACGAGGTGCGGCAGAACGTTCGCCGTGCCATCAACAGCCTGCGCTACGAAGGCGTGGGCGAGGTGCAGATGCTCACCGGCGACATGGACGAGCAGGCGCGCCTCGTTGCGCAGGAGATCGGCGCGGACGGCTACCGCGCACAGCTGCTTCCCGAACAGAAGGCGGACGCGGTGCTCAAGCTCCAGACGCAGGGCAACGGCGTGGTGATGGTCGGCGACGGCATCAATGACGCGCCCGCGCTGGCCTATGCCGACGTCGGCATCTCGATGGGCAGCAAGTCTACCGATATTGCGATGGAAACCAGCGACGTGGTCATCAACAAGGATGACCCGATGACGCTGCCTGCGCTGCGCCGCCTGTCGAGCGAAACCATGAAGATCGTTCACCAGAACTTCGCCATGGTCATCGGCGTGAACACGGTCGGCCTGATCCTGGGCGCGGCCAGTGGTATTTCGGTGATGATGAGCGCTGTGCTGCATAACCTGTCTACGATTCTGGTGGTGGGCAACTCGCTGCGGCTGATGGTCTTCCCGCCGATGGAGGAATAAGCCGAGCATGAGAGCAGAAAATTCAGCGATTCATATGGAAGTGCTGCACGCCATCAGCGGCCGCCTCCGCGTTCAGCTGGAAAAGGAGATCCCTTCTGAAATTCCGTTTTACGCAATTGACGGCGTGCGCCAGGTGCAGTATAATCCTCGATTAAGGACGCTGCTTTGCCGGTATGACCCGGATAAGATCAGCGAGGACTGCCTGCTGATGCGCATGGGCGCGATCTATGCCGGGATGCGCGGCAACGGTTTGCTCCACATCCGCCATGCGGAGGATGAGGAATATAAAATGTCCGCAGGCGCCTGGCTGGCGCTGGGCGCGATTGCCGCAGATATGGCGACGCGTGCGTGCGGTTATTCGCTGGCGAGCGTGACGAGATGGGTTTCCATTATCGCTACGCTTTCGGCGGTGACGGAGCACGGCTATCAGGAACTCAATACCCGTGGCAGCTTCGACCCCGAGGTCATGAGCGTGGTTTACTTGATCAACGCCATCGGCAAGACCAACGAGTCCCGCGCGGGGCTTGTGGCATGGATCGTCACCTTCGGGCGGCACCTGTTCCCGAAGCCGGTGCGCGAGGAGGCTTATCTGGTGCGTCCGGGCAAGCACTCCATCACCATCACGCCGGTCAAAAACAGCCCGACCGTGCGCGATTTTGCGGGAAACATGTTCAGCCGGGGCGTGGAGTCCCTGGCAAAGAAAGTCTGATTCCAACTGGGCTGCAAAATGGCCCGGATGATATTTAGGAGGAATGAAAAATGGTTGCATGGCTGAATAATCCGATGACGAAAGGCATTCTGATCGGCGTTGGCGTGAGCGCGGTGGCGTTCTATGCCTACAAGAAGAACGAAGCGAAGGTGGATTCCTTCATGCGCAATCACGGCATCAACGTCAAGACCCCGACCCCGGACTTCAAGACCATGTCCGTGGACGACCTGATGCGCACCAAGGAGAACATCGAGGACCTGATCGCCGAGAAGGAGATGCAGGAGCAGAGCGTGACCGTGGATGCCGCCGAGGTTGCTGCGGCCAAGCCCGTGGATGCCGCAGAGGCCTGATCGAATCATTACGCAAACAAGCGCGCGCCGTAAGGTGCGCGCTTGTTTGCGTTTTGGCAACAAAATCCCATGCCGATCTATCGAAAGGCGCTTTTTTCGGTAAAAACTTTTTGATCGGAAACAAATGAATCTGCCGCAATGAAAACTGGCATTTTTTGAATGATATTCTTTTAGTGAACACGAACGCTTTGAAAAATAGGAGCGAAAAAACAAATGAAAATGCTAAATGAAAGCAATTTATACAATTTGTCTAATCATAAAATGATAAAATACTGCATTTATAGACAAATTGTAGATGACAAACAGATAATAAAGTGATAGAATGCATCCAAAACACCAACTGAAGGAGAGGTTACGGGTGAAAAAGGGAATTGCATTCGTATTGACTGTCGTCTTGCTGGCGACGCTTGCGACCGGCTGTGCATCCAGCGTGGCGGTTGCGGAACCTACGATCGAGCCGGTGCTTTCGGCAACTGCCGAGCCGACGGTTCAGCAGGACGCAGCACAGGAAGAGGCCGTGTCCATCGTGGACGCAAAGGTCAATGAAAACGGCGAATTGATTCTGTACATGAGCAACAATACGACCATCAACGCGGGCCTTGTGCGCGGTGAAGACGGCAAGGACGGCGTGGACGGCCTGAACGGCGCGGACGGCAAAGACGGCGTGAACGGCAAAAACGGCCGCGACGGCGTTGATGGCAAGGACGGCGCCGATGGTAAGGATGGCCGCGACGGCATTGACGGCACGAACGGCCGCGACGGTGTGGACGGCAAGGATGGCAAGGATGGCAAGGACGGCCAGAACGCATCCTCCGGCGACAGCCGCAAGATCGAACTCAAGAACGACGGCACCAATGTCTGCTGGCGCTACGAGGGTGATTCCGAGTGGCAGACGCTGATCTCCCTTGCAGACATCACTGGCAAGGACGGTAAAGACGGCATCGATGGCGCTCCCGGCAAAGACGGTGCCGATGGCAAGGACGGTAAAGACGGCATCGACGGCGCTCCCGGCAAAGACGGCGCCAATGGCAAGGACGGTAAAGACGGCATCAATGGCGTTGACGGCAAGCCCGGCGCAGATGGTAAGGACGGCGCGGACGGTCAGCCCGGTGCTGACGGCCGCGAGGTGGAGCTGCGCACGACCGAAACCCACATCCAGTGGCGCTATGTTGGCGACACGGAGTGGAAGGACCTCATTTCGCTGAGCGAAATCACCGGCCCCAAGGGCGATAAGGGTGACGCAGGCGAAAAGGGCGATAAGGGCGATAAGGGAGAACCCGGCGAAAAGGGAGATAAGGGCGATAAGGGTGATCCCGGTGAAAAGGGTGACAAGGGTGATCCCGGCCTGACGCCTTCCATTGGCGAAAACGGCAACTGGTTCATCGGGGATCAGGATACCGGCGTGTCTGCAAAGGGCAGTGGTTCGGTGCCCTCCATTGGCGAAAACGGCAACTGGTTCATCGACGGCAAGGATACCGGTGTGCACGCGGGCGAAAAGGTTCCGGAAGGCACCTATTTCACCGTGACCTATGATGCGGGCGAGGGCACGCTGCCGGAAGGCACGGAGACCACCGTGAAGGTCAAGGCGATGGATACGCTGGAATCCATGCCCGTCCCGACTGCACCGACCGGCAAGTATTTCGTGGGCTGGTTCAGCGGCAGCCGCCAGATCAACATCTATGTGCCGGTGCGCGAGAACCTGACGCTGACGGCCAAATACGCAGCGGCGAATGCCGATGCGGATGGTTTTGTGATTGTGGAAGACGAGCTGTTCAGCTATACGGGCAGCGCGGAAACCGTTGTGGTTCCGGATGGCATCACCAGCATTGCGGACGGTGCCTTTAAGAATAACACGAAAGTTAAACAGATCGTACTGCCGAATACGGTGAAGACGATCGGCGCGGAAGCATTCTATAATTGCAGCAGCCTGGAAAGCATCAATGTGCCGGAAGGCCTGACCCGCATTGAGGACCGCACGTTCTATCAGTGCACGAAGCTGGCAAGCTTTGCCTTCCCGAGCACGCTGAAGTACATTGGTTCGCAGGCGTTCGTGGATTGCAAAGCGCTGGAAACGGTGACGCTGAACGAGGGCTTGACGCAGATGCGCTCGGAAGCATTTGAGCACTGCACAGCGCTTCAGACGCTGAGTTTACCCGGCACGTTGGAAGTGATTCCGAATTTTGCGTTCAATAACTGCACAAAGCTTCAGAATATTCAGTGGGCAGAAGGCGTGAAGACGATTGGGGAGTATGCTTTTTGCTGTGTTAAGCCTGGTATTCTTCGACTGCCAGATTCGCTGGAAGAAATCCAAAACTACGCTTTTTACTTGGCAGATATTTCATCTGTTGTGTTTGGAAGCAATTTGAAGAAAATCGGAACAAGTGCATTTATAGCGGAATATGGCTATTATTTTACTGCGAATAAAAAAATTGAGAGTATTTCGTTCAAAAAATGCAAACAATTAACAGAAATATCTTCTTTTGCGTTTGCATTCTCGCATTTGACAACAATATCATTGCCTGGAACGGTAAAAAAAATCGGAAGCCATGCATTTATGAGTTCGAAAGAGTATAAGGACAGGATAATCAACGTATATTGTGATGCAGTTGTTCCTCCGGCACTAGACGGAGGTTCCCATGGTTATCCTTTTGCTTATGGATATTATGGCTATAATGCTAGCAGTGCCAATTATACAGTGGGAGAAAGGTCGTTTAAGGTGTACGTTGTTTCCGGTTCGGAAAGTGCGTACAAGGAAGCTGATATGTGGAAAAAGGCGCAAAGCATCGAGGCCTATAAGTAAACCTGTTATCCCAGAGGAGGGGAGGGGCAACCCTCCCCCTTTCGTTTATCATCAAGAATAAGGAGGAGAATAAAATGGCAAAGGAAGCGTTTGAAATCATTCAGCAGAAACAACTTCATGGCTGGCGTCTTGAAGATTTGCCGGAATATGCGAAGGAATGGGCACAGTACACTTTCTGGCACTACACGAGCGTGGAAACGCTGGAGAAAATCCTTGAAAAGAAGAGCTTCCGGCTTGGCAGCATTGAAAACATGAATGAGCGCGATGAAGCGATTCTTCATCAAGCGGACGGGGACAGAATTCACGCAATGTGTTTTTGCAACAGTGATACGGAAAGCATCCCGATGTGGTATCTTTATGCGGGGCTGGATGGAGCAGGTGTGGCCATTGGTCTGACGCCCAGAGTGATGCTTGATTTTGTCCGCTCGATCCAGACGGTGTACACGGAATTCGGGATAGTTTTGAAAGTAGGACGGGATGTCGAAATAAGGTGTGGATGGGTCGCTTATCAAAAGAAAAATGATCCCAACCATGTGTTTTACAAAAACAATTGGCGGACATTAGACGATGCGGAAAAGTTCAATGATGAGAATTATTTCATTAAAGTATATCCCTGGCTTTATGAACAGGAATTCCGCATTGTCGTCATCAATCATACGGGAACGCCTTGCGAAGCGCTCTTTGCCAATATTCCGGAAAAAATGATCCACAAATTAAAACTGCGTCTGGCTCCGGAATTTTGTCAGGTTGACGGCAAAATAAAAGATGCTAACGGAAAAACCATTGCGGACTTTCCGAAAAACAAGATGGAGCAGAGCAAACTGGGAATCCGAATGAACCTGTTGGAAAGAAATAAAAAGGCGATGAAAACGTATGCATGCAAGCATTACGAAAGAACTGTATGTACTTGAGGCAGATGCCTTGACAAACAGCAATCTTTTATGCATATCTTCATCGAGAAAGACAAGTCTTCGACGGCTAAGGGAGTGGATTTTGAAAGGCTGAGTACTGGTTCAATAAAATCAAATGATAGACTTGCGCTGGGGGCGCTGGAAAGAATCGACAAGTCTGCGTTTGAGAATTGTTTTGCATTTAAGGGTATTGAATTGAAAGACGGTCTTAGAACGATTGCTGAGTATGCCTTCGCAAATTGCAGATCGATAAAAGAAATCTGCCTACTGAGTACAATTCAAACTTTCGGAACAGGGGCATTTGTCGGTTGCGCATCTTTGTCGGAAGCGGCTGGAGTCGATAATGTAAAGTAGCAAAAAAAGAATTGTTTCACGGGCTCTCCCTGGTTAGCATCTCAAGCAACTGATGGATGTATATTTTTTGATGATTATCTGGAAGCTTATACAGGAATAGACAGCAAAGTTGAGATTCCAACAGGTGTAAAAATCATTGGGCGAAGCGCGTTTGATGGTAATTCGCATGTATCGAATATCCAAATATTGGATGGCATTACTTCGATTGAGGAATTGGCCTTTGCAAACTGCAAACAATGAAAAAAAGTCTATGTTCCGGATTCGGTTTCACACATTGAAGATAATGCTTTCTCAGGGAATATGGGTTTTTTATTCAATGTTCTCGCGGAAGCGCAGTTTCAGACTTTAGAATCAGGAACAAATTGCCTAGAGAGTATGTAGCCAAGACCATGACGGAAGTTAAAGATAAATCTACTATCAGAAAGGTAAGAAACTCTGTAGGTGATGGGCTGTCTAGTCTTTTCGAAGAAGAACTTCGCGTAATCATGGAAATGCGGGGAGAAAAGATCGCCAAGAAAAAAGGCGTAAGAAGAAAAACTGGCTACTCCGGAAATAATAGAGTATTCCCTTGTTCAGTTCAATCACGATATGGTTTTCCATTAAGATTGCGAGTGATGGAAGAAAAATTGCAAATAATATTTTCAACTTGAAGTTTGTGCAGAATGAACGAGCTAGTGAAAAAAACTCCGACTGAATATGAGACCTTTGTTGTTGATACATACGGTCAGATTATCAATGATATAAAAACAATATGTGCAAATAAAGAAGGTTCAGATCTAACCCACAAGGTCACGTATTCTTTATCTGCTCAAGAAAAATTTGATAAGGCGGCTGATTACTTTGTCATTCTAAGGTATAAGAATGCCGGCCTAAATATCCCTAGTAAAACACAATGCCAGATTAGTATTGATTTTGTTTCGGAATTTGATTTTTGAGGTAGCCTATGCCGATAAGTTATAGATACAAGTTTAAACCTAAAGGCTACAATGTGTGGGTAACGAAGAAAAAACATGGAAAGCCACATAATTCATCCAATAATAGCAACAGTATCTTGGGCGATGTAGTGGCGGACGTTGCTGCGAGAGCAATTGTTGGCGCAATCACACCTGAACAGAAGAAAAAGCTTAAAACTTACCATCTGTGCAGAGATCCGGCAGAAGCAATGAGACAGCGACATAATGCTGACGAGTCACTAAGCAAAGAACTCGATATACCGCAGAATAACAAGTATGGAGGAAACAAGATGGACTCTATGGATCAAAAAATAGTTGATAGTTTTCCGGGAAAGATTGTCAGAAAAGATTTGACTGCCATGATGAAACGTGGGGCAAATGTTCCGACATTCGTGCTGGAATACTTGCTTGGCATGTATTGCTCTACTGATGATGAGGATGCGATTGAAGCCGGCCTCTCAAAGATTAGAAGGATTTTATCCGAAAACTATGTAAGACCGGATGAAAGCGAAAAAATCAAGTCCAAAATCAGAGAAAACGGTGAATATACAGTAATTGACAAGGTTTCTGCTAGACTTGATGAGTACAAAGATATTTATGTAGCTCGTTTTACGAATCTTGAAATAGAACCGTTTGTTCTTCCTGCTGAATATGCAAGTGAGTACATCAAAATCCTTACTGGAGGTATCTGGTGTATCACAAGAATTGCATACCAGTACGAAAATGAAGACTACGAATATGATGAGAGAAAGCCTAAGCGCAAGAAACGCGGCCCGGAAGATTCTCCATTTAAGATTTTGAGCTTAAAACCCATTCAGATGCCGAACTTGGATTTGGATGAACTTATCTCCAAACGTAAAGAGTTTTCTTATGAGGAATGGCGAGATCTTCTTCTTCGCTCTGCCGGATATGAACCTGATGCACTGTCTGAAAAAGAGAAGATGCACTTCATTGAGCGAATGGTTCCGCTTGTAGAGCGAAACTACAACTATTGTGAGCTTGGGCCTCGTGGTACCGGTAAATCTCACATATATAAGGAGATTTCTCCGTACTCAATTCTCATGAGCGGTGGTCAGACTTCAACAGCCAATCTGTTCTACAACTTGAGTGCACACAGAGTCGGCCTTGTTGGACATTGGGACTGCGTTGCATTTGACGAAGTTGCGGGTATGCATTTCCGTGATATGGATGCTATTCAGATATTGAAAGACTATATGGCGTTCGGATCATTTGCACGAGGCCGTGATATGATTAACGCAGATGCATCAATCGTTTATATCGGAAACATCAACGATAGTGTAGAGAGTTTTTTGAAAGTAACACATCTGTTTAATCCATTCCCGCCGGAGTTCAATAGTGATAGTGCTTTCTTTGACAGAATTCATTATTATCTTCCGGGGTGGGAAACTCCAAAGATGCGTTCCGAACTTTTAACTGGAAAGTACGGACTTATTACTGACTGCTTGGCGGAGTTCTGCAAAGAAATGAGAAAGTATGACTACTCTCATGACTTTGATACATATTTCCGTCTCAACAAAGATTTTAATAAGCGTGATGAAATTGCAGTCAGAAAGACATTCTCCGGACTCTCCAAGCTTCTGTTCCCTGATGAGAATATTCCGAAGGTTTATGCGGAGATGCTTCTTGAATACGCAATTGAAGGAAGACGCAGAGTTAAAGAGCAGCTAAAGATTATGGCTGGCGTAGAGTTTATTGACGTTAATCTTGGCTTTGTTGATTCGGAAGAAGGCACCGAAACGATTGTAAGTGTTCCTGAACAGACATCCAATACATTAATTCCGGAAATCAAGCTTCCGTTTGGACACATATTTGCTGTTGGTAAGAGTCAAGCCGGAGAAATGTGTGTTTACCGCCTTGAAAACAAAACGGTTAATGGCTCCGGAAAGATGGAAACTCAGGGTGTTGGCAACAATAGACCTGTAAAAGAATCGGTATCTGCATCTTGGACATATTTTCAGGATAACGCAAGAAAGATTGTCCCCGGTACGAAAGTATTGGATAAAGATTATCTGCTTTACTACGCAGATACACAAGGTAAAGGACTTAGCACAGAAATTTCTCTTGGCGAGTTCATCGGCCTTTGCTCTGCCCTTGCCGAACATTCCGTAATAGAATCACTCGCGGTTGCCGGTGAAATCAAACTCTCCGGAACACTCGGAGAGCTTACCAACATTGAGGACATTCTAAGGGTTTGCAAAAATGCAGGAGCGAAGAAGGTTCTTCTGCCAATGGATGCAATTAAGGATATTCAAAATGTATCAAGAGAATTGCTGAATTATGTTCAGCCGATTTTCTACAACGATCCGATAGATGCTGCTAAAAAGGCATTGGATATTTATTAAGGAGAGGGGGTCAGAACTATGCAGTATAAATGCGAAAACTGCAGGCGACGATTTGAGTTTGATGACTTTATTGAGTTTTGCCCATATTGTGGGAAAATGCTTGATGGATTACTGGATGTATCACGAGCTCCTACAGGCGGTATAGATCTCGCTCAAGCAATAGACTCTATCTGGGGTGACAAAGCACGACTCAAATCTGAGTTTTCCAGAGTGATTTCTCAATGTATCTACTCGATAAACAATTACGCAGAGAATGGTGTTGCAAAGACATTGCCTAAGCAGGACTTGTCGAAATATGATAAGCACTATGCTGCAATAAAGCAAAGTAATAACCGAAAAACACTTATCTCCAGAATTGATAGTTTTATTGATTCGCTTGATAGTGTAATTGATAATTTGAGTGATCGTATTCCTGCGAATACGTCAAGCAGACTAGAAAGTGCAGTTTACGATGTCGGTGAGATGGTGAAAGAACTGTACGACTTCTTGGGAGTTCGATATACACCTTCTACCGTTGATTTCTTCTCCGAAGAAAACTATTCTGCAGAAGTGCTGTACACAAGAGAACAGCTTCGAGATTTATACAATCTTGTGCTTGTTGCTTACTCAAAGTACAAAAAATGTGTTGAGGACAACAATATGTTCGCGGCGTTCTCTTCAACATCAGATTACGGCATGATGACAGATCATTGGAGAAGATGGCTTAGCTGGTTGTCACGTGACGATGATGAGGATGATGAAGATGCGGAGAAGAAGGAAGACCCTCAGTTCGAGAAAGTTACCGAGTATATGAAGGAACAAAACTCACAAAAATACTTCGGTATGCTCGATGAGGATTTTGTCCCGCATGTGGATGCATTCTGGTACGGGCTTCAGATGCTATGCGAGTTTATAGATCATCACATCGCCGTTGAGTGTAAAACAGATTGTTTCTTCATAAACGGCGACGAAAGTGCAAAACTACAGCGCATTATTTCATCAAAAGAATTTGATGTCAGCGTGGCTCGCCTCGAGAGTGCGATTGAATTAAAAGGACGTTTTGAAAATCAACTCGTAAAAAACGAAAAGAGTAAAGGAGACAATTAAAATGGATGCTTATGAAATTGTGAATATACTGAATCAAATTCTTAACTTGGGAGATTCTCTTGATGATACTGGTGTTGTAGGTGTGAGAGCACTTACCAATGGAGAACACACAACTAGAGAGGCTGTTAGGATTGAGTTAAGCCAGTTTTTGCTTTACATCGCGAACGGAAATTATACGCTGGAAGATGGAGAGGTCGCATTAATCAATCTTGTTCTTGGCGGTGATTACACTGCTTTTCAGCTTAAACAACTTGCAGCTACAACTAACGAACCTAACCCCTCGTCTTGCTTAACGTTAGCTGGCTTCTTGTCAAGTGATATGGCATTGACTCAACAAAACGGATACAAGACAACATCCTATACCGATGTTTTAATTCGGGTATTTGAGGCGTTCGGAAACCTCATGGTCGCCTTTGATGAGAACTCCGTTTCTCGAGCAAGGTGTGCTAAGTATATTAACGGAATGAAATCCTATGTGATGAAAAAACTTAGATAACAGCAGAAAGGGGAAAAACATGGCTACGTATGAGTTTAACAATAAAATTAAATTCGTGCTGCCAGCAGATTATCTCTTTTCAAGAGAAGAAGATGATGAGGGCAACGAAGTGGTCAGCATCACTGCTGGTGAGTATGAAAATGACGAAGGCGAAACTTGTTACAAGTTTACATGCCGCGTTAGCTACACTGAATATGATCCAGAAGAGGCCGATGATGAGTTTACAAGTGATAATCTTCTTGATTTACTTGCTGAAAGAATGGAAGATTCCAGACGAATGAAGCTCCCTGGAACTCCTAAAACGATTCTCATTAATAGAGATATGTCGTTTTCTATTTTGGGGCATGTCATGAAAATGTTCGCTTCGATTGTCCTTGTTCAGGTGTCTGACTTGTCTGTATTGCAGTTGATTACAACCGGAATGTTTAATGATGACGATTCTCAAGCAAATTCTGAGAGATACGAGTATTTGTATGATGTCCTCAAGGCTGCTCGAATTAATGGGAAAAATTTGCCTGTTAATAGTACCTCACCAGCGCAAATTGAGGATGCACTTCAGTTAACGTTTGATGAAGACGGAGAAGCCATTGATGTTTCTCCTAAGATTCAGTTCAACTTCACAAATGGCGATGAAACGACAACATACGAATATACTACCGACGGTATGAAAGAAGTCGGTAAAGACTATCTCACTCGAGTTACGCCAGGTGAAGAATTATATCCACACTATAATAGTGTTCGTTCAGCAGGCGGCCTCGGATTCTTGGGCACATCAGTTGTAAATGCCAGCGGAACTGAATATGAGTTTATTTCTTTCCGCAACGCGGCAGAAAATGATGAAGCAGAAGAAGATATGAAGGCTCTTTATAATCGGGTTATTGAAAAAGATACAGAGAGTTACAATCTTCATGAAAAAGCAAAAGAAATGCAGAAACTGTTCCATGTGAATGAATCTGCATTTGATCCACGCCATGATAGAGAATGCGAACTTGAAGAAGGATATATGCATAGAGCATATATGATGAGTGGACTTCGCTCTTTTGCGTGGACACTGGCAGATTATTGCAAGCAGCATGATTGCACTCCAGAGGATATTGACAATAATGTAGCTTCCAGAATCGCGAATTTCGTAGCGAACGAAGATTGGCTAAACTATGACGGAGATACATATTGTCAAGGACTTTGCGCTGGTAGCGATCTTCATGTTTATTTTGTCCCCGATGGAGTTACTCAGACCGATAAGAAGAAATTACTTCCTTCGAAAGAGGACAAGGATAGAGTAAAGCAAATGAAGGAGAAGTTTCCTTCATACAGAGAAATTCTCAGCGAAGTGCATTCTCTTAATGCACTGAGAAAAGATCTTGCTTACATATATCCTGCTGTTAAAGCACTTTGGGACAGCCTTGAAGAAGAACGCGACTATAATGAGGCTCTGCTTGGAAATGAAGCAGATATTGTCTATGCATGGTGCGCTCTTGCACTTGCGGCAAAGGAACCTTTCTTTACGGAAGACGGACCGATGTCTTGCTTCTTTAACCAGCCAGTTGATGAAGCTGCTCAGC
>OIWT01003271.1_pt1 | contig 15137 bp, 19 predicted proteins | sample 1587701 | NCBI WGS metagenome assembly OIWT01 (sample SAMEA3888904, study PRJEB22519) | human gut metagenome | biome: human gut; feature: human-associated habitat; material: faeces | place: Denmark | collected 2009
ACGCAGAAGAGAGCGTGCATTCTGGGCAAGAAGGACGGCGAGTGGCAGAAGGCTTCGGGTTTCTGCATGCCCGTGATGGTGATTGTGCTCCTGGTGGTGGTGGTGATCATTGTCGTTGGCGTTGCTTTCTTCCTGCTGATGAGAATGACTCGCACTGCGAAGGCTGTGGGTGGTGTGAAGGGCAAGAGTGTTAAGTCTTTGAAGGCTTCCGGCAAGAAGGCTCCTAGCAAGGCTTCCACGAAGGTGGTGAAGGTCTAATGCATTGCTGCTTTTGTTTGTTTCAGAGAAGCGGGTCCTGACACCCATTCCGTTTTCTCCGGAACACTCTATTCAAATGAAGTGAGCGCCGTGTCTTTGAGGAGTCTGATCTATTCCTGCCGACCAACTCCCGTTCATTCAATCAAACAGCAATGCCCGCTCCTTTCCTCTCTATGCACCATAAACTATTATCGTTCAACTACACAGTATTCTGATGACACACTTTTCCACAATTGGGAGAGCCACTCATTCTCGCCTAACACTACAACCATGCATTTCTCATATTTTTTTTTGGTAGTACCCACTAGCAGTACCATTGCAACCACAACCTTACAGTTAGATTGCTCTTCTAAAGGATGGCTCTCAAGAAAGGTGGCGCTATGATCATTACGATCGCCTTTATCACATTCTTCCTTGACTTCATGAACCTGGCAATTCTCACACCCGTTCTTCCCTATCTGGTGACGGAATTGAATTCGACCAGCATGGAGCAGGGTATTCTGTATAGTGCGTATTCTGTCACCCAGCTTATCAGTATACAATCGGATTGGAAGTGAAATTTAGGCGGTTTGCTTATGGGATTTGGTAGTGATCGTTACGGAAGAAAGCCCTTTCTGTTGCTGTCCCTGTTTGGCTCTTGCTTTGGTATTCCCTGCTGCTCCGTGTGAGGGTTAGGCTCTCTGTTGCAGGGATGGTCGAAGACGATGTGGTGGCTCATCATCTGGCGCAGTTTCACCGGACTGTTTGCCGGATCTCTCATTTTAGTTCAGGCGTACTCCTGTTTCTGTGTGGGTGATGTGCTAGTGTAATTGCCGATGTGGTGCCTACGGAGGAGCGAAACACGTACCTGTCCAGACTGGATGGCGTTGGCTCTGCCGCCTTCATCATCGGACCTGCGATTGGCGGCATTCTCTGCCAAGTGAACAACCACCTTCCTCTGTCGTTCTTTCTCTCCTTCTCTCACCCGCAGGTTCGTAGCAGGAGGCGTCTCTGGCTTGGCGCTGGTGTTTGCGCTCTTCTTCCTGAAGGAGTCCAGTCCTGAGATCCTGGCTAAGCGGGCTGCCAAGGTGAAGGGTGAGAGCACGTCCGAACCGACCGCTGACGCTTCCAAGGCATCCGAAGTGACGGTGGAGACGAAGGAGGAGACGCCGAAGGAGGCGAAGGAGGAGACGCCGAAGGAGACGCCGAAGGAACTGACGAAGGAGGAGGCGAGGGAGAAGCCGAAGGTGCACCTGACGCTGACGATGGTGCTGTGTTTCATCTTCGAGTTCTGCATCCGCTGGGACATCAACATCTTCAACTCGCGCTATGGCATCTACCTGCAGGAGCGGTTCAACACGCCCTCCAAGTCCTTCTCGTAACCGCGTCTCCGCCTCCTCACCCCCAGGGCCCTTCTCGTCGCCGGCAGTGTCTGGAACCTCTTCGAGCAACTGGTCCTGTACCCGTTCATCGTGTCGAAGCTCGGCGTGCCCATTCCCTGGATCTCCTTCATCGGCATGCTGATCAATGCCGCGGGTCTGGTTCTGATGACCGCCAAGACGCAGGTCGTCGCCATGGGCGCGGCCTTCCTCTTCTGGATCGGCTACTGCTTCGGCTCGCCGTCCTCCGCCTCCATTTTGAGTGTGGGTGCTGAAAGAGGGAGTGAGGAATAGACGACGAGTCGGCCGGAGGTGCAGGGTCAGGTGCTGGCGTACAACAACGCGGCGTACCAGACGGCGCTGATCATTTCCCCGCTGGTGGCGGGCGCCATTTACACGGTGAACCGGGAGTGGGTGTTCTACTCATCGGCGATCCTGGTGGTATGCGGTGGGCTGACGATGGCGTACATGTGCACGTGGAAGAATGTGAAGGATATTGGAAAGAAGGTGATGGTGGAGGAGGAGCCGAAGAAGGAGATTGAGATGAAGGAGGAAGCGAAGGTGGAGATGGAGGCAATCAAGGTGGAGGAACCGAAGAAGGAAGTGGAGGTGAAGGAGGAACCGAAAGTTGAAGTAGGTGCTGAGGTGCATTAGAAATCATCTCTGTACGCACTTTGTTTCTTTGATTCACAATCTGCGGTTCATGTTCATTTCTGATAGATGGAAGCATGACTTCTTGATGCCGATAGTGTAATCATGCAGTTATAGAAGCAAATGAGCCCATTCTGCCATGAAGAAAAAAGAGTGGCAAAAAAGAGTGGCAAACTTGAATCCACCTCAGTATCAACTCCATTCAGGTTGAAATAGAGTAGGCTAACAAAGGGCATGCAAAGTGACACCTAGTTCTCTCTTTCTGTGTGGTGATTCTTTGCGATAAGAGTGATTCAGAATGGAAGCGAGTTCTACCCAGAAACGGTTATTCACAACGCGTGGCAGATGGTCCGTACGCATGGATAGCGATTTGCTGGACTATGTGCAGCATTTCAACTACCCTTGGGAAATGGTTGCTGACAAGCTTGGATTTAACATTGATGTGGGCCTCTGTACGCATCCGTCATGGCTAGGAATGCAAACAGCGTTACGATTATCTTCTCCATCCCGAGCTCTATGAAGATAAGAGCGTAAATGTGCTTCAGACGAAGAAGTCTGTGAAACAGGAAAAGCCAAGTAGGAACAGCAGCGTTGTTTGTGATGTGTAGGAAAGGAAGGAGAAGAGAAGAAGAAGCACCGTTTGTCCACCGTTTATTGTTCATTCGTAGGTTCTGTCCGCAAAACATCCAACGCTCATCATCCCGTCACGGTTATGGCTCCTTTCCACCCTCCAGACTATTCTGCGTGGGACATCAAGCAGCAGAAGATGTGGGATCAGATTCCGTTCGATGCTAATTCGTACTATCTTCACTACCTTCCTCCAGGGGTTTCTCCACGTGGGAAGGAATGGAGCGATGAAGAAACGAAGGAATTGTTGTTGGCTGTGATGGTAGTGCTCATTTCGCTGATTCAGGGAATAGGCGTATAACCCGCACGGAAAGTGGGGCCTATTCTCCCTCCATTTCCTAGGAAGAACAGGAGAGGAGGTTGCTTATGGAATGGGGATTGATGGGTAGTGCGAAGCGCGTTTCAAGGAATGCCAGTCTTCTCAGGATGCCGATGCGATGAAGGAAAGTGTTGAGAAGCCTTCAGAGGATGCGGCTAAGGAGGAGAGTGCTACGAAGCCTTCAGAGGATGCTATTTCCAAGGAGGTGGTGATTCAAGAAGTGGGGAGTGTTGCGGTTGAAGGCAGCGCTGAAAAGGAGGTGATTGAGAGGGAGGAGACGAGAGAGCTGCCTTGTGAGAGTGAAAAGGTTCCTGTGATTCCTTCTGAGAGTGTGACTGAAGTGGTTTCTTCCGAGAGTGTGACTGAAGTGGTTCCTGCGGTTCCTGTGGTTCCTGTGGTTCCTGCGGTTCCTGTGGAGGACACAAAGATGATTGAGGAGTGCGTGAAGGACGCTGTGATGGTGCCGACGGAGATGGAAGTGGAGGAAGAGAAGGTGGTGGAGACACCGGAGAAGGACAGCCAAAAGGAGACTGAGGAGGTGGAGATGGAGAAGGAAGAGACTGTGATTGCAGTGGAACAGCCGACTGAGAAGGAGTCGGAGAGTAAGGAGGAGACAGCCAGAAGAGCTGTTGAAGAGCCAGTGAAGGAGAAGGTACTGGAAGAACCAGTGAGGGAGAAGGTACTGGAAGAACCAGTGAGGGAGAAGGTACTGGAAGAACCAATGAAAGAAGAGGTGAAGGAAGAACCAGTGAAGGAGAAGGTACTGGAAGAACCAGTGAAGGAAGAGGTGAAGGAAGAACCAGTGAAGGAGGTGAAGGAAGTGAAAGAGGAACCAACAACGGAGAAGATGGAAGAGCCAGCAACGGAAAAGGAAATGAAAGAACTAGCAAAGGAGGAGATGGAAACGGAGAAGGTCACAACCAAAGAAACGGCAGTAACCACGGAACAACCCCAAGAGAACCAAGCCAAGCCAAAACCGGTCGTGACGACCCCCGAGCGCGTGATTCCGGTGAAGAAGATGCTGGAGATGGAGAAGCAGCTGCTGCTGAACGAGGAGCTGAAGACGCTGGTGAGCCTGCTGCCGGACAGCGACGACACGGACGAGAGCTGGAGCGACGAGACAGCGAAGACACCCGCGCCGCGCGGCAAGGCGAAAGAGACGTACAAGCCGGTGATCCTCGGCGTGTACGTGGACCAGCCCGAGACGACGTGCACTCCGCCGCGTGCGTCGAAGAAGAGAGATGGGGTGGTGAACGAGAGCCCGCTCGTGACGCCCTCCAAGCAGGTGTCCGTTTCCGCGCCGCTAGTCACGCCGGTGCGCCCGCAGCCCAAGGAGAAGGCGCAGGAGGCGAGTCCCACGAAGGTGGTGAACGAGTGCTTCGTGGTGGGCAACTGCCTGCCGGAGATGCCCGCGGAGAGCTCGTTCTTCCGCCAGCTGGAGGAGAAGAGCGACATGTATCCCGTGGCGGTGCGCCGACTGCTGAAGGATGTGGGGGAGGAGAGACGACGCTTCGACGTGCTGATGCAGAGACAGACGAGCCAATTCCAGGCGGCATACTTCATGGAGCGATCGAAGTGGAATGCGGTACGGTTCTCTGGCTGTGCTGACTGGTAGAGAGATATGGTGAAGAAACAGAGAGAATACCGCGATCGTTACGTAATGCTTCCAAGACGGAGTGATGTGTAGAAGAGACTGTGTCGAACTCTTCAGGTAGAGTACAACAGCATGGTCACGTGCGAGGTGGCGCGTCTTTCCTACTACGGTGTGGAGGTGAAGAAGGAAGACATGTACGACCTGCACTTCCCCACCATTCGATTCTCTGCGGGACTGTTCTTGTGTGTTTGTTGAAGAGAAAAAAAGAACGGAAGTGGGAATCGAACCCGCGTCGACCTCTAAGTTCTCATATTGGTAAAGAAGGATGGTCGCTCTTCCATTGAGCTATTCCGCCCTGATTGCACTTGTTCTGAAGGGCAGTTAAGGCGGGATGGGAATTGAACTAACAGGAAGTGGAGAGAAGAAACAACAGAGCATTGAGGACCAGAGAATGGGAGAATGGGAGAAGCAACTGCTGATCACTGTTGATGATGCACAGGTTGACAAACCAAATGTGCCGCTAGGTGAAGGGAATCAATAGAAAGCAGCTGCTGCAATGCCCAAGACACACAGAATTGTCCCCTCTCGCCCTCCAATTCAAGAGAATTCCTTTGAATGGAAAGAGAACTGCGTTTGCTGGACCTTGTGTACCGAAAGCAGGTGGGAGCTTTGTTGTTGATTGATGGTAGGATCCACGTCATACAGAGGGTAAAATTGTGTATGCAGAGGATGACGAGGACGGTGAGATGCGCTATGTCGTTCTTTTTCGGGGCGAAGAGAACTATGCTTCCTTTTCCAAGTCTGAGCTGTCTCTTTGCAACAATATGATCGACTCGATCTTTAACAATAGTGCGAATTCAAAGTGGCGTGTGATTGTAGGTTCCTTGCAGCAACATCCGCTCCAACAAAAGGAATTAACGCAAGATGATATGCAGGCGATTATTGACGTAATACCTGTGGGAGAATGTGAGATGTAGGGCAGTCTCGATAATCCGAGTAGTCGCCGTGTTTTGTGGTACGATATTCTTTTTTACAAGCGTGAGTGGCTGAAGTATTCATCCGAGGGAATCAAGCCCCCAGTGCTTCAGCTCTTTCGCTATCCCATTCCCGAGGAAATCCGGTGCTTTCTGTGGTCGGAGTTCTTGGGCGTGCAGGAGAGCTACGAGGTGGGCTACTACTCCATCATCCGGAGCAAGCAATTCAGCATCCCCTCCTCTTCTCTCTCCGTGATCGAAGCGGATCTCCGTCGCATGGACATCACCACACCGGAGTATCGTCAGATGCTTCGTCTCCTCGTCATCCCACTGCCCTCTCCTAATGCGCAGACATCTATCTATCTTCACGACTCCAAGATCGGGTACGTGCAGGGCATGCACTTTCTGATGTACGCCCTCCTCCACCTCTTCACCGAGGAAGAGGCCTTCTTCGTGTTCCTTCGCGTAGGCTCCTCCTCCTCCACTCACCTCAGATCATCGACTTCTTGCCGCGCAACTACTATGACTTCAACCTCGAGGGCATCAACACCGACCTGCTCGTCGTCGCGGCGCTGCTCAACCGCGCGGACTCCTTTCTCTACTCCACCATGGAGCAAAAGACAGGCGACATGATCTTCTTCCTCTCCCCCGTCTACAAGTGGCTCGTCGACCTCTTCTCCAACCCCTTCACGCCCGCCTTCACCTTCCACCTCCTCGACTTCGTCTTCTGCGCCGGCAACGGCGCGCTGGTACTGGCTGCCGTGTCGCTCGTCACGCAGTTCCGCAAGCAGTTCATCACCTGCGAGACTATGGAGGACGTCACGCGCGTCTTCAACGCCATTCCGCTCATGCCCACGCAGGACGCCGTGCTCTCCAGCGTCGAGTACGTCTACGAGGCTTGTCTCATGGGCAACCCGTGCGGGTGTGTCGAGCCAGTGACGTGTAGGCGCGAGATTCAGCTGCTGCGCACGGAGCTGCACCACGAGACGCAGCGCGCCAACAGCAGCTGCGAGGAGACGCCCGCCATCGAGGAGCAGAACGGCCTCGTCAGCGACCTCCTGAAGGGCGAGACCCGCACCGCACCCGTTTCCGCACAAGCATCCGTTCCTGCATCAGTGTCACCCTGTGTTTCTGCATCTTCTTCCACATCCGTTTCCGCACCGGTTTCCGCACAAGCATCAGCACAAGCATCAGCAAAAGCATCAGCACAAGCATCAGCACAAGCATCAGCACAGGGCACGCCGCCGCTGCTGCTGTCGATGCAGATGTCGATGCACATGCAGCAGATCCGCTCCTCCTTCAAGCGCGTGAGTGGCTTCGGCGAGGCGGTGGGTGAGGAGAGTCTGCAGACGCGGCGGCACCTGCGTGACAGCATGGACATCATCGCGGCGGAGCACTTTCCCAGCTTCGCGGACTTCTCGGAGAGCTGCGAGGAGGAGGCGGACGTGAACCCGTGGCGGGAGTCAATGATCGACGAGGAGGCGGTGAAGGACCTGCGGCGGAGCTGGGCGGAGAAGACTCCGGAGGGCGCGGCGGAGTGCAGTGAAGAGGTGAAGTGTGAGGAGGGGGAGAAGCGAGGGAAGGAGGAGATGCAATCGATGAAGAAGCGACTGCAGTCGGATGCGCTGCTGAAGCGGGTGTTTCTGCTGTATGATAACATACGGAATCGGAGGACATTCAACATTACGAACGGGGAGGTGGAGTGTGTGGTGGGGCTTGGAGAGAGGAGTGAAGGGTAGAGGGATGGCGATTTCCTACAGGGAGATTCGATTGACGTGGATGAGACCTACTTGTCGTCCTACAGGTCACATTTGTTTTTCTGACATGTGTTGCTGGTCTTTGTTGGAGTTGTTGAGAGTCCATTCTTCCTTCAAACCCATCATCAGTGTTTTCTTTCCACGGAGTTGCATTTAGCGACAAACACAATTCTATGGTGAATAGAGGGAGAATCAGCGCGCGATAGAGTTTTGTGTCTAAAGGTCCCAATTACAATTGTGAGCACCAAAGGAGCTGGATCGGAACAATCGGGCAATCCAGCATGGCGGAGTCGAAGCGAATTAAGTGTGTTCTTGTTGGGTCGATTTGGAGAGAGAAGAGTCACGTTTTAGCGATGGTGCCGTCGGAAAGACGTGTCTGCTCATTTCCTACTGCACGGACAAATTTCCAGAGGAATATGTTCCGACGGGTAGGATGATACGGGGGGAAGACGTGATCATTAGTGTTCGACAACTACCAGATGGACGTTCAGGCTGGAGATGTGACCCAAAAGCTTGAACTATGGGATACTGCTGGTACTTACTTTTTATTCGCGTGTTGGAGTAGGTCAGGAAGAGTATGAGCAGCTGAGGCCGCTTTCGTATTCTGACACCGATATTTTCCTCATTTGCTATTCCACAGTTGAGTACGCTGCTTGCTCTTGTGATTACTTGTAGGCGTTCTTCCTTTGAGAATGTCGACAAGGTTTGGCGCCTGCTTTTGTGATAACCCTGTAGTGGCATGCAGAGCTGACGAGTTACTGGAAGGATAAGAGCCGTCCTGTCCCCGTCATGCTTGTGGGGAACAAGACCGATTTGATTACAAATCCGTCCATGCTGCGGAAACTGGCGGAGAGGAAGGAGAAGGTAGTGACTCTGAAGGAGGTGGTTATCGCCGGTGGAATTGATCCGTAGTCCGAGGCAGTGGCAGAACGGATTGGAGCACTCGCGGCAGTCCAATGCAGCGCAAAAACGCAGGAGAACCTGAAGCGTGTCTTTGATACTGCCGTGAATGTGCTACCTCTTCATTCTCTTCACCCGTAGTGCGTACTGGAGTACCGTTATTCGAAGGACAGCGGGTGTCGTGTGTTTTAAGTGTGTTATGAAATGTGCATGTTCGTAAACCTATGTGTGTTTGCCTCCGCTCTTTGTTCCCACAAACACGCAATATGTCGAAGGAGCCGTGCGTATGGACGTGTCTGCTCAGCTCGTACTTGGTCGCGTAGCAGCGGTTACACCCGGGATAGATGCACCGGAACGGCTTCAAGCTGCGGTGGTTCCGGTTCTCGTGCAGCGTGCAGTCCGACTGCCGCACGAACGCCTTCCCGCACCTACGCTAACACCCGCTCGCGAGCCCTACTCCTTGCACACGTACGGCTTGTTGCGCGTGTGGATGTTCTGCTGGTGCAGGTGCAGCCCGTGCTTCGTGCGGAACACCTTGTTGCACCCGCTGAAGTCGCAGCGGAACTGCCGCTGGCTCGCCGCGTGCGTCTGCCGGTGCTTGTACAGCCCCGAGGCGGTGATGAAGCATGCGTTGCAGCCGGGCTGCTCGCACTGGTACAGCTTCCCGTTCTCCGTGTGCTCCACCTGGTGGCGGCGCAGCGCCAGCTTCGACGCGAACCGCTTGCCGCACCCGCTCAGCGGGCAGGCGTACGGCAGCACGCCGTCCTCCACCGGCGGCTCTGGCTTGCGCGGCAGGACGGCGCCCGGCAGCATCTGGAGGGGGTAGGTCAGCCCGTGCACCTCCGGCAGGGTCTGCATGCTGGACAGGGGCTGTGGCGTCTGTCCGTTCGGTAGGCTCGGCACACTCGACACGTTCGACACGTTCTGTACACTCTGTACACTCTGTATGTTCGGCATGGGAGGCTGCGAAGGCTGCGCGGACGACGCGGGCAGCACGGCGTAGTTCTCCTGGTGGAGCCCGCCATAGGCCGAGGAGACACCCGCCATGGGGAGCGGCAGGTTCCGCATCTCCGAGTAGGGGAGCGGCGGTGTGAGGTAGGTGCCAGCGGGCTGTTGCCCCATGGCCAGCGCCCCACCGTACATGGGCAGTGAGGAGTCGCCGTACAGGTCCGACAGCGGCTGCTGCATAGAGGGCTGCATAGAGGGCTGCATGGAGGGTTGCATAGAGGGCTGTATATAGGGCTGCATGGAGGGCTGCATGGAAGGAAGTGTGTGGGAGAGGGAGCCGCTATGCTGCTCCTGCTGCGTGAGGATGAGCTGCGCGCGCACGGCTTCCATCAGGTCCAGCATCCTGGCGCAGCCGCGACACTTGGCGTGAGGAGAAGGAGAAGAGAGAACGGAGGACAGCAGCAAGCCGTCGCAGAAGTTAGGGACGTCGCGCTGGGTGGCGGACTTGTAGAGGAAGGACTGCTTGTCTAGGCGTGAGTTGGCATGTGAGGAAGAACCGCGGGTTTTGGCGATTAGAGGGATGCCGGGAATCTGGTAGCGCGAAAACACCTCGTTCCGCTGATAGATGTAGCGCTGCTTGTCCTTCTCGGAGAGGTCGATATAAACCTTCTTCTCCTCCGGAGAGAGGGCATTCCATTTGTTTGAAATCTGTGATTGATCGGCGAGTTCGATGGAGCTACGATGTGGATGATCGTTGTAGAGCTGCGGGAAGGATCCTCCTCCTTCAGCTTGCTGAACATATCGCGAGAGAAGAAATTGTAGGCTGTCCGAGCGCGCTTGAGAGAGTCCGTAATGACAGGAAGCACGCGCCTGGTCGTCGGTCCCTACAATCAATAGGAACGAATAGGAAAACGCGTTGCAGCAGAGAATCGCCACTTAGGTTCATTTGCTGCTGATCCTGGGATGAGAAGACGGAATACGGCTGCACACCCATAATGTTAATGGGATCGATGACTGGCTGTCCATCTCCATCAACATCAGGCCTTTGGTGATCATCCATATCCATGATAATTTCTGTACGTTAGGTGTTGCAGTTCACTCCACCATATTGGGATTCGACTCTGTTCGCAGGATCCACGTCAGGGATGTGCTGAACGGACTGCAGCTGCGGCATCGCTAATTGGATTTGTGGCTGTATCAAAATATCGTCCTGGGGGAGCGTGGGAGAGGGATCGGGATCATTGGAGTTTTCAGCGCTCTCGAGTGTCTTTTCTTTTCATTACAGCACCATTCCATTGCATACTGCTGCTTTCCCCTTGTTCTTGAAGGGCAATGGTTGTTGACTCGATGGGCAACTCCGCTTGCTGCATTTCGATGGAGGGGGTCAACGCTGCAATGGATTCGTCACAATGAGTCTGAATTCCCCTTTTGTTTACACAGATGACAGAAATCCCGCCTTTTACTCGTCTCCATAAAGAGTGGGGTTTTTGAATAGTGTTTCGGATCCCGATCCGACTCTCGCTGTGCATACGTCAAGCGTTTTAAAAGTTGTGGCGATCGGATGAAAAGAAGGGAGATTGAGTGGGGTGACGAACGACTCGCCCCTAGTTCCCTTGATAATCACGGAGAGTCACTGAACGTGCAAACACCTTTCCCTCAAACGGCAAACAGTGTTCATTCTGTAAGAAAGATGGATAACCAGACTAAGACGCACAAGAGCTACATGCCCCAGATCATCATTCTGAGCATCTGCTTCTTCGGTATTTTCTTCGCCTTCAACACTTCGCAGGTGCGATTTGTGAGGAGCGGTGTCACATTCAGGCCCTGCAGACGACTGTGAACAAGAGACAGGGTTATATTAATCTCGGCTGCCTGTATGGCGTCTTCTCCGTCTTCTCTATCTTCGGACCGAAGGTGGTATCTCTCGCCGGACCTAAGTATCTCACGGAAAGTGGATTCACGCGTAGATGGTCCATGATTATTGGCGGTGTCACGTACGCTTGCGCGGTGGCGTCCAATCTTCGTCCCGAGCCCGTCATTCAGGTTATTGCCAATCTGGCTGTGGGTGTGGGTGCTGCGATGCTTTGGAACGCCCAGGGCGTGTATCTCGGCCGTTGCGCTGTTTGGGATTCCCGCACCTCGTCGAGAAGTGTGTGCGTTGAGTTGCATTCACCGTAGGCTTTGCCGAAACGACCTCGTCCTTCAATGGCGTCTTCTTCGCCATTTTCCAGTTCAGCGGCTTCGCCGGAACGCTGATCAGCGGTATCATCAAGCACTTCACCAACAACAACACCATCCTGTTCATCATCCTCACCCTCGTGGGCGTGATCTCCGTCTTCTCGCTCAGCTTCCTCCCCAACGTGGAGTCCTACTCCGCGCCGGGCCAGGAGGAGAAGAACGACTCGGTGTCCTTCAATGAGACCTTCCGCCTGCTCTGCTCCTCCGTGAAGCTCCTGATGATCCTGCCGCTGATCATCTACAACGGCATGAGTCTCGCCTTCATTTTCGGCGACATCCCCACCGGCATCTCCAATCGCTGCTTCGGCGGCTCCTGGAACCTGTACACCACCGCCATCTTCTACCTCGCCAACGCCTTCTGTGAGCGCGTCCTCCGCCCGTCATTCGTAGTCTCGTACATCTTCGGCAAGTGCGTGGAGAAGAAGTGGATGTCTCGCACGGTGATGTGTCTGATCGCCTTCTTCTGCCAGGTGGCCTCCTTCTGCTTCATCATCTTCTACCACATCCCCGACAAGACCACCAACCCCGCCGATCTCCCGCTGGCTCTCACCATGGTCGTCGTGCTCTCTGCCGGCGACGCGGTCTGGGAGTCGCAGCCGCCCGCCATTCTGCAGTCGTTCTACGGCAAGGACAGCGAGCGCAACGCCGCCATGGCCAACTACAAGATGTGGCAGTCGCTGGGTTGGTGCGCGCAGTTCGTGCTGGGCGTGATCTTCAACAAGGACAGCGACCTGACGATGAAGGCCATCATCCTGCTGAGTCTGCTGGTGGTGGGCTACATCTTCCTCGTGATCCTGGACAAGAGAGTGGCGAAGCTCGACATGAAGAAGGGAGAGAGCGCCGCGCTTCTCGCGGGTTACACTGATCCCACTACTGCTTCCGTTTCGTCTGTTTGTTAACAAACACCGGAGTGTTCTGAAATGGAATCGGAATTCTCCTGCGTGTCGCGCGCTAGAGAAAGAGAGTAGAGGGATTCCGCGCTGTCGCACACGCCCGTGTGCGCGTCCTCCTGGACGGGCGGGAGAACCAGGTGTTCCGTCTCCTCCGCGTCTTCAGGGATTATGTCAAAGGTCGTCTCCTCCGTGTCTTCGGGAATCATGTCAAAATCCAGATCATCCTCCTCGCTCTCCTCTTCCAGCACCGCTTGTGTTGGTTCACTGATAGAAGATATCGCTTGTGATGGTTCATTGGGGAAGGACACCTCCTGTATCGAGTCCTTAATGGAGGAGGAGGACACCTCCTGTATCGAGTCCTTAATGGAGGAGGAGGACACGGCACCCAACGCCCGGATCAAACGGCCCATCACGATGTGATGCTCCGACGCGCTCTTGCTCTTCAGACTTAGCACCGGCTCGCGCGACAACGGCAGCGTGTTGCGGCGCACCGTCGCGAGGGCCGTCTGTCGGTGTTGCACGTGCACAATAGCATCGCCCACTGGCGCAGACTGCGTCGGCATGAGAGTGGCTTCACTGCTCGGCGGAGGTGACGACTCCACAACGGACGAGCGCCGTTGCGACAACCGCGATATGCTGAATGGCGAGACGGTTTCCCGGAGCCTGGGCAACCCATCGTAGTCAATGGCGCCGTCGAGCCCGCGGCCTTCGCAAAGCAAACGGAAGTACAGCGCGTCGTAGTTGGAGGAGAGCACGTCCAACTCGCACTTCTCGTAGACCACGTCGGTGCTGGTGAAGAAGCTACGATGAACGCCCACCACCGCCCCGACTCCGTGTTCAGCCACACGAACGCCACCACGGAGGACATCGACCCTGTCACCACCAGCTCCAGACGGATGTCACCCTATGCCTCACGCGCCGCGCCGGAACCCACGCGCAGCAGCAGCGACTCCTCGCCCTCCAGCAGGTTCAGACGCACGCTGCCGTCCTCGCTGAGCCCCAAAGGCAGCTCGCGCAGCAGCCTCCACTCCTCGCGTACGCTGTCCTTCTTCAGCTCCTCCTTGTCAGCCTCCTCGCGGTGCAGGCAGTAAGACATCGTCGAGTACACCGTGTTCAGCATCGCCGAGTCCTCGTGGTCCTCCGATGCCGACAGACTGAACTCCACGCCGTACACGCGCAGCTTGTAGCTGTACCGCGCCGAGCCGCCCCTGTGCAGGTTCTACGCTTCATCCACCACCACTGCACCCACCGGCACGATCACGCCCTTCAACGCCACTTCCTTGGGAGGCGGCATGCCATACTCCAGTGTGTAGTTGTAGTAGAACACGTAGCGATTCTGCGAAGGGCCTGCACCTCAGTCGTGCCGCACGTCCTCACTGCTCACGCGCTGCTCCTTCACGCGCACGCCCTCCTTCTCCATCGTCGTGCGGCGCGTGGCGAAGAACTCGAGCGCCTCCGCCGGCTGCGTGAAGATGCCCATCTTCAGCAGCAGACAGCAGATGATCATCCCGGTGCGGCCCTTGCCGCCCTTGCAGTGCACGGCGACCACGTTCCGGCCGTCGCGGTTGAACCAGTCCTGGATGAAACCCATAATGGAGTTGATCTGCTCTGCGGGTCATGACCATTTGGTTCTACTACCCAAAGAACACGCGTTGTGGTCTCGAATGGCATAGCGTGAGAACCGGTCGCCGAACGGAACCGTGCTCAGCTGCCCGTAGCCGTTCTCTGCACAGAGATTGATTCTCCCACTCATTCTCTCCCACGTGCCCTACACCCAGTAGTTCCCGCCGTACTGCTTGTTCAAGTACCGCTCCACGTCGCGAATGTTGTTGCGCCACATCGAGTCAAGAGACGACCCCGGCCACGACATGGCGATAATATGCCCTATTATGAGAGTGAAGGACTGCCCTTACCTGTGATCAGGGTCAGATCCATGGAGCTGTTGGCGAGGCCGTTTCGGCTGCGGTTGAATTGCTTCCTGAAGTACGCAGATAGTGTCTTCTTCTGCATGATGATCGTCTACGGGGAACCAGACCACGCATCGAGACTGTATAGAGGCGGAGCATGCGGAGAATGACGATTAGCGAGCCCCAGATGCGCGCGTGATGCTCGGAAACGAAATCCAGCATAAAGTACATGTAGATCATGTTCAGCACGAGAATGTCGGCGATGTAGGCGATCACGCGCATCATGCCCTTCTTCGTCTCCCAGTTCTCTGCAAGAATGGAGAGCACGTCGAGAATGAGGAAGAGAGTGGTGAGAAAGACGGAGAGAAAGCTGCGATTGAAGCAGAGAGGAAAGAGCACCTCTTCATGTAGGAGAACAGGTCGCAGAGATACAGGAAGGAGCCAAACATGTCCACCAGCGACGCGACGAACATCACGATCATCACAACTACTCTTCACAGCCCTCCACTGTGTCCACAGGGCGTGTTCAAGAACCGGCTGATCCGGCTTCGTCCTTCTTTGCTGAGAGACATGGGCTGCTTCACAACAAGCTCCTTCTTCTTCACTTCCTCCGCCACCTCCTTCGCGTCCTGAAGCGTCCGGTCCGCATTCACCTCCGGCGTTGCATCCGCATTCACCTCCGGCGTTGCATCCGCATTCACCTCCGGCGTTGC
>OIWT01003273.1_pt1 | contig 15134 bp, 10 predicted proteins | sample 1587701 | NCBI WGS metagenome assembly OIWT01 (sample SAMEA3888904, study PRJEB22519) | human gut metagenome | biome: human gut; feature: human-associated habitat; material: faeces | place: Denmark | collected 2009
CCGCTTAACTTAATAGCATTACCCGCAGGGGCGGATAGGGTGACTATGGCATGAAAAACAGCGGGGATAAGGTTTCCCGGTCACTTCTATGAGAGATGCAAGTCCCCCGCGGCAGATGGAACGCGAAAATGAAATGATCGTTATTTCACATCGCCTTTGTGCAAAGACTATCATGCTCTAACCTGTCAGCAAACTGAAAACGAAGCAAGCCGCCTGCGACAGGAATTAGAATCCTTTTTCTGCTTTACTTCAATAAATATATTTTCCCTAATGCGCGTTCTTCGCGTCCTCGTATATTTTCTTTGCACCCTCATAGGTGTCGGAGGTACCGATCAGAGTCGCTGGCGGCTTGTTAAACTCTGCCGGTTCCTGCGCTAAAGCATTATGATTGAACTTCCCATCACGACCAATCTGATTTAGCCAGACATGATTTTCTATCACGGAGTACTTACCCGTCGATGGATCATAGCGATAGGAAAGAACGGTTTCCTTGCTGTATCCTGTCTTGCCCTCCGGTGTCAGTCCGGAAGACAGGTCTTCCGTCGTCCAGTACAAGCCGCCTCCGTCAGGGCCGAGCTTATACGGAGCCGTGTTTAACCCGTTGTAATACGTCCACATCGTAGCGCCCAATTCCGAAGCCAGCTTCCCGATCGTGCTGTTCTGCTTGTCCTCATTCGTGAGCCAGCCGGACTGTATCATCCCACGCGTGTAATTCATTCCCGATTGCGTATTTTTTTCGCTGTAATTGCCATTCTTTTGTGTTTCTTTAAGGCATTGGAAAATCTCTTCCCAATTGATATTCGTCCCCTGCTTCTGCGCCACAGTCAACAGATCCGATGTATTTCCGAACACATTCTTGATCGAGTCTGCGACTCCGGTCTGGGAGTAGATCCCCCATCCGCTACCGATGATGATCGCAAGCATCAGCGCATACTCGACAAGCCCCTGCCCCTTCTGCGAATTTTTGTAAAATGTGAACACTTTTTTCGTCCTCCTTCATTGTCTATTGTCTATATTTTAGCAAAAAAAGGATAGGAAAATCAATGCGCCTCCCAGTTGCTCTCACGATCAAAAACCGCCCTGCTTTGGCAGAGCGGTTTTTTCAAGCGCTATGTATTTATCTTATTCGATAAGCATGAGGAGGTCGCCGGATTCGATGCGCTGACCAGCCTTGACATGGATCTCGCTCACGATACCATCCATCGGCGCGGTGATGGTGGTTTCCATCTTCATCGCTTCGGTGACGATGACGGGGTCGCCCTTCTTGACAGAGGAGCCTTTTTCGACGAGGAGTTTTACCACGGAGCCGGAGAGTGTCGCACCGACTTCGCCCGGTACGTCCTTGTCCGCTTTTCTGGAGGTATTCGCAGACTCTGCCACATGAGCGTCGTGGATCTTGATCTCGCGCGGCATGCCGTTCAGCTCGAACTGAAGCTCTCTGTTGCCTTCCAGATCCGGTTTTGTGACATTATCAAGACGAACGAGGAGCATCTTGCCTTCATCGATGTTGATACGGATTTCTTCACCGACTTTCATGCCAAAGAAATAGGTCGGCGTATCAAGGAGAGAGAGGTCGCCATACTTATGATAGCGATCCATGTAGTCGGAGAATACTTTCGGATAGATGCAGTAGGAGGAGACATCTTCTTCGCGGGTCGGGATGTGCTTCTCTTTCATTTCCATCTTGACTTCTTCAAAGTCGACATTCTCCGGCTGGCTTTCGAGGTGCGGCTTCTGTCCGCGCAGGATGATCTGCTGGAGTTTTTCCGGGAAGCCGCCATACGGGATGCCGAGCTTGCCGTCGAAGAAGTCGACAACGGACTGCGGGAAGTCGAGGGTATCTCCCTTTTCATAGATATCTTTCTCGGTCAGATGGTTCTGTACCATGAAGAGGGTCATATCGCCGACGACCTTGGAGGACGGGGTGACCTTGATGATATCGCCGAACATCATATTGACCTTCGCATACATGCGGCAGACTTCCGGCCACTGGGCTCCGAGACCGACAGCCGTTGCCTGCTGGCGCAGGTTCGAGTACTGTCCGCCAGGCATTTCATGCTGGTAAAGGGTCGTATTCGGATTCGTCATCTTGGAGTCGACACCTGCATAGTACGGACGGACGCCCTGCCAGTAGCGGTCGATGGTCTCAAGCGCATCGATATCCAGCTGCGGCTGGCGCGGGTTATTCTGCAGCGCGTAGTACATGGAGGTCATGGACGGCTGGCTGGTACCGCCAGAGAGTGCGCCGGTCGCAACGTCTAAGATATCGACGCCTGCATCGACGGCTTTGGCATAGGAGTACAGGGTGCATCCGCCGCCTTCATGGCTATGGAGATGGATCGGGAGATCGACAGCATCTTTCAGCGCAGAGATCAGGGCATAGGCAGCTTCCGGCTTGAGGAGACCTGCCATATCTTTGATCGCGATGATATTCGCACCGGCATCCTGCATCTGTTTTGCAAGGTCAGTGTAGTATTTCAGAGAGTACTTCTGGCGGTTCGGATCCATGATATCGCCGGTGTAGCAGAAGCAGGCTTCAGCGAGCTTTTCTTTCTTGCGGACTTCGTCGATGGTGACGGTCATATGGCTGAGCTGGTTCAGGCAGTCGAAGATACGGAATACATCGACACCATTGTCAGCCGCCTGGTCGATGAAGTGACGGATCACATTTTCCGGATAGTTGGTATAGCCGACGGTATTCGCGCCGCGGGTCAGCATCTGGAAGAGGATGTTCGGTGCGGCTTTTCTCATCTGGCGAAGGCGTTCCCACGGGCTTTCATCAAGGAAGCGATAAGCCACGTCGAAGGTCGCGCCGCCCCAGTTCTCGAAGGAGAAGAGCTGCGGGACATGAACCGCCGTATAATGGATGGCATTCATGATGTCATGGGTCCTGACACGGGTCGCGAGCAGAGACTGGTGCGCATCACGGTACGTGGTATCCATGAACATGACTTCCTTCTGGTCCATGACCCACTTGGAGAATTTCTCCGGCCCCATTTCATCGAGCAGCTGCCGGGTGCCTTTCGGTGCTTCGATCTTGTCTGCATCGAGCAGCGGAAGCGGATTGAAATCCGGCTTTTCCTGATGACCGGCGCCGGCATAGCCATTGACGGTGATATCACCGATGTAGGAGAGCAGCTTCGTGCCACGGTCGGAAATCATATCCGGTTCCTGCAGGAGCCACGGGTTTCTGTCGATGTAGTTGACATCGCAGAGTCCTTCCTGGAAATCACGGGTACGAAGCATGTTTTGCAGGAAATAGATATTCGTCTTCACGCCGGAAATGCGGAATTCTTCCATGCAGCGGAGCATCTTGTGGATGGTGTCCTTCGGATGAAGGGCATGCGCGGTGACTTTGACGAGGAGAGAATCATAGTACGGGGTGATGACGGCGCCGGTGTAAGCCGTGCCGGCATCGAGACGGATGCCAGGTCCGCCGCCGGAACGATAGGCAATGATCTTACCGGTATCCGGCATGAAATTGTTCTGCGGATCTTCCGTGGTGATACGGCACTGGATCGCAACGCCTTTGTACCAGATCTCATCCTGCTGGCCAATGGCGATCTCCGGCCCGTCAAGAGCATAGCCCTCAGCGATGAGGATCTGGCTCTTGACAATATCCACATTGGTGATCATTTCCGTGACGGTGTGTTCGACCTGGACACGCGGATTGACTTCGATGAAATAGAAGTGCTTTTCATCCTGATCGACCAGGAATTCGACCGTGCCGGCATTCACATAGTGGACATTCTTCATCAGTTTGACAGCTGCATCGCAGATGTTCTTTCTGAGTTCCTTCGGAAGAGACCATGCCGGCGCCATTTCGATGACCTTCTGGTGACGGCGCTGGATGGAGCAGTCACGTTCGAAGAGATGCACCACATTGCCGTGCTCATCACCCATGACCTGTACTTCGATATGCTTCGGGTTCATGATGCAGCGTTCGACATAGACTTCATCATCACCGAAGGCCATCTTTGCTTCAGAGCGCGCACGGTTGTACGCTTCTTCCAGATCTTCCATGCGGTCGACATTTCTCATGCCGCGTCCGCCGCCGCCATTGACGGCTTTGATCATGACCGGGAGTCCGTAGGTTTCTGCGAAAGCCTTCACTTCATCAAAGCTGTGAACCGCACCCTTGGTCCCCGGGATCATCGGGATCTGCGCTTTTTCTGCCTGAATGCGGGCATTCACCTTGTCACCGAACATGATGAGATGTTCGACCTTCGGCCCGATGAAAATGATGCCTTCTTCTTCGCAGCGCTGAGCGAGCTTCGCATTTTCAGCAAGGAAGCCGTAGCCCGGATGAATGGCATCGACGTCATGCTCCTTACAGATACGGATGATATCTTCGATGTCAAGGTATGCGTCGATCGGCTTATCCCCTTCACCGACCAGGTAGGCTTCGTCCGCACGGTTTCTGTGCAGGGACAGGATATCTTCTTTCGAATAGATAGCCACGGTGCGGATGCCCATTTCACTGCAGGCTCGGAATACGCGGATCGCGATCTCGCCGCGGTTGGCTACCAGTACTTTATGGATTCGTCTCATGAGATTCTCCCTCTCAATAAAATAGAATAAACACGATGATCGCGTCATTCTGATGCGCTTTTAGCGTTTGATAGTACTATTTTAACCAGTGAAAGACGCAAAATCAATAGCCTGTATGAATTGGTATCAATCATGGTTTTAATAAATGATATGAATAGATGGGCAATGATATGGTATTCATCATATATTGTGCTTATTATAATCGCAAATTTATCATTCAGGGTTCAAGGTTCAGGGTTCAGGTTGATGGGTTTAGGGTTGTGGTGGCAGCTTCGCTGCAAAATATATATTTGCGGCGAAGCCGCCAACACCATTTCTAATTTCTCATTTCTCATTTCTCATTCAAACGAGGCTTTCAAATGGAATCAAAGGGCGACCCGCCCCCATGGCTACCCCCAAACCCCGAACCCATCAACCTGAACCCTGAACCCATTATCTTCCACAATATTTTCTGAAATCACAGAACCGGCACGCCGTCGGAAGCTCGTTCTTTTTCATTTCACAGCGACGCGCAAAATCACGCGCCAGGATCCGCCTCGACGTCTCGTCGAATTCCTCTATCCTTTTCTTCACACGTTCTTTGCTCATAGGAAAAACAACGCATGGATCCTCAGCATCACTGGTGAAGTACAGGACGAGCCTTTCCACGGAGCGGCCGAGTTTCGTTTCGACAAGGTAGGCATATACCTCGAGCTGGCTCAGGTATTTCTCCATAAGGGGACTGTCCATCGGCGGTTTCTTCCCTGTCTTGAAGTCTATGACCCGCACCTGATCCCCATCTCCCGAGAGAAGATCGATGGTGCCGTTCAGAATGTAGTCATCTTTGACCAGCTCAAGAGGGCATTCGGCAGCAAGCGCATCATCCCAATTCCCTTTCCGGAAATCCACATATCCACGAATCTCTGAAAAGGCCTGCTTCAGTTTTGCCTCAGGGAGCCAGCTGTTTTCTTTGTCAGACAGGGAAATGTAATTCGCCATCATCCAGCCGTAGATCACAGAGGGCGTCACGCGATTGGCCTCTCCGCGAAGGACCGCGCGGTGGATATCCTCGATCGTCTCATGGACAAGCTCGCCGTACATGGCATGGCTCCCCTGCGTGCCTGCGAAACGGTAGACGCGATGCCAGAGATACTTCATCGGACATTCTTCATAAAGGGCGATCTGCGACGTGAAGGCGAAACGCGGCTTAAATACATTCCTCCCCACCGGACGGCATTGAAGATGCCGGCAGTCTGCATCCTCCGCATCGTACTCAGGAAGCTGCTCCATGACCGGACGGAAAGCCTCGGATATCTCATTTTTCCCCAGTGGGGACGCAAGAACGAGGAGTGTCTCTGCACGCGAAAAAGCCGTGTAGTATTTCCGCCAGAAGTCGAAGTCCTTCGTATCGTTCATCGGCTCGCAGGGCTTTCTTCCTACGGCCGTCTCCACCACACGGGTGATCAGGTCACTTTCTGCCTGCCAGCGAGGGGAGTCTTCGAGCGACGGCACGATCACGACCGGATACTCCAGCCCCTTTGACTGGTGGATGTTCAGAAAAGACACCGAACCGGAAGGCGCATAGCGCTCCTCATCTTCGTACTCATTGACGCCATTCTCAAACCAAAGCCGAAGATAACGGGAGAAAAAGAGCTGCACATCCGCTATCGTTTCCTCGCCATGCCCATGATTTTCCGGCAGGAAGAGTCCGAAGCGCTGGATAAGGCGCGTGATGGCCGAGAGATTTCTTGCCGCATTCGACTCGCCCTTCACCGCGTCATCCAAGAGGCCTGAAAAAGGCTCGAATGCAAATATTTGATAAACCAGGTGCAGGAAGGAGGAAGGCAGCTTCTTTTCATAAGAAATGAAGCTTTTCGTCCGGTCGATCCAGTCTTTTAGCGCCTTATGCTCCGGCCGCGCAAGCATCATGTTCGCGACGCCCATGCAGGCCATGTACAGCTCGAGGATCCCCTTCGTCTCCTGCATCTCCGTCTCATTTTCCATCGCATCTGTGAAATCAGGAAACAGCAGGAGGAGCGCGCCGATCAGCCACTTCACTTCTTTTCGTTCAAAGAACCTGCCCGCCCTCGGTGCATAAGATGGGATGCCCCTTCGCGAAAGCTGGCTCTGCAGCACGCGGGAATTCGGATTCTTCACCGAAGAGCAGAGCACTGCCACCTGATTGTAGTCGGAGATCTGCCCCCGCTTCTTTAGTCCTTCGATGAAATCAGCGACCCTCGTATAGCACTCCGTCCGGCTTCTTCCCGTGATGCGAAGGACCGGCGTCCCCTTCTCCGCAGAAGCAGCCTTGATCTCCCCTTTCAGATAGCGATAGAAGCGTCCATCGGGCCCCCGCCACTTCGTCTGCAGTTTCATCCATGCGATGCAGAAGCGGACAATGCCCGGATGCGAACGATAATTCGTATCCAGCTTGAACGTATGGCATGTCTCATAGGTCTTCGAAAATCCCAGAATATTTCCGATGGACGCCCCGCGGAAGCGATAAATGCTCTGGTCATCATCCCCCACCACGAAGATCTGCTGAGAAGAGCCCCCAAGAAAACGGATGAGCTGCTCTTGGATGAAATTCGTATCCTGATACTCATCGATCATGATGTACCGGATCCGTTTCTGCAGCTGGTCAAGGATCTCCGGATAGGAAGAAAGAAGCGCATATGTCTCCTTCTGCAGGCGGGAGAAATCAATGAAGTGCCCCTCCTCTTCGAGGCGCGTGTACTTCATCATCATCCGTGCGAGCACTTCTATGCGCCCGCCCAGTTGATTCCCGCATGTCCGCCGCATCTCTTCCGGCAAGAGCAGTTCCTCGGAGAGCCCATTCACATAGCGGCAGATCGTCTGGCACTGATGCCATGGAGAGATCCTGATCAGCTCCCCCTGCTTCAGATAGGAGTCCTGTATCACACGGCGAAAATTCGGGATCGCCGCAAATTCCGAAAGATGCTCATACACCAGGTACTGCTGCTCAAACTGGTCCACCGACAGATAATTCTTCGGAAGATGGGTATACTCCTGAAACTCTTTCAGGATCTTTCGGCAAATGTGATGGAAGGTACCGATGTACATCTCATGCAGATTCACCTCTATGCCCGCCTTCGACAGCACATCCGTGAGACGCGTCGTCAGCTCCTTCGATGCCTTCTGTGTGTACGTGACCAGCATGATCTCTTCCGGCTTCACCCTCTTCTCGCGGATGAGGTAAAGCACGCGCTGAATGATGGTATAGGTCTTTCCCGTCCCTGGTCCCGCGATCAAGAGCGTAGGACCTTCGGAGAGGATGGCAGCTTTTTGTGAATCATTCATAGAGAGGACTCCTTTGGGAAATAGTGACTGGGGACTAGGGACTAGGGGCAGCAGGTATAATGGGTTTTAAGGGTTCTAAGGGGGTACGGCGCATCATCATCTGGAAGCGTCGCGAAGTTTTAGAATATATGATATTCGCAAAAAATAAGAAGCCTGTGAACCTTTGGAACCTTCAGAACCCACTTAACCAATGAGGATTCGCATAAAGGATAGATTGTTTTTTCTGCTTTCTAACTTAAAGAGTTCTAAGGGGATAGTGCGGCGCATTGAACCTCTTGAACCCATCTCCCTTGTCACCCTTCACTTTCACTACGTCCCACCACCGTGAGGATTCCCAGCACGGGCAAGCAGAGGACATAGGCGAAGGAATAGCGGAAAACGGAGGAGGCCGGCGTGGAGAGGAGGAGAGTGGCTGTATTCACTAGAAGCGGCAAAAGCGCCCAGAGATATTCCTTTTTCCCCTGTCTGATCCAGACGAGCCCCAGAAAGAGCGCGACCCAGAGCGAAAGCCCTGTCCCGATGAAATGGCTTCCCTCATAGGAGACATTCGCCAGCCGCGCCTTGAGCCAAAGCGGCAAAGGGAAATCCCCTGTCGCCATGCGGTCATTGTCTGCCGGCTTCATGTCTTTCGTATTCTCATCCGAAAGCGCCCAGCCAAAGCGCGACTGCACGCCATACTCGAAGGGATCCAGATTCCACAGGGCATATGTCTCTGTCAGCCAGCCCTCCACATATATTCTGGGATTTCTAAGACCGGTATCCAGCCAGGCAGCAAGAAATGCCTTCTTTTCTCCATTCAGCCAGCTGCGGCGAAAATGATCATGCCACTTCACGAAATCCACAGTGAAAGGAGAGTACTCTTTCTTCCACTTTTCTTCGGTGAGAAGGTTTTCCATCAGCGTTTTCGTTTCCTCGCTTCGCTCACCGCCAAGCACCATCGTCCGCCCCAGCTGCTGGAGCGGGATCGCCATAGACTCCTGAAAGAGCGGCTCCCAGTGATGGGTGCGCTGGATGACCTGGGCGGGAACAATGGAAATCAACGCAAAAATCACAAAAAAGAGGAGGATTTCCTTCCGCTTCTCCAGAAAAAAGAGAGCAAGGGATACCGACAGCGCGACAAGGAGGCCATTGCTGCGAAGCAGCATCGCAAGAAGCGCCGCAGCAAGGATCCAAAGAGACGCCCTCCCCCATGGCTCCCCTTCCGCGCGCCGAAGAAAGAGCCATACAAAGAAGAGCAGCCCCAGCGAGAAAAGACCATCGCGCACTGCCGCGATACTATAATTTCCCACCATCGGAAAAAAGAGAAAGTACCCGTACAGCCCCCATCCTGCGAGATCATGCACACGTCCCTTTACCCAGAAGGCAAAGGCGGTAAGCCCATAGGAGATCAAAAGAAGCTGCAGCAGAGAAAAGAAGAAGATGACCGGCTCCCGGCTCCCCAGCGCCTCCTTTCCCCAGCCCGCACCATAGCCGTATATCACCGAATACAGCCAGGGAAACTGCACGCTCGCATAGAGCGGATTCTCCATCATGAAGACCGTGTCGTTCATCCCCGGCGCCGGGTAAAACGAGAGAAGGAAGGGCAGCTGCCAAAGCACCATCAGAAGGAATGCAGGAAGATACCATGTCCGATCTGCTGCCGTTCTCCTCGAACAAGAAAAGCCGGAAAGCCGATCGACCAGTTTGGGCAGTAAAAGAGAAAAGAACGCCGTCCCCAGAAGAAGGATCGGCACGTCCCAAAAGTTCAGGAGCGCGCGCCCTGCCGCTTTGAGCTCTCCTGCCCGATCCAGACAGTCTATCTTCACCGTGTACCAGAGCGCAGCCGCCAAGAAGAAAGAAAAGCATATATATAGGTAAGAAAAACGTGTCCGAAACAGTTTCATAAAAAGCTCCTAGATTTTAAAGGTCGTCGGGTGCAGGGTTAGCCCATGGGACGTGCTGCCCTTTGATTGTTGGTGAAAGCCTCGCTTGAATGAGAAATTAGAAATGAGAAATGCGAAATGGTGGTGCGGCGCATAAAAATATGGAAGCGCCGCAGAATTTTGATAGCGCTTCGCGCCGTCGTCATCTCGAGCGTAGCCCTCGATCTTTATTGCAAAACGTTCATCGCCTGATGTGAGGTAGCACCAGGACATCATTTTCCCTCGACGCATACACGCTGATTCCCGCAGTGCAGTAAAGATCCCTCGACTGCGCTCGGGATGACGATGCCGGAGAATCCCAGTCACTAGTCACCAGTCACTCGAGACTCCTAATCCCTAGCCAGTCATCCCTGCTTTCAAACTTGTAGCGGCAGCTTCGCTGCAAAGTATATATTGCTCATTATACCATGTTCCCCCTTCTCTCCTATGCTACAATATGGCGAATCTCATGATTTCTTATACAGAAAGGAGACCCTTTATAAATAGAGAAGAACGAGTCAGAGCCGCCCTTGCCGGCAAAGAACTTGAACCTTGAACCTTGAACCTTGAACCCTGAACCTCACCTAAAAACCGCTGTCCGAAACCATTCGGACAGCGGTTTTTTCTATTCGTGATTCAATTTCCCTTTCAGATCATGGTCAGTCATCGCGCAGACGCAGGAATCAGACCAGACATTCTCTGCTGTCTCGATCATGTCGATGATCGTATAGATCGGAAGGATGAGCCCCATGATGCCGATCGGCGCGCCGATACCGCTCATGAGGGAAAGCGTCAGGAAGTAGCATCCCATCGGTACCCCTGCATTGCCGACAGCTGCGAGTACTGCGACGATGAGCCATGTGAGCATGGTCGTCATCGAAAGCTCGATCCCCGCATTCTGCATGACGAAGAGCGAAGTGATCAGTATGAAGGCTGCGCATCCGTTCATGTTGATGGTCGTGCAGATCGGAAGTACAAAGCGGGAAACAGCTGGATTCGCCTTTAGATTCTTCTCCGCCGAGGCAAGCGTTACCGGGAGTGTGCCCGCAGAGCTCTTGGTGAAGAGAGCGACGGCAATGGCAGGAGACATTTTCTTGAAAACATCGATCGGATTCAGTCCACGAGCCAGAAGGAAGAGCGGCAGGACAAGGAAGAACTGGATACCGTTACTTGCCATGATGACGAGCGTGTATTTCCCGAGCGCCCCTACGATGACCCCTGCTTCGATCTGGGCGGAGAGCTGCCCTGCAAAAGCCAGAATGCCGACAGGAAGAATGGCGAGAAGCGCTTTGATCAGCGTAAAGAGAAGCTCCTGAAAACCAAGGATGCCCTTCAGGAGGACTTCGCGATTCTCCGTCTTCGGCATGAAGGCAAGCCCGAGGCCGAAGGAGGCTGCGATCAGCATGACAGCAAGTACATTGCCGGACAGGAATGGCTGCAGAATGTTATTCGGGATGACATTCAAGATGTGGTCATAGTATGTGACCGTTCCCAGCTTCTGCGGCACGCTCGAAGCCCCTGCACTCGCCAGATCCGTCGGCAGATTCCCCGGTGTCACCCAAAGATACATCGCAAGCCCGATACCTGCCGCAAAGACGGTGGTGAGAAGCGTGTAGACGACCGCGTGTGCAAAAATGCGACCGGTTTCCTTCTTGCCGCCGAGTGCAGCCAGTGTCGTGATGACAGCGAGCGCGATCGTCGGTACCGCGATGAACTGGAACAAACGGGTGAATACCGTCGCGATAAAATTAAAGAGCTCATTCAAAGGCTTGATCCCGAGCCAACCCAGAGCGGCGCCCACGACCAATGCCAGGATCCAGAGAATAAACTGCCGTCCCTGCTTTTTTGTCTGGTGCTCTTTCAGCACGCTCTGTGCTAAGTTTTTGACATCCTCATTTTTATTCATATCATTTCCTCCTATCATTTCCTACTATTCCTACTATGGCGATCAATGAAAAAGAGTTCAGCAGCAGATTCTATGGATGCAGCAAGGCTCGCGAAACATTGCCGCATCGGGCAAGATCTTCATTTCAAACAATAAAAAAAGCCCTTCCTCCCCCATGGGACGAAAGACTCGTGATTCTCACCCAATTTCACCGTTGCGTCACCGCATCGGCCTCTTTAAGTCCAAACAGACTCTGATCCTGTAACGGGAATCCCCGGGAGAGCCTACTTCTTTTCGGTCTCCTGGCTCTGAAACGCACTTCAGCAAGGTTTCTCTGCCCGCTTGCACTGTCCGGACTCGCTAAGAGAAGAAATCCCTGCGTACTCTTTTTCTTCATCGCTTATTGGACATACTATAGCATAGATAAAGGAATGTGTCAAACCTCTGTAAGAAAAATAAGAGAATACAGTGCCCCGGTCTCTATGTCCCCTCGTCAGATGCTCTCTTTTTTCGATCTGCCATTTTTATACTCTACTCTTCCCAACTTTCCTCCAGTTGTGGTAAGATATGAAAAATAATTTCTTTATTTTTTAGAAAGGAGACGTTCCCTCATGGGTATGCTCAAAGAATTCAAAGACTTTGCCCTCCGCGGCAATGTAGTAGACATGGCAGTCGGTGTAGTCATCGGCGCTGCATTCGGAAAGATCGTTTCTTCTCTGGTCAGCCATGTCATCATGCCTCCTCTGGGCTACCTTCTGGGTGGTATCGATTTCTCCAACCTTTTCATCCCTCTGAGCGATACCCCGGTCTCCACGCTCGCCGAAGCAAAAGAGCTCGGCGTCCCGGTCATCGCATACGGAGAATTCCTGAATGCAGTCATTGATTTCCTGATCATTGCTTTCGTTATTTTTATCGCCATCAAGCAGATCAACCACTTCTTCCCGAAAGCTCCGCCAAAGGAAATCAGAAAGTGCCCCTACTGCAAAGAAGCGATCGCAGATGATGCGACCCGCTGTCCGCACTGCACGGCACAGCTCTGAGACGCCTCTTTCGGCAGCAAAGGCGGTGTGACAAAAACCTGTATGTTTTGTCACACCGCCTTTTTACATTTTCTTTCCCCATGAGACGCCTAAAGCCTCCCCGAAGGGAGGCTTTTTAGAGGTGTTTGGAGTTGTTGAGAAAGATTTGTAACAATGAGTGGAATCATCACGGCCAATGGTGATTTCCTTTTGTTTACGATTCTATATTACCTCACATCGCCTTCATTGTCAAGTATTGTTTATTGTTTTTATGAACAATGATTAACAATCATCCTTCATAAACTTCAAATTCATCCTTGCCGGCGCTGCAGACCGGGCATACATAGTCTGCCGGCAGATCTTCAAACTTGGTTCCCGGGGCGATGCCATTATCCGGATCACCTTTGGCTTCATCGTAGATCCATCCGCATACAGTGCATACATACTTTTTCATAGTCGTTCCCTCCTTTGGGAAAACTCACAGGAGGCCGCATGTCGGCTTCCCTGCAGGAAGAAAATGTCGGTGCGACCGCAGCTTGTGATCTTGCAAGAGTGAAATCCTAGGGAAACGCTGATTCAATCGCAGAGTCAGATTCTACAAGAATTTTTATACATAGCTTCGTCATAGCCTTCCTTAAATAGCTCGCTATTCGCGTCAGGTTATTCCTCGCTATGCATAAAAATTCAAGAGTAAAATCTGACAACGATTGAATCAATGTTTCCCTGGAGCGATCGGATCCGTATTTCCCTTCTTTCTATATTTACGTCTCTCTATATAGTATTATATCACAATATTCAAATAGTTCAATATCGAATAATACGTTTTTTCCCGCGCCCAAAATCATCTGCTCACCCCCCATTGACCAAAAGGTCCCGACCTTATATAATAGGTATCGCAAGCCATGCGAGCGTGGCGGAATTGGTAGACGCACAGGATTTAGGATCCTGCGCCTTGTGCATGGGGGTTCGAGTCCCTTCGCTCGCACCAAAAAAAGCACTGTGGATCTCACAGTGCTTTTTTATTGGCAGTCACTTTTTCGCTAAAGCCGATCTCTCAGAAATTTACAGTCTTCCCATAGTAAGCACATTCGAGGATCTTTGCCATAGCCTCCGCATCTGCCTCACGCGGGTTCTCCGGAGTGCAGGCATCGAGGACGGCATTCTTAGCGATCGCATCCTTCTTGGCAAGGTACAGCTCCTCTGGTACCCCATAGTCTTTGAGTGTCAGCGGGATGTCCATCTTCTGATTCAGTTTCTGGATAGCTTCCTCATAGGAAATGACAAGCTGTGCATCTGTGCGTCCCGGAAGGCCGGCCACGCGAGCGAGATCGGCATAGCGCGAAAGACAGGCTTTCTTGTTGAACTGGATGACATACGGCATCAAGATGGCATTCGCACAACCATGCGGAACATGGAAGACGGCACCGATCTTATGCGCCAGAGAATGTGTGATCCCCAGAAGTCCGTTTGAGAAGGCCATGCCGGCAAGGCACTGCGCGATATGCATTTTGCCTCTGGCTTCCTTGTCTCCATGATACGATTCTACGATGTTGTCAAAAATATCGGAGACAGCTTGCTTGGAGAGCGGTTCCGTGAAGCCATTCGCAAACTTTGACACATAGGCCTCGGTCGCATGTGTCAGCGCATCCATGCCTGTATGCGCGGTGAGCTTCTTCGGCATGGTGAACGGGATGTCGAGGTCAAGGATGGCAAGATCCGGCGTCAGGTTGAAATCAGCGAGCGGATACTTGATGCCTGTCGAGTAGTCGGTGATGACAGAGAAAGCCGTGACTTCTGTCGCAGTCCCCGATGTGGATGGGATAGCGACGAAGATCGCCTTCTGACGAAGCGGCGGCAAAGAGAATGGCTTTTTGATCTCATCGAATGTCACATTCGGATATTCATAGAAGACCCACATGGCCTTGGCTGCATCGATCGGTGAACCGCCGCCGATCGCTACGATCACGTCCGGCTGGAATTCTTCCATCAGCTTCGCGCCCTTCTGCACTTCTTCGATAGATGGATCCGGTGTGATGCCTTCGAGCGTATAGGTGGCAAGTCCTGCGTCCTTCAGCACTTTTTCAGTCTTCTGAAGGAAACCGCCTGCCCGCATGGAATGACCGCCGGTGCAAATGAAAGCTTTCTTGTGACCCTTCAGCAAAGACAGCTCATCAATGGCTCCATGACCACAATAAATATCTCTAGGTAATGTGAAACGGAACATAGTGAATCCTCCTTTTGGCATAGAATCATACGGAAGGATGGACGATCAGGATCTCTTGATCGAATAAATTCTGATTTGTCCTTCTTCTTATAGTATACACTTTTTTATGCAAACCGGAACATGTATGCTTATTCTATATGAAAAAGTCATTGGAAATGAGTTAAAAGCATAAATATAGGAGGCCTATCGCCCTCTGCCTGTTAATGCTATTAAGTTAAGCGGCAGAACGTTCTTGGCTCCCCATCGGGGGAGCT
>OIWT01003274.1_pt1 | contig 15126 bp, 9 predicted proteins | sample 1587701 | NCBI WGS metagenome assembly OIWT01 (sample SAMEA3888904, study PRJEB22519) | human gut metagenome | biome: human gut; feature: human-associated habitat; material: faeces | place: Denmark | collected 2009
GAAGTTACAAACTGTAAGAGAATTAAGTCTTAAATTTATTTAGTGGACACTAGTGCTATCATACAATATTGTTGCTTTTTAAAAACATTTATAGCTCATTTTCTATCTTTTCCCTTATTTCTTTTTGAGGTTTATACAAAATTGCTTATTTTTGCAAAAGAATTTAGAACTTAATTCAAACAAATAGCTATGAAGTATTTCAACTTTTTAGGAATCATCCTTATTACACTTATGAGTGTAAATTCATTAAATGCTCAAGAAGCTGATAATGACTATTTTACTATCGTTTTTAACGACAGTACTGACATTTTTTTTCAAGCTAAAAACAAAAGTAAAGACCAAAATTTTCTCAAAAAAGAAAGAAATAAAACTTCAGAAAGGGGGGAAATTCAATCACGTTTAGGTTTTTTTATAGCTTCATATGATGATAACTTTTTCATGACGGAAGGAGTTCTGCATTGTTTAAAAACAGCAATGGACAGTTGGGAAAACGCAATAGCCATAAAAGAACCTATAAAATTCCATGTATGCATTTCTGAAGACTTAAATGAAGATATTGCTATTTCTACAACTGTAGGATATTCTTATTATAATAGGAGAAAATTTGAATCTCTCCCAGATAATCTACATCGTCAAATTGACAACAATATAAAAGAACACGATACTATTACTATAAACGCTACACTTGACTGGAATTCATCATGGCCGTATGACAATACTTACTTTGGTACTATAAACATGTCAAACGCTTTCATGAGAAGTATTGCGAAAATTATGGGATTTGGTTGTTCTGTTACATATAGAACAGGAGGATTAGGATTTGCAATTAGGCGTTTTTCTTCTCCTTTTGACAAACTACTATACAATGGAAAAAAATATCTTTCTGATTTGAAACGAATAGAAAATAGTAAAGATTTTACAGATTTTTTCACACAGCCTTTATCATTAAAGACTTCATCGTTTAATTACAAAATGTACAATCGCGGCTATTTTGAATTAGGTAAAAGTGGAGTGTATTTTCATTTAGGTTATAATAATCTTATGGAAGATTCTTTATCAGATTACAATAAATTACTCACAATAAATCCAGAAACAATCGACATAATGAAATCTATTGGCTGGACTCCTACTTCCTACGACTTACGCATCACTTGTAATAACACAGACGCATTGGGTTATGGGTCTATTTATGATAATATGGAATTCAAAATATTAGATTCAAACAAATTGCCAATAGTAGGAAATTGGACTTATCAAATCTATAACCCAATCACAAAACAATATTCTAACAACAGCACTGCTTATCAGACAAATATTTTTTCTGTAAATCCCAGCAATACTGATAAATATCTTGACATGTTCCAGTGTGTACAAGGGAAAATTATCTGTGAGACAAACGGTACTTCGTATAGTTATTTGACATCATTAGATGCTCGCCCTAAAATAGAAAAAGCTTACATCGAAAACATAAAAGACGTTGATGAAAACAGCTATGAATTTGACCTTTTTATATTTGCAAAAGGAGCCACAGGTGGTGATATTTTTGTATCGGACGATACAGGTACCTCAAGAAGTTATGCTTTCAAAAATGGAACAACCCATATAGGGCCTATGATAAAAGGTTATAAGGCATATATAGATATATCGCTAAGCAATGAATATGGATATACAAGTAAATTTATAGAAAAATCCCCAGATTACAATCAAGCAAGACGTAACGAACAAAACGAAGAAAACATTGATATAAAAATTAATGGTAAGAAATGTACTCAGATCAAAGATGGAGATTTAATTTCATTATCATTACCTGAACACTATAAAACTGAAGACATAGAATCCATTAAATGGTATATTAATTTTAAACAAACAAATAATCAAGAATACAAATATCTTTTATCTGAGGAACTTTATTGCTCTTTTATTAACAAACCCAAAATATTTCAGTGTTATTTTTCACACCCATACAACAGCGTTCTTATGGGATTTGACTGGGGAAATTTAAAAAAAGAGGTATGTCCTAACGACTGTTATTTTTCATGTATATTTAGTACTTCAAATAAAGGAAAAAACAATATCAGCTATATTCGCTCAGAACCTATTGATTTTGAAGTTCTGCCATCTACTCCTGTTTTGACTTTAAATAAGATATGGACAGAAGGACAGGACGATTATCCTCTGGCCAATGTTTCTATTGATGCAGAAAATTTTGAGCAAGGAGTCATTTTAGTAGAACAAAGTAAAGACCATTTACCTATATATACAGATACAATTTTTACGACAATACCTCAAGACGGCATTACAGTCTATCCTGGAACATGGTATAATGGTATTTTTTGTTGGGTACGAAACCAATATGGACAAGCAATGAGTAATATTCTGAAACTCAATACCACAGATATTGCAAACAAAAACCATTTATCTGATTTTCTCATTGTAAATGGCCATCAAATAATTATAAATCCACCATATATGGTAACAATAAAAATCTATAATACCTGCGGAATATTGGAAAAGGAGGAATGTACCAACAACAAAATAAACATTTCTCTTTGTCGAGGATTACATCTAATAAAAATATCAGATAATAAAAATAACAATTTCAAGAACTACAAAATATTAATAAAATAAAGGAATTATTTCAACAAAAGGAATAAGAGAAGGTCTACATATTGTGACTGTCTTTTGTGGAAAATCTAAAATTTCAGAACTTAAATGGAATAATATCAAACAACAATGATAGACATCAAAGGAATAACAAAGAGCTTCGGCTCGCTGCAGGTGCTTAAAGGTATCGACCTGCATATCAATAAAGGTGAGGTGGTAAGCATCGTTGGCCCCAGTGGCGCAGGCAAGACCACCCTGCTACAGATCATTGGCACACTCGACCGCCCTGATGAGGGAAGCGTAGTGGTAGACGGTATTGACGTGAGCAAACTGTCACAGCGGAAGTTGAGCGACTTCCGTAACCAGCACATCGGTTTCGTATTCCAGTTTCATCAGTTACTGCCGGAGTTTACCGCACTCGAAAACATCATGATTCCTGCTTTCATTGCAGGCAAGAGCCGCAAGGAAGCCAAGGCAAGGGCTGAAGAACTGCTCGACTTTATGGGGCTGAGCGAAAGAGCTCATCACAAACCAGCAGAACTGTCGGGAGGTGAGAAGCAACGCGTGGCTGTGGCAAGAGCTTTGGTAAATAATCCTGCTGTAATCCTTGCCGATGAGCCTTCGGGCAGCCTCGACTCACACAACAAGGCAGAACTGCATCAGCTCTTCTTCGATCTGCGCGACAAGTTCGGACAAACCTTTGTCATTGTCACACACGACGAGGGACTTGCCTCGATTACCGACCGAACCATACACCTAAAAGACGGTATGGTAGAAAAGAACGAAGACATGAAGAACGAAGACATGAAGAGTGAAGAATAAAAACAACCTACAGATAAAACAAAGAACACATATATGAGCAACAAGATAAAATTAGGCGATTTCAACAGCCTGAGAGTGGTGAAAAGAGTAGACTTCGGCATTTACCTTGACGGAGGTGAAGAAGGAGAAATTCTTCTTCCTACCCGTTACGTACCCGAAGAGGTGAGCATTGGCGACGAGCTTGAGGTGTTTATCTACCTCGACCAAGACGAGCGACTCATCGCTACCACCGAGAAGCCACTTGCCAAAGTGGGCGACTTCGCCTACCTCGAAGTGAAATGGGTGAACGAATATGGCGCTTTCTTGGGATGGGGACTGATGAAAGACCTCTTCTGTCCCTTCCGTGAGCAAAAGAAGCGCATGGTGTTGGGCCAGTCATACATCGTTCACGTACATATTGACGAGGAGAGCTATCGCATCGTAGCATCTGCCAAGGTGGAGCGATACCTGTCGGAGGAACATCCTCACTATCGTCATGGCGACGAAGTGGACTTGCTGATCTGGCAGAAGACAGACCTCGGCTTCAAGGTCATCATCGACAACCAGTACCCTGGTCTGCTCTATCAGGACCAGATATTCCAGTACATTCATACTGGCGACAGAATGAAAGGCTATATCGGAAGAGTGCGCCCTGACGGAAAGATTGATGTGAGTCTGCAGAAAACAGGACAACAGCAAACTGCCGACTTTGCCGAAACACTCTACCAGTATCTGCTCGATAACGATGGTGCCTGCGACTTAGGCGACAAGAGCGAGGCAGACGATATCTACGAACGCTTCCATGTCAGCAAAAAGGTATTCAAGCGTGCCATTGGCGACCTCTACAAGAAACGACTCATCACCGTGAGCCCTATGAGTATCAGACTTTTAAAGGTAAAAGAGTAAAAAGGTAAAAGAGTAAAAGGGTAAAAGGGTAAAAGAGTAAAAGGGTAAAAAGGTAAAAAAGTAAAAAGGTAAAAAGGTAAAAAAGTAAAAAGGTAAAAAGGTAAAAGAGTAAAAAGGCCCTAAAAATAACAACCCACTTGTTTTGGATTTCCAAGACAGGTGGGTTGATATTTTTATAACAAGCGGAACTATTCCACTTTCTTCAATGCTCTCATGGCATTGAGGACTGCAAGAACCGTTACGCCGACATCGGCGAAGACAGCCATCCACATGGTACCTAAACCCACAGTGGCAAGCAACAGGACTGCCACTTTGACTCCTATGGCAAAGGCCACATTCTGATGGGCAATGCGGATGGTGCGACGGGCAATGTGAACAGCAAGAGGAACCTTTCGAGGCTCATCGTCCATCAACACCACATCAGCAGCCTCGATGGCAGCATCACATCCCAAAGCACCCATGGCTATTCCTACATCTGCCCTCTTCAATACGGGCGCATCGTTGATGCCATCACCTACATAAGCCAAAGTCCTGCCTGCAGGCTTCTGTTTCAGCAGTTGTTCTACATGAACCAACTTATCGGCAGGCATCAGTTCGGCTTTATATTCATCGAGACCCAACTGACGGGCTATGCGATCGCCCACCTCCTGACGGTCGCCAGTAAGCATCACTGTCTTGACGACACCCTCACGGCGCAACTGGGCTATAGCCTCGGCACTGCTCTCTTTTACACGGTCGCCTACCACAACAGGCGCACCCTCATCGGCTTGTACCAACACCTCGCCATGGGTCAGCGTTCCAGTCTTATCAAACACCACTACGCCAACCTTGGCAAGGGCATCCATATAACTGCTTCCCTTGATGAGAATACCTGCGCGGGAGGCTCCGCCAATGCCGCCGAAGAAAGTGAGCGGCACACTGATAACCAAGGCACAAGGACAGGATACCACAAGGAAGATAAGCGCACGGTTGAGCCATAGAGGCAACAGTTGCATAAAACCGCCCTCGCCAAAGAGCTGCACACCCAAGCCCAAAGTACCCAAGAGAGGCGGAACAATAGCTAAAACCAATGCTGCCAGCACAACGACTGGAGTATAAACGCGGGCAAAGCGGGTGATGAAAGACTCACTGCGCGACTTGCTTGCATCGGCCCCCTCTACCAAGGCTATGATGCGAGAGGCTGTACTCTCGCCAAAGGTCTTGGTGGTCTGCAAACGCAGTTCTCCCTTCACATTGATACAACCCGAATAAACCTCATCGCCCTCTTTTACCTCACGCGGTACACTCTCGCCCGTAAGAACAGAAGTGTCAAGAAGCGCAGAACCACTGACGACCTTACCGTCAAGTGGCACTTTCTCTCCTCGTTTTATCAAAACAGTCTCACCGATTTGTACCGTCTCGGGGGCTACATTCTCTACCTCTTCTCCATGACAGACGTGAGCCACATCAGGACGGATGGTCATCAGATGCGAGATACTGTCGTGACTCTTTCCCTCAGCATAGCCTTCGAAGAGTTCACCCACCTGGAAGAAAAGCATAACGAAAACAGCCTCAGCAAACTCAGTCTCCTCGCCCGGAAAGAAACCGATGCACAAGGCTCCTACGGTGGCGATGGTCATCAGGAAATGCTCATTAAACACATCGCCATGAGCAATACCCTCGGCAGCCTCGCCCAAGGTGTCATGACCTATCAGCAGATAGGGAACAAGATAAACCAGGAGCAACTGCCAGGTGGAAAGCGCGCATGTCTTCTCGACGAAGTAAGCTCCTATAAGCAATAATACAGTGACCGAGATGAGTAGAAGGCGCTTGCCAAGGCTGCCATGCTCGCCATGATGCTCACAGCCACAACCGTGAGAACCTTGAGCACAACCACATTCGTGATGATGATGTTGTTGATTTGATTCCATATTGATAAGATACTTTAGTTATATTACACTTCTTTTCGTTTTCGGATGCAAAAATACAAAAAGGTTTCTGCAACCTGGTTGCAAAAGCCTTTTCTATGTAAAATATCTTCTATTGAACTTGCGAAAGTTGATCCTTATATATATATAATAAGGTGTCAGTCTATCTTTCGAGCATTAATACCACTGCACGGCGTTGGAATAACCGCTTCGCTTATCGTACTTCAAAGCATCTGTAAGCGTAGAAGCGTTGCAACGGAACGTGAAGTTATAGCTGGTATAAGGAGCCAGCACCACCGAACAACTCATATTGAAACAATGGAGGTCGCGCTGCAGAGAAGCAGTTGTCATACTCATGGCCTTGTTCTCGAAGTCGTAGCCAGATGAGAAGCTGATGTTCCAGCCATCACTGATGCGCACGTTACCACTGAAGTTGAGAGTCTGGGTAAACTTGTAAGGATAGCGCATGGTGCTCTCGTTGAACTTTTCGCGGCGAGTATCCTCACGCATGGTGATACCGTAACCCACAGAAAGCGACCAAGGCATATTGAAAGCCATGTAACCGTCGTCATCGGTCTTGGCCTTTCCGCCCTTCTTCTTGGCTCCATGCTTTCCAGCCTCCATGTCATCGTCGATATTGGTTTCGATATTGGTATCTACACCCTCATCGTCATCCTTGTTGCGTGAGTTTTCACTGTCGCTGTCATCGCCTCCTCCGAATAGCTTCTTCAACTTTTCTGGCGTAAGCGTGAAAGAGAAGTTCTGCGACATACCCTGGAAACGTCCGAAACGTCCCTTGCCCCACTCAGTATGGGTTCCCACATAAGGATTTCCCTGTTCGTCGAGTTCATAGGCATAGGTGGCAAAGACAGCATGCATACTGTAAGTATAGTTTTTCCACCATTTCAGGCGCAAGTCGATACCGAGGTCACTCCATGGCCGCACCTTGGCTGCCGTATTGTAACTCATATTGATATCGAAAGCATCGATAAGACTTATCTTTTTAAATCCGGTGGAGTCCTTATCGCTCTTGACCTTCATCTCAAGGTTGTTGCCCAACGTGAAGGAAATGCTTCCCTGCTTACCCTTGCCCGGCACTCCAAAGAGCGAGTTTTGATAAGGCGAGTAGCTGACGAGCGATACATTTCCATTGGCATCAGTCTTCTGATAAGTATCCCAGTATCCATAGCGAGAAGCACCAAAGTCTGGCGCATAGCTGAAACTTACAGTTGGCGAGAGCACGTGGCGTATGGCCTGTATCTTGTCACCGAAGAGCTTGCGGTTTGGCACCCAGAAACCATAAAGCTTGGTAGAGGCACTGATGCTCATGTTCCAGTTGTACACATTATGGAAACCATAGGTCGTATCAGCCACCTCGACCTGCTTCTGCTCGTCCCACGACTTAGTGACCTTATTGGTGTACATACGGTCGGTAAAGTTGAAGTTAGGACTGATGTTGATGTACTTGAAGAGCGTGAAGTTGGCACTTACCGGAATGCGATGTTCCCATCCGTTGCGCCAGTCTTTAATAAGATTGCTCTTGAAAAGCAGGTCTTCCTTAGTGGAGATGGAGTTGCTCACATGTCCTGTATAGCTCAGGGCTATCTTCTCATACCATCGTTCGTCACCCACCATCTTCTTGCGACGGAATGGATAGAAACGCGCAATGTTGATATTGAGGTCGGGCAGAGTGACTGCCAACGAAGAGTCGCGCATGTTCTGCGAGAGGTTGGTAGTTGCCGTCAGCGACATACCTATGCTCGAAAAGTTGGTGCTCCAGTTGACAGAAGAGGTTCTGGTACTCTGCGTCATCGACTGTGGATTATAGAGCGAGTTGAGATTGTTGCGCTCATAACTGGTTGAAGCAAAGTTGACGCTGGCAGAAAGCGAGCTGTAAGGATTGGCCTTGGAGTCTTGTCGATGGTTCCACTGCAACTTGAAACTCTCCTGCTCGGTAAAGTCGGGCATTCCCTTATCACCTGTCTTGGTATCCTGATAGCTAAAATAGAAGCTTCCCGAATACTTGTATCGCTTGCGATAGTTGCTGGCAGCCGAGAGACCCCAAGAACCCTTGGTGTAGATTTCGCCCAAGAGTTTCAAGTCCCATTTGTCGTTGATGGCAAAATAATATCCACCATCGCGCAAATAGAATCCTCGGTCGCTCTCATCGCCATAAGTAGGCATGATAAAACCGCTGCTATAGCTCTTGGTAAAGGGGAAGAAACCATAAGGAATGGCGAAAGGCATAGGCACATCACACACCACGAGGTAAGCCGGGCCAAAGACTACATCCTTGCCAGGACGCACCTTGGCACGCGAAAGCGAGATATAGAAATCAGGATGTGGGTCATCGCAGGTGGTGTAACGTCCATGCTGCAGATAGATCACTCCCGAAGAGTCGCGCTTGGAGCGCATACCCGACAGGAAACCGTCCTGCTGCTCGGTATATACATTATTAATAAGGGCTTTCTTGCTCTTGAAGTTGAACTTGATGGTATCGGTATCATATTCGTCGCTACCCATCTTGAATACAGGCTTTCCCTTTACACCACCTTCGGCAGTAGAGTCGGCCGTACCCATAGCCTTCACATTACTCTTATCGATGTCCATCGAAATACGGTCGCTGGCAAGATCCATATTCTCATACTTCACCTGCGCAGAGCCATAAAGATGCGCCACCTTGTTCTTGGCGTCATAGACAAGCGAGTCGTAAGCCGAATAAGTGACAGGAGCATCTACTCCACCCGACTTCTTGCGGGCAATACTGTCGAGACGAATACTGTCGTCCACCACTTGGTTGTGCTTCCAGATAGCCTTTTGCAGAGAGTCCATGCGGGCAGTATCAGCCACCACATTGCCTGCTGAGTCGCGCAAGACAGAATCGACCACAGCCGTAGAGTCGGCGGCAGCCTTCTTCTTTTTCTTCTTGAAGAACGGCATGTTGGGACTTGCCATCATACAGATGAAGGCAAACAACAAAAGTGCTATGAAAGGATATTTTCTCATTTAGTTTGCAAAGTTAAGCATTTCAGCTTAGATTACACATCATGCTGACGTCTTTTTAGCTCATTCGAACATTTTTTCCCACTCCTTGAAGCGCAGGACACCCTCCTCGCCAAACTTGGTCAAGCTTTTTTCAGCCTGCTGGATGGTTTTCTCACGATCGAGATGAGTCTTGCTGAAGAACTTGTCAGCATAGCAGATCACCTTTTCCTCCATGGTTTCTGGAAGGAAATCCTGATGGGGCAAAGGCAGATTCTGACTCTCTATCTGCTGGCATGTGATGCCTGCTCCCGTATGGCGCTCGCACACTCGTGCATGGCGCTCGAAGCCTTCACGACGCATCAGTTCGGCACCCAGACGACCATGACAGATGTAGGGTTGACTGCCAAAACACATGATGCCAGGAGCATCGGTAAGATAGATTCCAATGTCGTGAAGCATGGCTGCCTCTTCCACAAACTGAGCATCAAGATGCAGTTCGGGATGAGACGAAACAATCTGTAGCGCTCTTCGCGCTACAGATTGACTATGGGTAATGAGGATATGACGAAGCTCATCATCCTCAGGATAATACTTATCAATAATAGCTTGATAATTCATCTATTTAATGTTTAGTTTGTAATGTTCAGTGTTTAATTAGGCTCACGCCACGATACTTGCAAAGTAAACATTAAACACTGAACATTCAACATTATTCAGCCTCTCGCTCAATGTAGGCGATCACATCGCCCTTGCGAATCTTGCTGCCCTGCTTGGCATTGATTTCTACAAGCTTTCCGCCAAGAGCTGCGGGAACGGTCTCGAACTCGCCCCATGGAGCCTGGATGTAGCAGAAGGCATCACCTTCCTTATACTCCTTGCCGATGAATGGCTCTACGGCTGGCTGGCACTCGCCCTCGCCCTGGAACTCCCAGAAGATCTGACCGGCAACAGGTGCTACGATGGCATCAGCCTTGGCATGCTTGAACTCTGCCAACTGGGCAGGAGTCAATGTTGAGCCAAGCTTGGCATCCTTAGCCTTCTGCAGGTCTGCCAAGAAGTTCTTCTTAGCCTGACCGCTCTTGTAATTGCGATACTGCTCTGGGTGCATGGCAAGTTCGAAGAGTTCCTCGTCGTCCTGACCGTACTCCCAACCGTTCTCGTCCATCTCCTTCTTGAAGTCGTCGAGCGCATTGGTAAGCAATGTGTGGGCATCAACATCAGTAAACTCACGACCCTGCTTCTTGGCAAGCTCTACGAGTTCGGGATCTATCTTGCCTGGAATCTTACCACTCTTACCGAGGATCATACCCCACATAGAGTCGTCCATCATCACGAAGCGGCCCTTGCCCTGCTCCATGGTGAGGAGGTTCATCAGGGAGATGTTCTTCACGTACTGGCTGAATGGTGTTACCAATGGAGGATAACCCACACGTGGCCATACATACTCTACCTCGTCGAAGAGCTTGATCAGGAGGTCGTCCATAGACAACTCTTCCTCACCCTTCTTCTTGCGGATGTTGTTGATGGTCTGACGCATACCGCCGAGGTCTGCCATCATAGAACCCATCATACCGCCTGGGAGACCGCAACCGAGCAGGAGTGAAGACATGATCTTGTTGCCTGGGTTGATAAAGTAGCCAAGCCACTCGTCGATGAACTCCTGAGTCATGGCACGAGCCTTCATGTATGCGCTCATATTGATCTCAGGAACCTCGAAGCCCTCGTTCTTCAGCATGCTGATGACAGAGATGACGTCTGGATGAACCTTACCCCATGACAATGGCTCGATGGCTGTATCGATGATGTCGGCACCATTGTTGCAGACCTCGAGGATGGAAGCCATAGAGAGACCAGGACCTGAGTGACCATGATACTGGATGATAATCTCCGGATACTTGTCCTTGATCATCTTGGTAAGCTTACCGAGGAATGCAGGCTGACCGATACCAGCCATATCCTTCAAGCAGATTTCCTCAGCACCGGCAGCGATGAGCTGGTCGGCAATGTTCATATAATATTCGAGAGTATGAACAGGAGAGTTGGTGATACAGAGTGCACACTGTGGAGTCATGCCGCCCTCCTTGGCCCACTTGATAGAAGGAATGATGTTGCGAACATCGTTCAAACCATCAAAGATACGGGTGATGTTGGTACCCTGCTTAGCCTTCACCTTGTACATCAAGGCACGTACATCGTCTGGCACAGGATACATACGAAGAGCGTTCAATCCACGGTCGAGCATGTGGGTCTTGATACCCACCTCATTGAAAGGTTTGCAGAATGCACGAACTGCATCATTAGGATTCTCACCAGCGAGGAGGTTTACCTGCTCGAAAGCACCGCCATTGGTCTCTACACGGCTAAAGCATCCCATCTCGATGATTACTGGGGCTATCTTAGCCAACTGATCCTTGCGTGGCTGGAACTTACCAGAACTCTGCCACATGTCTCGATATACGAGACTGAACTGAATTTTCTTCTTCATTATTATTTAATAATTTCTTTATTCTTTTCTTTATAGTAACATGGTGCCTAACGGCACCTATATAAAACCAAGGTGCAAAATTAGACAAAAAATCCGAATTATCAGCCCTTTCAACTGATTTTTTATAATTATTGTACTATTTTTGACTATCCTGTTGGATGTTCACATATTTTTATTGACTGAAGTTTCTCTATAACTTCAGAACTAACGACAGTTGACTCTGCTTATACCGTTATTTCGCCTGAGCCATAGCAACGATGATGATTCTCATCATATACCACGCAGAACTGGCCTGGAGCCACTCCGTGTATGGCTTCCCCGGCATGTACCATCATCCTTCCATCCTCCATACGTTCTATTGTGGCAGGATGATACTCGGGGGTATGGCGTATCTTGAAGGTGACATGATGCATGTCCACCTCGCGGGTAAGGAAGTGGAAGTCATGCAGCAGAAAGTCCTTCTTATAGGCAGTCTGCGGGTCATAGCCATGACTCACGTAAAGGATATTGTGCTCCACATCTTTCTTCACCACAAACCAAGGGCCGCCACCGAAGCCAAGTCCCTTGCGCTGTCCTATGGTGTGATACCACAATCCCTTGTGCTCACCGATGCGCTTGCCCGTTTCCAACTCTATCACATCACCAGGATTGTCGCCCAGGTAACGGCGGATATAGTCATTGTAGTTGATCTGCCCCAAGAAACAGATACCCTGGCTGTCGCGGCGCTTGGCATTGATAAGGTGTTCTGCCTCGGCTATCTCACGCACCTCGTTCTTCACATGATGTCCAATGGGGAAGATGGCCTTGCGAAGCTGCCAAGAATAAATCTGTGCCAGGAAGTCGGTCTGATCCTTCACTGGATCGGGACTTGTCACCAGCCACTTATCGCCCTGCTCGTCGATCTCTGTCTGCGCATAATGACCAGTTGCTATCAGATCATAGTTGTGCCCCATCTTCTCGTCGAAGGCCCCAAACTTGATGAGCCTGTTGCACATCACGTCAGGATTGGGCGTATAGCCAGCCTTCACCTTCTCCATGGTGTAGCGAGTCACCTCGTTCCAGTATTCCTGATGACAGTCTACCACCTGCAACTTGCAACCATACTTGGCAGCAACGGCAGTAGCCATCTCGAGGTCTTCCTCAGAAGAGCAGTCCCACTCTTCCTTTTCCTCGGGTCCGATCTTGATATAGAAGCAGTCGGGATGCAAGCCCAGACGGGCAAACTCCCAAACCACTACGGAGCTGTCAACTCCTCCCGAAAGCAAAACGGCAATACGCTTGCCCTCCAAACTCTTTATATCCAACATGATGAGAATGTACTTTGTTACTTAAAAGTATGTTGAAACTGGGCGATGAAGTCACAAAAGTTCCTTCTATCGCACGATGAAAAATGCGGGAAAGCCTCTCCACATAAAATTTCGGCTGCAAAAGTACAAAAAAAGCATGAGACAAAGCTATAAATCAATAAAAATTAGTAACTTTGCACCCGAAAATTCAAATACGAACCAAACATTCGCACGTAAGAGAGAAATTGCGAATCTCGAATTACAAAAAGTAGTTATGGAAATTTTAAGGAATCTGTTTTATGGTTTTCCCGACCTTTGGGGAGGCGGTGTAGCCCATTCGGTGATGATTTTAGCTTTGGTCATTACGCTGGGCCTGTGTTTAGGCAAAATCCGAGTGAAAGGTGTGTCCTTAGGCTTGGCCTGGATTCTTTTCATCGGTCTTGTCTTTGGTCATTTCTCGCTCAACCTCGATGAGCACCTGCTCCACTTTTTGAAGGAGTTCGGACTGATACTCTTCGTTTACTCCATCGGCCTTGAGGTGGGCCCCAGCTTCTTCTCGTCGTTCAAGAATGGCGGCAGAAGTCTCAACATGCTCAGCATCATCGTGATAGCGCTGAGTATCGCTACCACATTGGGAATATTCTATGCTTCGGGAACTTCCATTACCTCTATGGCAGGTATCCTGACGGGTGCCGTAACCAACACTCCCGGACTGGGTGCCGCACAACAGGCGTTCAGCGACCTGCGCCATATCGATGCCCCCAGCATCGCAGCCGGCTACGCCATCGCCTATCCTATGGGTGTGCTCGGCGTTATCCTGTCGTTCGTCATCCTGAGATTTGCTCTACATATTAATAAGGAGAAGGAGGAGAGCGAGGCAAAGAGCGGTAAGGGCCACTTGGAAGCCATGACTCTGAACACCTTCTCGGTGAAAATCACCAACAAGATGATATTTGGCGACACCGTAAAGCAGGTACGCGAGCTCTTGGGACGCGACTTCATGATTTCACAGATTCACCGTCCCGACAGCGACGAGCATCATGAGATAGTCAACGGACATACCGTGCTCAATGAGAACGATGTGGTATTCATTGTGGCTCATCCTGCCGTACAGGAGCCTATCATAGCCTTGCTGGGCGAACAGGTGGAGATGGACTGGGAACAGTTTGGCAACGAGCTGATAACCCGCCGTATCCTCATCACCAAACCAGGCATCAACGGCAAGACCATCAGCCAGATGCAGATACGTTCCAACCTGGGTACCAACATCACCCGAGTAAACCGTGCTGGTGTAGACCTTATTGCCACCCCAAGCCTCAAACTGCAGTTGGGCGACCGAGTTACAGTAGTAGGCACAGAGTTGGCTATCAGCCATACCGAGAAGGTACTGGGTAACCAGATGAAACGACTCAACTACCCCAACCTGATACCAATCTTCTTGGGCATCATGTTAGGATGTATCGTTGCCAACATACCATTCTTTATCCCGGGCATTTCAGAGAGTCTGCGACTCGGACTGACAGGAGGTCCGCTCATCGTGGCTATCCTGATAGGATACTTTGGTCCTAAGCACAACCTTGTGACCTATAATACGATTTCAGCCAACCTGATGATTCGCGAGATAGGCATCTGCATCTTCCTGGCATGTGTGGGATTGGGCACAGGCGAGCAGTTCATACAGACCGTAGCCACAGAGTCGGGCATGATATGGATTCTCTACGGCATAGCCATCACCATGATACCTATCATATTGGGTGGCATCATAGGCCGTTATGCCTTCCACATCAACTACTACACTCTCCTGGGCGTTTTGGCTGGTGCCAACACCAATCCTTCAGCCTTGGCTTATGTGAGAGACCAGACCAGTGCCGATGCGCCTTCAGTGGGTTACGCCAATGTTTACCCATTCGCCATGTTCCTGCGCATCGTAACCATTCAGATCATCATCTTCGTGTTCGGATAATAACGGACAGAAAGGTGGGTTCATAACTTTCGCTGGATGGTTTACGGGCTGAAGGCCCAAAAGCTCATAACTCAGGGCAGCGCCAGCAAGCAGCACGCCCTGAAGGCCCAAAAGCTCTTAGCCCAGAGCAGCGCAAGCAGCACGCCCTGAAGGGGCAGAAGCTCTTAGCCCAGGGCAGCGCCCTGGGTA
>OIWT01003276.1_pt1 | contig 15114 bp, 12 predicted proteins | sample 1587701 | NCBI WGS metagenome assembly OIWT01 (sample SAMEA3888904, study PRJEB22519) | human gut metagenome | biome: human gut; feature: human-associated habitat; material: faeces | place: Denmark | collected 2009
CGTGGTCCGCTACCGGCGGAAGATATGCGCACACCAACAGGATCGCCAAGATGGAGACTGTCCGTGCGAAGCGTCCTATGGGCGGTGCCTATGATACCGGCAAGCAGGACAATACCCAGTATATCTACCAGATGGTTCCGTTCTACTGGGCTGACCTCATAACCAACAAGGTGTACTGGCCGAAATGGCCTTCCCAGTGGGAAGTGGTCGATCCTGTGGCAGGTACAGGTTACGGACGCAGCACCATGGTGGCTCTCAATGCCAACGAAGTGCTTCTGAACAGGGCAGAGGCCTATATCCAGCTGAAGGAATATGACAAGGCTGCTGCAGATATGGATACCTGGAGCTGTTCAATGTACAAGGTCGGAACCAACGGAATCCGTCATCTGACACGCGAGCTGATCGATGAGGTGTACGGCGACCCTTCTTCATCATTGTACATCAAGGAATATACGAGGGAGGAGCCTACTTCCAGGAAGCCGATTCATCCGCATGGATTCACTGTAGAGCCTGGTACTCAGGAAAATATGACACAGTGCCTGCTGTTCTGCAAGAGGATCGATTCTCTGGAGGAGGGGCTCCGCTGGATGGATCTCAAGAGATATGGAATCACCATTGACAGATTCGATGACTCCGATTACGACGATGCTACGACATCAGGATTCGAGGCTACGGTAACATTGCCTTACAATGACCTGCGCCGCGCATTCCAGATTCCTTCCGAGTCCATAAAAACCGGTCTGGAGCCTAATCCGCGCAACAATGCGGAAACCCCTGACCATCCTTTCGTCAAATATCTTTAAGGAGGAATGAAGATGAAAAAATATATATCAATGATATTGGCAGCCTGCTCTGTGCTGGTGATGTCATCCTGTGCCAAGGATGAAGTCAGCTCCGAGAGCATTTTCAAGGAAGAGAACCACAGATATACCGAGTTCGATTCATGGCTGCAGAGAAATTATGTGGAGCCTTACAATGTCCGTTTCGAATACCGTATGCCGGACAGGGAGACCAGCTTCAACTACTGGGTATCACCTCCTAACATCAAGGAGTCGATAATGATTGCCAAGCTTATCAAGTTCACGACTCTTGAGGCCATGGTGGAGATGATGTCTTCCGGAGACGAGACCGAGGATCCTGCATTGTTCGTGAAATCATATTTCCCGAAGGTGCTTTTCCTCGTAGGCAGTTTCGAGATAAGCAGCAGCGGTTCCACCGCCCTTGCATCTGCGGAGAACGGCCTTCAGATCAATATCCTGGGCGTGAACTTCTTCGAATACCATAAGGATGCGGAAAGAATCGCGGGCACTATGCTCCATGAGTTTACCCATATCCTCGATGGTATCCACGGCTCTCCAGCAGAGTTCAAGGACATCACCCTCAGCGACTATGTGGGCGACCGCTACACTTCCCTTACCGAAGACCCTTATCAGAAAGGATTTGTCAGCAACTATGCGCGCTCCCACTACAGCGAGGATGTAGCAGAGACCGGCGGACGTCTGATTTCCCTTACGGAAGAGGAAAGAGAGGCAATGATAGCCAAGGCCGGTCCAGTCGGCGGTCCGCTCATGAGAAAGAAGTTTGACATGCTTAAGAAATGGCTCAAGGATTCCTACGGAGTGGATTCCGAAAGATGGTGTGAAATCTATCATCGCCGTATCGCTCAGCTGGACAACCTGGATTGGGAATCACTTGACGAATAAACCCGAATCGATATGAAAAGAATTATAACATATATTCTGTCAGCGATGATGCTGCTCTCTTTGGCTTCCTGCTACAAGAGTTCCAGAATCTTCGACGAGACGGCCGCACAACGTACAGAAGACCGCATCGAGCTCTGTCGCAGTGCGCTGGTAGCCCGCGAAACATGGGTTATGGAGTATTTCCCGGATGAGGACCTCCGTTATGGAGGATGGATTTACGTGCTGCAGTTCTCACCGGACTATACAGTGAAAGTCTGGTTCGAGGGAGCCGGCTTCGTACCTCAGGCTGACCCTGTTACGGAGTCAGAATACAAGGTGGAACTGGGTACCGGTCCGATGCTGAAATTCTGCACCAACAATGACTACATCCATTTCTTCTCCTTCCCTGGAGGCCCGAACGGTGGCGGATATCGCGGCTGGGGCGGTGATTTCGAGTTTACCATCATGTCGATTTCCGACAACTATGACGAGATCATCCTGAAAGGCCTGAAGTCATTCAACAGAATACGTCTCACTCCGCTTTCCGGCGATGAAACACCTGAAAGCTATATCGCCAAGGTGCATGACAGCGAAAAGGCCGTGACCAAAAAGTCATTCGACCTCTGTGTGAACGGCAAGGTGATCGGAACTGCTACTAGGGAATCTCTTCCTGATTTCAACAATTACGAGAGATACTACAAGAGCAAGATCTGGACATTGTCCTATGAGATGCCTGTCCAGGCCACTGACGAGAACGGCAACCCGATGACAGACGAAAGCGGCGCTCCGGTTTACAAATCCGAGAAGGTCGTGGAGAATGTCTGTGCCATAAATCTTCCTGACGGAGTGATGAAGCTTTACAAGCCATATTCGTTCAAGGGCAACTGCATCGACGGACTGGACGGCCAGACTGTCAGCGAATTCAAGTGGACGCATGGCGTGTTCTCATCCAAGGACTACTATTCTGGAACAGATTCGTTCTATCAGATAACTCTTCAATAATATAGTAGATGAAAAACAGAATAATATATATGACGCTTCTTTCCGCATTGGCCCTGACCGCCTGCGGAAAAGAAGAAGCGAATGAACCGGAGAAAGATGCGCCGATGACTTCTTCGGAGTACATTTCATTCAAGGTGTCGGCCTCCTCGCCTTCTGAGTCGGCTGTCATCACCTGGGAAGCGGTTTCCGACCGTATCGGGGTGTTCGTTTCCGAAGCCGGTACCGGTTCGGCGTTGAATGACAATGCCTATTATGACGCATATACATCCACCGCATCATCCCGTTTCTTCCCTCTCAAGGACGCTGACAAGCTCAAGTGGGAAGACGGCAAGAAGTATGACGTGTCCCTGTATTATCCGTTCACTACCAAGATGACGGATGCGGCCTCCATCCCGGTTTCAGTATCCGAGAATCAGGTGGTATCGATTCCTCTGACCACGACGCAGCTGAAGAGAAGCCAGATCTTCGTATCTTCAGTCAAATCAGTGGAGCGTCCGGACAACGGCATCCTCGAAATGTCCCTTTCACCTGTGGTCTCTTTCGTGAAGATCAATGTCTCTTCCAATCTGCCTGTAGCCTGCAATTCCATCAAGCTCTCAGGCGAAGACGGAACGGCACTTGCCTTCAAACATGCCAAATATGACCTGTTCACTTCCAGCCTCTCTGAAATAGACTCGGTAAGTTCTGTGATCAATGTAAAGCCAGCCTCACCTGTATATCTCAGGCGCAAGGCTACAGAGTTCATTGTCAATGTTAATCCGCAGTATGCCGGCAAGACATTGACCATAGACTGCGACCTCGAAGGTGCTGACTTTGAGAAAGTTGTCGTGGATGTTCCGGAAGGCGGATTCAAGCCGGGAACCTGTGTTTCCTACAATGTCGGAATGACCGCAGACCCTGTGCTCTTGAGCGCGGACGGTACTGCCAACACCTATATCGTGAACAAGGCTGACTGCCTCTATGCTTTCAATGCGAAGGTAAAGGGCAACGGCAGTACGAAGAGCATCAGCTGGAGCTACGACGGGGAACCGCACAGCACCGCATTCGATGCCGCTTTGGCACCTTCTTCAGCAGAACTTCTGTGGTACAGCATCCCTGAAGGCGATGGCGGATTTGTCAATGCAAGTCCTGTTTCTGTCGGAAGCGTGATGTATGACGAAGTTGACGGCCTCGTCTATTTCAAGACACCGAAGACTTTTGTGAACGGCAATGCCGTGATCGCTGCGCTGAATGAGTCCGGCGAAATCATCTGGAGCTGGAACATCTGGGCCGTAGAGGGCTGGGATGCCGATGCGACTTCCAGGAAGGCCGGCCGTTATACGGTCATGGACCGCAACCTCGGAGCCGTGCTCGGACTTTCTGCAAAGGATGTCTCTGACAATGTAAAGGCTGCCGGAGCCATCGGCAACTACTATCAGTGGGGCCGTAAGGATCCGTTCCCTGCAGCATCTGAATATAAATCGGCTACGAATGTACAGGAAGGCTGGGGCAACCCTGCTTACACCACTCTGGATGAATATAAAGTCGATGGGGACAAGATCTTCTCTTCCGACAGGGCCAAGAACGCCAGGATGCTCCATGCTGAACTCGGTTCGGGCTATTCGCTCCAGCAGGCCGTGGACGAGTCAGTAAAATATCCTCACAAGTGGATGTTCGGCGGCAACAACGATGCTGTCTATCCTCAATACAGTTGGTTCTCCGGAGAAAGCGACTTCCAGGCAAAATCCATTCTGGACAATGAGCAGTGGCGCTATCTCTGGGGCAGCACTGACAACATCAGCAATGATAAGACCATCTATGACCCGTGTCCGGCAGGTTGGAAAGTGCCGACAGCAGATGCCTATGCGACGTTCTTCGCTTCTTCCGGATCCGCTGCGGGCGGTCACGGAGTCTATGTTTCCGAATATGACCTCTATTTCCCATTTGCGGGACAGAGAAAGGCCGGTTTCGGTGGCTCAGTCATTTCGGCTTCAGGTGAAGTTATGATGGCTTCTGCAAGTGTCGCCAACTCTCTTTATCCGATCCGCTCATCTGTCGGCTCGAACGGCGCAGGCGCAAAGATCACTCAGAGCAACAGCTACTCCGGTGCCGGACTGCAACTTCGCTGCGTGAAGGAAAATGTGGACGGAAAAGCTCCGGGATACGGCAAACAGACCGGTCACAGGGCAGCACTTATGGGCGACTCCATCACAAGGACCTGGAAAGACCGCGGCCGTCTGGCCTTTTTCACCGAGAACAGCTACCTTAACTGTGGAATCGATGGACAGACCTCAAGCAATATGATTGACCGTTTCGGTTCGAACATCGTAGATGACAATCCTCAGTGTGTGGTGATTACCTGCGGTACGAATGACCTTGCTGAAAATATGTCCGGTGATGGCTACCGGGTTCACGTGAGCAAGGAGAATCTTCTTGCCAACATCGCCCTTATGTCCAGGATTGCCGAAGATATGGGAGTTTCTGTCATACTCGGTTCGATTTGTCCGACAAGGAGCATGTGGTGGAAACCGGATGCTTGGAAAGCGGAGTTTGACGGAGACTACATCGCATCTAAGGTTATCGAGGCCAACAAACTCATCAAGGCTTATGCTGCCGAGAGAGGCTATCGTTATGCAGATTACCACAGCGCTCTGAAAAATAATCAGAACGGTCTTGCTGACGAGTACTGTTGGGTATTCGGCACGAATGCCGACGGAACATTGAACCTTGATTCCGTTCATCCGAATGCGAAGGCATTCCTTGTTATGGAAGGGATTCTGAAACCTCTCATCGACGCCGCACTTTACGACCCGTCAGAGGCTAACCCTGGAGGCGGAAAGATAGACGATATGGATAAATGGAAATGGTAAACTGTTAATGCGTAAAATTATGAATATCAAATATATATCAATGATTGCCCTGGCATCTGCCCTGATCGGCTGTTCCAAGAACGGACAGATGGATGAGGACATCCTGTCTGACGGACCTGCCTTTTCTGCAGATTTCCTGCAGCAGGAAGTGCAGAGCAAGGTGACTCATACCGATGACGGCAATGCATTGAAACTCGCTTGGGTTAAATCCGACAAAATCGGAATCTGGACAGAGGCTGAAGGCAAGTCCCTCCAGTCCAACAGCGCATATCTCGCTGACCATGAAGGTACCGGAACGACGTTTTCATATCAGTCCCGTGCTCAGAGAATCCGCTGGGCAGGGGACAATACCCCGCAGTCGTTCTATGCCTGCTATCCTTTCAATGCCGACAGAGGCACGGACCCGCATAAGGCAAAGGTGGGGATTTCTGCATCCCAGTCCCAGTACTCAAGCGGCTCTACAGCGCATCTTGCTGAAAATGACTTCATCTGGGCTGCAGTGGAGAATGTCACCAAATCCGATGATGCGGTGAACCTTACTTTCCATCATTCTTTCTCCGTACTGGATCTGGAACTGACCACTGATACCAGGATGAAGCTGGATGCATTGATTTTCCGCTGCACCTCCAACAAGGATGCTGCCGTGGCATTTGAGAACGCCAGCATTGACCTGAGTACCGGCAAACTGGATCTTACAGGGGCGACTACCTCGCCTGAGGTGCGTCTGGACTGCGATTTTGCGACTTCATGGCCGGCAGCATCGCATGTTTACCTGGTCTTCAACCCGGCGCTGGCAGGGGAGACCATGCAGCTGGTTGCGGTCATCGGAGGCAAGGAGAAGCTGATCATGGAGAAGCAGGTTCCGGAAGGAGGCTTCCCGGCAGGCAAGGTGATCAATGTGGTGGCTGATTATGAGGTGCCGGGTGATGTGGCCATCAAGATCAAGGATCTGGGTGAGCTTTCCACATCCAACTGCTACCTCGTTTCCGAGGCCAACCAGTTCTACAAGTTCAAGGCTACTGTGAAGGGCAACGGCTATATCCCTGCAGCGCTTTCAGCAGTGACTGGCTCTGCGGACATTGCTCCGAAATCCGTCCTCGTCCTCTGGTACAACACCGTCCAGAAGGACAACAAGTGGGTGGACGCCTGCCCGATTCTGCTTTCGTCGCTGGTGTTTTTCAGGGACTATGTCTATTTCGACACGCCTAAGGAATTTGTTCCGGGCAATGTCGTGATTGCGGCATTCGCCGAGGAGGGCGTTACCTACGACAATATAGAGGTGGATGAGAATAAGAATATCACCAATGCGACGCTTCTCTGGAGCTGGAACATCTGGGCTGCAGATGGTTATGACCCGGATGCGACGGCTGTCATCTCAGGAGGTAAAACCTTCATGGACAGGAATATCGGAGCAGCGATTTCCGGTGTCGGCTCAAAAGGTGAATATGAGCCTGCCTATGCAGTGGGCAACTATTATCAATGGGGCAGAAAGGATCCGTTCCCGTCTATTGCTGACTATTGCAACTATTGGCCTTGCCAATACGCCAACACTCTCATCGGAACTCCTACATACACTCCAATCGTAGCTCTGAGGGTCAATGGCCAGAGTGCTGCGAAGAATGTGGACAACCAGGTCTGGGGTTACCGGACAAAAGACGACGGCTCGTTCAACATTGATTCGTCTTGGCATACTATAGAGAGGAACAGCATCGCGGCTCCGTCTTCGTCCAACAGCGTCTTTGCTGGTTATGCCGTGGAACATCCTTACGTCTATATCCTGAATTCCAAATATCCTGACGGCGGCTATTATCCGTGGATAACGACCAATGACCAGAGTTACAGGGCGTTCTGGGGTGGTTCTGAAGCGAAGAAAACTCTCTTCGACCCATGTCCTGCCGGTTGGCGTGTCTGCAACAAGGCTGAGGCTCAGTCGTTTATGCAGACTGTTTTCAGCAGCGCCACACTGGCTGCCAATCTTGTCGGATATGAGTATGACGGACATTATCTGCCGATGACCAGTTCGCGAAGCAATACGCATTTCAGGACTGAGACCGTGAAGTCTTGCGGATATGAGACCATATCCTACATGTGGACATCGGAATCAGTTAAGGCCCACAATTACGGATATGCCTATGCTGCTGCGATGGTTGCTCCGCCAAATTATGCGGACAAGAACCAGCCGAAGACTCTCAAGGAAGTGAGAGTTGAAGACAACAAGTACTTGGCGTCAAGTTGCCCAGTCCGCTGCGTAAAAGAATAAAAGTTTAACTAATTAATAACATTAATCATGAACAAAAAACAGAACGGAGCGGCTGCTCCAAAGCGTTATGAATCACCGGCTCTGGCGATTCTCGATGTGAACCTCGAAAACGGTTATGCCAGCGGCGTGGATAAGAACGCTGTGAATGACATGCCTTACTGGGATGAATGGGAAGAAGTTAAAACTCGCTAATAACTTATGAACATGAAAAAGTCATTGATATATATTCTGGCACTTTCGGCTATAGTCGGCTGCCAGAAATCTGAAGTGTCAGAGCAGATTCCTGCTGAAGGGGAGTCTTCTGCTGTTATCGTAGGCTCTTTTCCTGAGACCAAGACTTCGTTTGTAGATGAAGGCAATGTGATGAAGACCGAGTGGGTGAAGGATGATGCGTTGGGATTTTATTGGTATAAGGGCGGCTCGATTGAAGGAGTTGGTCCTGAAGTAGTGGATAAAGCCTTGAATGATAGGCTTGTAGCTGAATCGTCAGGCGGTAGTACTACGTTTAAGACGAGTTGGTATTACATGTATCAGGCTGGGAAAGATTATTTGACTTACTTGTATTATCCGTATAATGTAAATGCAGGGAAGAACCCACTATCTGTTCCATTTACAGTACCTTCGTCGCAAAATCAAGCAGGTTCTGATGATATTGCTCATCTAGCTGCGACTGACTTTCTTTATGCTACAACAATGGCAAACAGACCGAATGGAGAAGCAGCACAGGCAGTGATGGTGACATTCAATCATGCACTTTCAGTTTTGAACATTGCCCTCACTTCTGCACAAAGCAATTATAGCGTTTCCGACATCAGAGTGCGATTTGAGGAAGAGAGTGAAATCTTCTCTGTTACAGAGTTACAGAGGGAAGCGTAAATCTTTCAGATGGCTCACTGACTCTTACTTCCGGAACTCCTGAAATTTCCCTGCATTTCAAAGAGGCGGCAAAACTTTCTGCAACTCCTGTAAATGCCTATATGACAATCACTCCTGGCCACGCAGGAAAAACATTCTCTGTATATGCCACAGTAAACGGAATCGAGACAAAACTCGGTTCGAAGAAAGTCCCTGCGTCAGGACTTCCTGCTGGAGTGAAAGCAGCACTTTCATTCGAGGTCGGAGACAATACGACTGGACATGAATATACTGATTTGAGTGCAAACGGTACTGCAAACTGCTACCTTGTTACCTCTCCGGGATTCTATAAGTTCAAGGCCGATGTAAAAGGAAATGGTGTCGTCCCAAGTCAGCTTGAATCAGTGGCAGGAGAGACGGTGATAGCACCGAAGTCTGCTTTGGTACTTTGGTACAACACTCTTCAGAAAAGCAATAATTGGGTGGATGAGAGCCCTGTATATCTTAGTTCCGTTTCTCTTGATTCAGATGGGTATATAAGATTTTATACGCCTGATGTTTTTGTCCCGGGCAATGTTGTTATAGCAGCATTTGCAGAGGAAGGTGTAACCTACGAAAACATCACAGTCGATGAGAACAAGTGCATCAACAATGCGACGCTTCTTTGGAGCTGGAACATCTGGGCAGCAGAGGGCTATGATCCTGAGGCTACAGCAGTCAATGCGGATGGCAATGTGTTCATGGACCGTAATCTCGGCGCTGTAATTTCCGGCGTGGGCTCGACTGGCAATTATGAACCGGCCTATGCTGTTGGCAACTACTATCAGTGGGGCCGTAAAGACCCGTTCCCATCCATTGCGGATTATTGCAATTATTGGCCATGTGAGAATGGTAATACCCTTATTGGAACTCCGACATATACCCCGATTGTGGCTCTAAGAGTTAACGGACAGAGTACTGCGAAGAATGTGGATAATCAGGTCTGGGGCTATAAAACAAAAGACGATGGTTCTTTCAACAAGGATTTGACTTGGCATTCTATCGAAAGGAATAGTATTGGTGCACCATCTTTGTCTAATAGTGTCTTTTCTGGTTACGCAGTGGAGCATCCTTACGTTTATATTCTGAATTCGACATATCCAGATGGCGGCTATTACCCATGGGTGACGACCAATGACCAGAGTTACAGGGCATTCTGGGGCGGTTCTGAATCGAAGAAAACACTCTTCGATCCATGTCCAACCGGTTGGCGTGTCTGCAACAAGTCTGAAGCAGAGTCATTCATGCAGACAGTATCTTCAACTGCGGCTTTGGCTTCCAATCTTGTTGGTTATGATTTTGACGGACATTATCTGCCGATGACCGGAACGCGTGGTAATAAAAATATGAGGACAACTAATGTGAGGTCTTGTGGGTATGAGACTAAATCGTATATGTGGACATCCGAAATATTGGCTAACCATAATTTTGGTTATGCTTATACGGCGGCGATGATTGCTCCTGCAAATTATGCAGATGCAGGCAAGCCGAATGCACTTAAGATGACAACTGAAGGACAGGACAGGTATTTGACACAAGCATGCCCAGTCCGCTGCGTAAAAGAATAACATCTGATTAATTGATACACACAAAGGGTGGCCGAAAATCTCGACCACCTTTTTTCATTGCCTTTTACGAAGTAGCCGAAGTAGCCGAACGGACGGGCAGCACGGCGGACGTGGCCGGCCCACGGCCTCGGGAACTACATGTCATCCATCGACAGACCCTTGTAGGAAATTCTATATCCTTTGAGCTCACCAGTGGCACGCAGGAAAGCTGCTGCCTTGCGGGTGACGAAGAAATAAAGTATAGGTTCATCCTCATTTGCATTCCAGACGAGACATGTCTTGCCGATGCGGCGCCTCCCCTTTTTATTATCGAAACAATCATTTCGGAAACCGCTGTTTCGCTACCGCAAAGATAATAATTTTCCTATGAGAAGTTCAACATTCATCTTTTTCTGCACAATGGCCATCATACAATAGACTCACATGTCAAGTGTGACGCATCGAAGCCGGCAATGTCCTAGGGGAGAGATCTCTCCTAGCAGTTATCAGAAAAAGACCTTCATCAAAAAGGAAGTTCTTGACCATAATTGATTTCCGGGGCACATAAAACACGGATATCTCTATCTTGGAAAAGTTTAGCTTGCTTTTCCAACTTTTCAAACATCTCTTCTCTACAAGAAACACTATCCAGTTCCTCGCGACGTGATTTGCTCATCTTGAGAAATTTTTCTTCTTGGTCAATACCAAGAAAACGACGTCCCAGAAGGTTCGCGGCAATACCAGTAGTACTGCTTCCTGTAAACGGGTCAAGTATCCAAGCCCCTGGTTTGGTGGACGCTAGAATGATTCTTGATAAAACGCACAGTGGTTTTTGAGTGGGGTGCTTACCACATGATTTCTCCCATGGTGCAATGGCCGGCAAAGTCCAGACATCACGCATTTGAGTTCCGCCATTGATTTTCTTCATCAACTCATAATTATAGTAATGCGCCACTTTCTGCTCCTTTCGGGCCCATAGGATATACTCTGCAGAGTACGTGAAGTAGCGGCAAGATAGATTGGGTGGTGGATTTGTCTTCACCCACGTGATGCAGTTCAGTATCTTGAAGTTTAGTTCCGATAAGCAGCGTGCCACGGAGAAGATGTTGTGATAGGTTCCACTAACCCAGATGGTACCATCTGACTTCAGGTGCTCTCTACAGGCGGTCAGCCACCTTTTGTCAAATTTGTAATCCTCCTCGAAGCCTTGAGACTTATCCCATTTGCCTTTATTTACGGATACTGGAATACCGCTCTGTATGCTGATGCCGCCATTTGATAGATGATAAGGGGGATCTGCGAAAATCATATCAAACTTGAAATCGAATGAGTTCAGAAGTTCAACACAATCTCCTTTCAATAGCGTGAAGTTTTTGTCCTGTGATTTATAATAGGCTGTTGGCATAGACATTAAATCAGTTTTTTATCCACTATGCCTTCATCGAGGTCCATAATATTGTACATGTCTTCCAAGACATCGAAGGTCTCTTTCAGATTGTTTCTGGCAGAACCCCAGCCGTGGCCATCAGTAATCCACACAAACTTGAATTTGGGATGATTCTTAGTCTCCAGCGCGATAGTTTTGTAACTGCGAGCAGTTTCATTCAGTTTGGAACCGCCACTGGCGTAGAAGTTGGTTTCAATGCCATATATCATATCAGGGCGCTTAATGACGAAATCAAAGCGCTTTTCTGTGCCGCCCTCATTTGAGATACAAGACAGGTCAATGCCCCATTTCTGCTCAATATCATGGATATACATCTCCTTGAAATAGGATTCGCCCTTGACCAGGCCGGCTTTGATGAGATACCCTTCCACCAAGTCTTCCATAACGTGTCCACCACGATTCTTGCGAGCGTTGGAGTCCAAGCCGGTTTCCACTCCAGTAACATAGTCAACCAAATTGTGGATGTGCTTCTGCTGCATAAGGTCAAACAATCCTGTTTCACGCATGAATACCACATATTCCTCGATATGGTAATTAGCTTTCTTAAAGTTCCATACGTGCTCGCCATCAAAATCTACTGTAAGAATATCGGACTCTCGTTTAGCTAACAGGATTGGAATGCACTTAAGGATTTCCGGATAGCGCTTACACAACAACACGAACTCTTTCTCGATAGCTTGACTACCAATCAAGGAGTTCAAGATGTTGAGTTCTACCTTGATGGTATCTACATTCTGGTAGATTTTTTCAAAGTCCGTGTAATACTTATAGCCTGCTATGGCAGAGCGGAAACCCGCCAGCCAAGTCGTAAAATCTCTCATAATTACGCATTAACTACATTTGAAATCATCAGTTCTGAGATGGAACCGCGTCCAGAAGCGTCAGAGTTGATCATTCTGACGGCAGAAACTCTCTTGATGAAGAAGTGTTGGTATATGGTGTCGAAGAAATTATCTTTGGGATTAATACCCTTCGGGTCAGAGTTGCTGGCCACAAAGAGCGCATTTTCCTTGCTGATTTGGTCACAGAAGTCTCGGAGCCTGAGTTGCTCGCTGTCATCAAAGCCGTCTTTCGAATAAGATGTGAATGAAGAAGTCTCAGTGATAGGTTTGTATGGAGGATCGAAGTAGAATAAAGTATCAGGACTGGCAAAACGGCCTGTCTCAGCAAAGTCTCCGCAAAGGATTTCAACTTTCTGAAGGACTGCCGAACAAGCCCGAAGATTATCCGCGTCACAAATACGAGGATTCACATACTTACCGTGAGGAACATTGAATTCACCTTTCGAATTGACCCTATAAAGGCCATTGAAACACGTTCTGTTGAGGAATATGAAAAGTGCAGCCGTTTCTACCGGAGCTGTCCGTTTAGTGTTGAATCGAGTCCTTTTCTCCAAGAAATATGTCTTACGTTCCTCCGTGCACAAAGGAATATACTCGCTCTGGATATAAGCAAGTTCTGCAATCAATTTCTCCACATTCTCCTTGATAACACGATAGGTGCAGATGAGTTCTGAATTGATATCATTAATAACGGCCCTCTCAATGTTGGGATATGATTGAAGTATCCAGAACATAACAGCCCCTCCGCCTACAAATGGTTCCACATACGTAACGTGCTCACGGGATGCGAAATCGCGAGGAAGCGATTTGTTAACCTCATCCAGTAACTGTGTCTTCCCTCCAACCCATTTGATGAATGGTCGAGCCTGTATCATGCCATCGAACTCCTTCATAAGAATCACATATTTCTACAAAGTTACAAAAAGTTCAGATCGGTCAAAGCAGGAAATTGAAAAAACGATATAGAGTTATAAGGGATTCCACCAATTGAGTCTGCCTATGAAATGTAAAGTGATGAGAGTAGCCGAACGGGCGGGCAGCACGGCGGACGTGGCCGGCCCACGGCCTCGGGAAGTGGGAGGTGCCTGCCGGATACAAGTTCTCGCGGTAGCGAGGACGCAGGAGACGGTAGGAGGGCCGAACGGAGCGAAGCGGAGTGAGTTCCGCCGCCGCTGCCCGCCCGTCGGCGTGACACAGCTCAAACGCAAAGCATTAAAAGCCGGCAATGCCCACGGGACGCCCCAAACCACGGGGGCAAATCCAGCCTTTTTGCCCCCGTCGCCCTTCATATTGAACTTCACGGGTGCGAATCGTGGGTTTTTGCCCCCGTCACTGAAACCACGTGTGCAAATGCGCGTCTTTTGCCCCCGCCGTGTGCACCTCCGGCCCGTTTGCGCCCGTCATCCATTCACACAGCACGTCATTTTCAGTAAATCTACATGCTTGCACAACAGAAAACCCCAGAACCGCCATTACACAGCGCTCTGGGGCCTTTATGTCTAAAGACAAACCCTGAAAACAAGATTACCTGCTGGATGATTCGCCGATTTCGAGGCGGGGTTCCAGATAGACGTCGTGACCTGGGGCGGAGTGGAGCATCATGTCAGTCAGCATGTTGAACGCCTGCAGGGCAGTTTCGAGCACATTCTGGGAGAGCTGCGTGATGGTCGGGGTGATGATGTGGTAAGTCTCACCTCCGTCGAAACCCATCAGAGCGAGCTTTTCAGGAATCGGAATGCCCAGGCGTTTCGCACTCTTGCAGACATAGAGCGCCAGGTAGCCACGCGGAACAAATATGGCATCGGCCCCGCGGCTGACAGCTTCGGACAATGCCGCGTCCACTTCATTGTCATCCGCTTCATTTACAAAAGTCACGCGGCAGAACTGCTCCATCCCCATCTCACTCATAGCCTGCCTGTAACTGTCCTCCCTTATGTTCAATGTCGAGAGTTGGATATTGTTCGAAATCATCTCGATATGCCTGTAGCCATTGGCAAGCAGATGCTCCAGACCCATACGGATGGCCTTGTCATTGTCCAGCAGCACACGCCCGGCGTTTTCCAGTTCTGGCAGATTTCGGTTCATCAGCACGACCTTGATACCCAATGATATAGCCCTTCTGAGCTCGTCTTCGCATCCGTCGCAGGGGCTTATGAGGATTCCCTTTACGCCGTCAGCGTGAAAAGCATCCACCAGCCGGCCGATTTTGTCAATGCGGTCGTCAGAACTGCCGAACAGGACGGTGTAGCCGTTGTCATACGCGATGTTCTCGATATTTCTGGAAACATTGGAGAAGTAATGGTTCGCAAGGTCAGGTGTGATGACTCCAATGGTTTTCTGGAAGCCGATTCTCAGAGACGATGCGGCCTTGTTCGGGGTGTAGTTGAGGCGCTTGACCACCTCCATAATGGCATTGGCAGTCTTTGCATTGACCCCGCTCCGCCCGTTGAGGGCCATCGAAACCAGGCCGACAGAAACGTTGGCCTCCAGCGCTATATCCTTGATCGTGATCTTTCCCATTGCTGCTTATTTGTGTAGAGTCACCTGATATGGAGTGAATCAGTATCGGGGCGTTGTCCTAAGTTGTAGTG
>OIWT01003279.1_pt1 | contig 15108 bp, 19 predicted proteins | sample 1587701 | NCBI WGS metagenome assembly OIWT01 (sample SAMEA3888904, study PRJEB22519) | human gut metagenome | biome: human gut; feature: human-associated habitat; material: faeces | place: Denmark | collected 2009
ACTCACCAACGCAAATGTTGATGACGAGCTTCTCAACGCGGATGTTACGCATGGGGTTAGCCTTCTCGCTCTACGGTCTGGTTAGTGCAAATCGAGCGATACAATAGAGCCCTACCATTCTGTAATAAAGAATTGGACGCTTAAGTGAATTCTGCTAACGACAATACGAATGACAGAAGGCGACCACGTTGGAATCTGGGGAGGGGAGAAACGCGGGACTTCCGCTCGGTTTCCCTGTCCAGAACGCTGTCGTGGATGCTCCCTTTTCGCTCAAAAGGGGGGTGAAACAAACACAGAAATCTTCATTGAACGTCTTTAATAACGGCTCTACGAGCTGATATAGATTGCTCCACGCTTCTCCGTAGCACGTATCCTCGAAATGAAACTTCACAAGCACGCTGTTCCAGGCCTTCAGCGTTTTCGAAAACTACGAATGAGAGACGCGTGGGGTGATCACTCCTTGAGCGAGAGTTGAATCTACCTTGTCAGGATTCTGCTTATAAATCTGGTAGTACTTGTTGGCGGCCGCCATAATCGGCGTCAACCGGGCTGGGGTGTAAATCGGTGTAATGCTGAGAGCAAATGCAACGGCCGCTAGGAGTGACGCTCTCGCCTTGTCTCTACCAATACTGCTCATGAGAGCCTGGTTTCCAGCTACCGAATTATCTGTATCCGTAGCGAGACAGATCGTCAGAATCTCCTTCCAAAAGTGCGACATGTCTGGAACCAGCTGTCGCAGTCGCGGGTTCATAAAGCAGAACTACACCTCACCCCCTCGTTCCGTCCCCACGAGAAGCGTCTTCGAGGGCACCGGCTCGCCTCGCGCAAAGGCCTCCATGTAGTGTGCTATGTCCTTCTCCATCACCCGCACAGACTCGTATGCCTCATAATACGGCGACTGCGGCGTGATCACACACTGGCAGTATGCGCACACGTATCCCTTCCTACTCCTCATTTCCCGCGGGAATCCTCACGCGTGTGGGGCGCGCAGCAAAAAGCCGACTTTGTCGGCCTTGAGGCAGTTCGGGCAGCAATACCCCCGCACCTTGAAATAGGGATGTTCGGGCACGGCAGGGGAAAGGCAAACCTCGCCCGTGCACACGGCTTCGTCCAGCTGCGCCTCGATCTCCGGGATGTCTCGACACGCGTCACAGCGGCACGGGAACCCGAGTCTGTTCATCATGTCCTCTCCACGCACTCACAGTCCGCCCGGCTCGCAGTCGCACCCGAACTGGGTGTAGGAGATGTTGACTTCCCACCCCTTCCTGATGGGAACTACGCGTCAGACCCGGCGGGCGTGCGCACAGATGGCGTAGACGCGGATGCGGCTGCCGACGAAGGAGACGATGGAGTTGGCGGCGCAGGAGTGGTTGATGAAGGAGCAGACGGGGAAGACGCCATAGCCGTTGGTGAGCATGCGCGAGCTGGTGATGGAGAAGACGTTGTGGCAGAGGCGGCTGAAGAGGGCGGCGACGCCGTCGGCGGAGATGGACACTGTGCCGGAGACAAGATGGGAGATGCCTTCTGAGACGGTGGCTAGGTAGGAAGTGATCCACGGCTCCTTGCAGTAGTTGGTGAGAGGGGTGAAGCAGAGGTTGGCGACGTCGCCGAAGCCGAGAGCACTGGACTGGGAAGGCTCGGGACGCAGGAGAATGCGAAGGGTGAGGCGCCAGAGGGATTCGTCGGTGAGGAGGCTGACGAAGGATTTGGTGGCGTTGGCAGGGATGAGAGGCGAAACTACTTTCAGCATGCGCTCCAGAGTGGAGAAGGCGTGGCAGAATCGCTCGTGGGTGCCGGCATCGGCCCTCATGCACTCGGGACTGCAGTAGGATATTTGGCAGAAGGGACAGATGAACTCGGGAATGGGCACGAGCTGCAGACACTTCATGCAGGCGTAGTACTTCGGGGAATGGATGGGGACGTAGGCGTAGCTGTCCTCGCTGTAGACACAGTCGCGGGCGTTAAAGGCGCGCTTTGCAACCATGCAGCGACCAAGTCGCCTGTCATCCACAGAGATATCGCGGAGTTCGATGTCCTTCGTGATCGACGCAACATGCTGCTTCAAATGGGTTGCAACGATATGCGGATTTGACAGCGCTACGCGATCTCGCCACTGGGAATCCTTTTTGAGCGCTAGAGATGCGCACTCTTCTTTGTGTCTCTTCCAGTCAGCTCGTTGACACTCTCTATGCGTTAGAAGCACGGCACTCTGAAATCCACGGGGAGCAGTATCGCACGATTTTGCATCCCATGCAGGAGTACATGGCTTTGTTCTTCTTGCAGTAGTGACACAGGTCGTCCATTTGAAAAGAAGAGTGCTATGTCTTTGCCTAGCGGGTGGGAGAAGCACGAGAGTAAGACGTACCCTGGCGCGTTCTACTACTTTAACACGTGCGCGCGTGATGATGCGTTGTGATGTGTAGAATCACGGGAGAGAATACTTGGACCGAGCCTTACGAAGAGGTATATCGATTCGTGATACAATCATTATCGTAGCCCAAGCAGGTGCGTGTGTTGCACATTCTGAAGAAACACAGGTAGATTTCATCGTATTCGAGGTATCTTGTAGATATTCGAGACGTCCCTCCTCCTGGCGCAGCGCGGAGATCCGATGTACGAAAGAGGAGGCCATCGACAAGCTACGGGCGATTCGCCAGCAGATTCTAGCTTCTGGAGTGTCACAGGAACTGTTCAAGCAGATAGCAGAGAAGGAGAGCGATTGCTCGAGGTGGGTTCCGGCGAATCCTCTAAACGAATAGTGCGAAACATGGAGGCGATCTCGGCTTCTTCTCTCGAGGCATGATGCAGAAGCCGTTTGAGAACTGCGCCTTCAATTTGAAGGTGGGAGAGTTGAGCGATATCGTGGAAACGGGATCCGGCGTGCACATTCTTCTTAGAATTGCGTAGTTGTGGGCTGTTTGTTGTCACAATTTGGATGTTCCTCTCTATCCTGAGGCGAACTCCTGCCAAGTGGAATGCATTGCAGAGGCAGTCTATTCGCGCTCTTCAGTTTGTTCGCCCGTGGAGTTCTCTCCTCCAACATCGCAGTCCACGCTGGAATGGGTTGGCTTTCCGTCTTCCACAACGAGGAATTGCAGATGTGAAGAAGGAGCTGAAAAAGCCGCATTACTGCTCTGGCTGCGGAATTCGGCTCCAGTTCACGAGCGAAAACGATTGCGGTTATATCCCAAGAGAGACACTGGTTGACGCAGTTGAAAATGGGTCCAATCCAATCTGCCAGCGTTGTCATCGCGTAGTTCTCTGCTCTCCTATTTATGTGTGTAGTTGCGCTTCAGTGGGAAGGTGGACAAGAATATCATTGCGACTTCGGTGCCGAAGGAGATTATCGAAAAGATCCCTTTCAAGAAGCATTCCCTGATCCTATTCGTGTGCGACGCAATCGACTTGCCGGGTAGTATCATTCCCCACCTCAACGAGTTGGTTCGCAACAAGCCAATGGTCGTTGTTGTGAACAAGTGCGATCTTCTTCCCGTTTCTGTGTGGTGCCGCATTTATGCGTAGACCGACTTCTCGGAGGTGCGAGCGAAGAGATGGGTGTACAGTCTGCTGAAGTCTCACCACATCACCGTACTTCCTTGCTCCCGTTGTCACCCTAGAATGTGCGCGACATTTTCTTCGTGAGTTCGCTGAAGAATCAGGGCGTCGACTCGGTCCTGGACTACATCAACGGCAGTGTGTTCAAACACGTGTACCTCATCGGCATGACCAACTGTTTGTTCCCGCCTCTCCTCTGAACCCTAGCGGGCAAGTCTTCCTTCCTGAACCAGTGCATCTCCCGATCGAACAATCGCGTCACCATCCAGCACCTCCTATCCCTCACCACGGAGGGCGTGCAGCTGAACAAGGAGGCCATGATCGCCGACGACCACTTCGACGTCGACTACTGGGATTCCACGGAAGATCTCCCGCCAAGATCTCCCGCCAATTCCACAACCACTAACTCTGCAGTTGCCAACCTCACCATTTCCCCGCTTCCCTCCACCACGATGGGCGTTTCGGCGATCAAGCTGCACAACGCGCGGTTCCTTCTGTACGACACGCCGGGCATCTGCCCCTCGGCCTATCGCGTGCGGCTGCTCAGCACCATGCTGATGGAGGAGAAGAAGAGCATGCGCGTGCTGTTCCCGCGGAAGAAGCTGGTTCCCACCGTGTTTTCCCTCCATCCCGAGCACTCGCTGCTGATTGGCGCGCTGGCGCAGATCGATTACTCCGCTGTGAACAATGTGCGGGTGGGAGAAAGGCGTGACGGGTAGACGAACCCGCTGATCGGGTACTTCTACTCTGCGCTGCCGCTGCATCTGTGCAAGACCACCCGATCGACATCCCTGTTGCTGACTCACGCGGGAGAGCTGTTCACTCCGCCGTTTTCGAGGGAGCAGTACCTGACGTCGGGCGGCATTGTCTACCAGAGCGAATTCGAGCTGAAGCATGTGCTCGACGCTCCCAGTGAAGTGAGCCGTCATAATGATACATTATTCACAGATCAAGAACACCCTAAAGCCAGCGTCTCCGTCCGCGTTGAAATACACGGCATTTCTGGATGTGAGCTTGGGCGGGTTCGGGTGGATCTCGTTCTTTACACAGGGTGCGTGAGGAAGAGCGGGGTGAAGAGTAGGCGGAGACAACACGAACAAGAAGTACAATCAGCTGCTGGCAGGAAAACTGACGCTGAACGCGATCAAGGGCTTCGAGGTAAGTCCACTGCAGGCGGATGAGGCGTAGCTGTATCCCCGGCCTCCTCTCTTCACCTCCATCCCGGAGGAGCGGAAGCGCTACAAATAGTCGTTTAGTCCGTTGTTTGGTTTTGAAAGGCAAGAAATGAAAAGGAACTGTCGGAAGAGAGGCGGATTCGATGGAGCCTGCAGGAATGACGGCGTGCCAAATGTACCCCTGGGTTCCCTGCTCTGTGTGGTATGACAGGGCTAGAATTCACAGAAATACTTAGTATTTGATAAAAGAGGTATGTGTATTGTGCGATGCGGAGTTGGCGGAGGTGTTGAGCGAGCGTTAGGATGAATTGACTCACCCTGTGGTAGATGAGACATCTTAGTGCTTACCTGATGCTTGTTCTTGGTGGAAACGAGAAGCCCACTGTAGGCGTCGTTTTTTGTGCAGTTTAGGAGATAGGCTGAGAACATCAAGACCGTTCTGGAGTCCGTCGGTGCTGAGGCTGAGGACGAGAAGATCGAGAAGCTCCTGGCCGACCTCGAGGGCAAGAACGTCGAGGAGATGATCAAGGAGGGACTCGAGAAGCTGGTCTCCATCCCCACGGGCGGTGCTGCTGCCCCCGCTGCCGGCGCTGCTGCTCCCGCTGAGGAGAAGAAGGAGGAGGAGAAGAAGGAAGAGGAGGAGGAAGAGGAGGAGGATGTGGACATGAGCGGAGGCGGTCTCTTCGGCGGTGATGATGATGACTGGTAAACTCAAGGCAGATCCTGCGATGTTTTCTCTCTCGTCAAATCGTATCGACTGTTTTGCAACAAACACGCTTCATTTAGTTATCCTTCTCAAGAGGAGGCATCTCGTCGTCCGAGCTCTCCGACTCGCAGGACGAGCAGTCCGACTCGCAGTGGTCATGACCGCAATGGCACTCATCGCAGCCGCAGCCGTCGTCCTTGGGCTGGTCGTTCTTCACGTAGTTCTTCATCAGCTCCTGGAAGTTGGGGGGCAGCTGGAAGTTGCCCGCGGGATTGCCGTCAGCGTCCTCGTCGTCGGAGTCCGCCCACCGATCCCAGTCGATCTGGAGCAGGTTCTTATATTGGTTCTTCTCCTACCCGTGAAAGGAAAGCGGCAGAGCCACCTTCAGGAGCTGAGGCCAGGACTCGCTGGAATCCTTCATCAGATGGAACTGAACACAGCGATCGGTGCAGCTCCATTTGCTGGTCTACGCATCAGGATTCACGGACAAAGCCACCTTGGGGTCGATATCCTTGTAAAAACTCAATGTGACGGCATATTCGTTGTCCTTCGTCTTGCCACTACGCGTGAGACGAAAAGCCCCGATTGCTACGCGAAGGAGAGAGTAGAAGGGGTGATATCCACCTTGGGGTCTGTGATTCCGCCGACGGAGATCGTCACGAAGACGCTCTCCTTTCTTTGTGCCCACTTCATAGGAGGAACCTACGAAATCAGTTTCCTGCACGCGCACGCACAATAGGAGCCATTGTATATAGGGTGTAGAGATAGCTTCAAGCGTATACGAAAGAAATACTGCTCATTCCCCATCGATGATTCTAGAACAAAACGGCAGACTCCGGAATTCGGGGCTCTTTTGCCAAACTCAAAAGGCGCGATTTCTCCCTCATTCTCCGCTCGTTTTCGTCAACCCATGGAAGAACAGATCAGCAGCACCGAGAAGATTTTCGTGGTTCGGAAGAACGCCATCAAGATGATCATGAAGCGGTATTTGAATTGCCCGCACGCAGTTATGCCCTAGCGGATTTGTCCTGCAGCCCCAAGATGACATGACCGAGTACGACGCGTTTGTGAGACGGGTGAGAGGCGTCCTTCCGCGTTTACCCGTAGTTCGGAGAGGATCCCAACTATGAAGAGCTGTCGGTTATGGTGAGTCTTTATGTCTGTTTCTTAACAGAGTAGGGTGTGAAGCTGTCGGACAAGAGAGATCGCGTCATTGTGAGCTTCAACAACTCGTCCAGTCTCGGTGTGATTGCGATAAAACAGTACATGCAGAGAAATCCGTCGAACGTAGGCTGGTGGAGCACATGAAGGAGGAGGATATTGCTTCGGCGGTGATCGTCGTCAAGAACAAGATCTCGAATTATGCGAGACAGGTGGAGGCGCGTCGCTGCAATCATCCCTAGGCCTGCAAGAAGTTCGAGCCCGTGTTTCACCTGGATCTCTTCTCGGAGAATGAGCTGTTGGTGGACATCACGGAGCACTTCCTCGTCCCGCAGCACATTCTGCTGAGCGAGAAGGAGAAGGCGGCGCTGCTCGAGCGTCTCAGCATCCCGGCAGATAAGCTCCCGAAGATCAGTATCGACGACCCCATTTGCCACTACTATGGATTCAAGGAGGGTCAGGTTATCAAGATTATTCGCAATAGTCTCTCGGGCGGTCGCTCTGTTGCTTTTAGGGTGGTTATGTAGTTATGATTCCTTTCACGTGTTTGCTATACGAAATGGACCCGTTTTCAGTCAACCCGTGTTTAATTCTAAACTGTTCTTCGCTTTTTCGATTGCTGCGGATTGCTTTCTTCGCGAGTCATGGAACGGGGGAGTACAGAGCCTGCGTTACAACGGAGTGACTTCAGTTTGAATCTGCAGCATTCGTACACCCTCCCGCTCAATCCTGAGAGGGAGAACTGCAGAGAGAGCATATCCAAGGACGTCGTCATCATATCTCCGCGGGAGTGCATTTCCGACGGAGAAGGGTCCTTTGACAGCGACTTTATTTCCAGTCTGCGCCAATCCATCTCCTCCACCCGGAGCTCGCTGGTGAATAGCAATGGGTCCGTCTTCACACCCGTGCGAAAGAGAGAGCGGTCCGTCTCTCTGTCTCCCGTGATGGCTTTTCTCCAGGGTAACGTGCAGATTGGCAGTGTGAAGAAGTCGCTTCGCTTCGATTCCTCCAACACCGCTTCTCCCTTTATCTCCCGCAACACGTCCTCCATCCTCGACGAGTGTACTCGACTCTGTTCCGCCTTTCTGGTAGACGACACCCTTTCACTGACAACGACGCAAGATTTGGTCGTTCTGGACGTAGCCTCCTCCCTCGCCTCTCACACACAGAACTGCCCCACCGTCTTTAGTTCCTACGAGAAGGATTTCGTGACATTGAAGCGTCTCGGAGAAGGCAACTTCACCTACGTCGACCTGGTTCAGTGTGTCTCCAACAAGACCATGTACGCTATCAAGCGCAGCAAGGCGAAGATGGTGAAGCCATCCGAGCGGTAATGCTCGCATCGCCCCCTCATCTCCCAGCCGCCACTTCCTCCGCGAAATCCGCCTGTTCTCCGCGGTGCACTCCTGTCCGAACCTCGTGCAGTACTACAAGAGCTGGCAGGAGGACGGTGCCCTCACTCCATCTCACTCACTCGAAGCTGTTCTCTACACTCTCATGGAATACTGTCCGCGCGGCGATCTCTCCGCTGCGCTGCGCCTCGCCGCACCCATGCCCGAGCCGGTGGTGTGGTTCGTGCTGCTGTCCGTACTGCAGGTAGCCTCCTCTATGGCGTGTGTCCGTAGACACTCCAGTGTCTTCACGCGGAGCAGATCGTTCATTGCGACATCAAGCCGGAGAACCTCTTCCTCACGGAGTCGGGCGCGCTGCGCGTCGGGGACCTCGGCTGCGCCACGCGCTGCGACGACGTCGGTGACGTCAGCGACCTGCGGTACATCGCGCTGGAGGGCCTGGAGGACGAGTTCTCGCCGCGGCGCGACATCTTCAGGTGCGGTTGGAGGGAAGGAGTGAAGAATAGTCTGGGACTCGTGGTCTTTCAGCTGATGAGCAAGGAGGACCTGCCCGTCTCGGGAGACCGGTGGCGGGAGCTGCGGCACGGGGGCGTGGGAGCGTGGAAGGCGTGTCAGGAGTAGGTCCAGACGGTCGAGGGGTACTCGCGGGAATTGAATGCGATGGTGCAGGAAGTGGAGAATGAGAGAGGGACTGAGCGGTAGATGACGGCGCTGGAACACCGACCCTCGGCAACCGACTTGTTGGCGAGGATTCCAGAATCCGTGGCGAATAATGAGGCCGATGCGCGATTGTGGATTCGGGCGGTGTTTTCCAGAAGCAAGAATGACAAATAGAATATGCCCTCGACGACGAGTTCGTTGAAGAAAAAGAAGCAGCTGACGGTGAAGACCTCGTTCCGAGCCGGAGAGGCGGTGGATCGATCCGACATGACCACCCCGGTGGACGTGATCCAGAATGCGTACACGACGAAGTTTAGTTTTTGAGTTCCACACTCCATTTTGACATTTTCCTTTCTTTCCTCTGTTCCCCCTGTTTGTTCCCGACTCGGTTGTCTGCATCATTTCCGGACCCTTCTGGTTTGCCACCCAAAAACAGGGTGTGGTGGGCGTTTCATCGAGTTTTGAACGCGTTCTCTTCCGTTTCTCAAAGAATCTGCCAGAGATGGAGATGAATTCGACAGTTCAGGCAGAACGAGGTGTCTTCAAGCGAGCGCAGCGTTCGAACGACCTCGGGAACGAGAATCTGGTGAAGAAGCCCGCCCTTGTGAATCCGCTCCAGGAAGTGAACAACGCTCCTTCGGCAGGTACTGCTCGTGTCGTTCCAGAGTTAACGTCAGGAATCTCCAAGGCGCCAACGGAATCAGTGAAACCCAGCAATCCCCTCGTGAGGGAGCCATCGATGCAGGAGATTGTCGACGAGCACGACCGCGACGACCAGCTTATGTTTTCTCCGTATGCCCAGCGCATCGTGAACAACTGGCTGAAGGTGGAGGAGAAGTTCCACGTCTCGCCGAACTACCTGGACGGCCAGACGGACATAAAACCATACATGCGCGAAACACTGATCGACTGGATTATGGAGGTGAACCAGCACTTCCACCACCGTCGCGAGACGCTGTACTTGTGCACGAACATCGTAGATCGCTACGTGGCCGCCGTGATTCGCGACAAGAGCGAAGTGATCTCACGCTCGAACTACCAGCTCGTCGGCGTGACGGCGTACCTGATCGCATCGAAATATGAAGAAATATACTACCCCGAGATCCGCGTCATTCTCGACTTCGCTGACGGCATATATACCGAGGACGAGGTGAAGCGGATGGAGGTGAAGATTGTGAACACGCTGAAGTACGATCTGACCGTGCCGACCACCAACAAATTCCTGGGCCGCTTCCTTCGCGTTGCATCGTGGTGGGAGTGTGACCGCTAGCTCTCCTCGAACAAGAACATCCACTTCATGTGCTACTTCATCTGCGACCGCATGCTTCAATCGCTGTCGATGCTCAACTGGAAGCCCTCCGTCCAGGCCGCCGCTGCGATCTATCTGGCGCGCAAGTACTTCGGATACAACGAGAGCTGGGCAGGATTCCGAATTGCGCTTCATGTCTAGAACAAAACCTTCGAGGACTTCACAGGGGTGAAGAAGAGCACGCTGATGCCGTGCGCCATCGCGATCCACAACATTATCATGACACCGAGCCAGCTGCATGTTCGGGCGGTGGGCGGCCCTGAGGCGTAGGCCTGCGAAAAGAAGTACAAGAGCTCCCGTTTCAACCAGATCTATAACAGTATTCCCCAGAAGGGGAGACAATGCCCTGTTTGTAACAAACACCCCATTTGTCTTCGTCTCCGTGGTCGATGTCCTTCGGGTCGTCATAAAAATCGTTCTCACTGCGGCGCGTCGCATCCAGGCACTGTTCTACCCAATCACGCCTCCGCGCTTCCGCTACTATCTTCTCGCTTCTCCGCATCCTCCTCTTCTTCCTCCTGCCCGCTTCCCCAGATCTTCGGAATTGCCTGCATTGGCACGGACGGCGCGGCCTCGATCGAGCGCAGACGTTCCGTCGTTGCCCGACTACGCCTCACACACCGTCACAGCACACACATCAGCTCATCGAGCGATTCCGTCGTGTTCTTGTTCTCCAACGACGGCGACGGGTCCAGGTGCAGACGGTAGGTCGGCGCGTACCACTCGATGAAGCTGTTGTAGGGGATGTCGTTATCCAGGGGCTGCTCGAGCAGCACGGAGGTCTCGTACGACCAGGCGCGGGACACGTTCTTGATGGTGTATCTGAGGGTGAGACCAGGCTGTGGGAGGTACCCGCCGCCGCCCAGCACCAGCATGGGAATGTTGAAGCTTCGCACGAATTGGATGCATTTCGCATGCCCGCGCAGGGTCAGGTTGAAGCAGCCCAGGCGATCGCCCGTCACGGAGTCAGCGCCGCAGCACATGGCGATGGCGCTCGGCTGGAACACCTCGATGCACTTCCGAATGATCTAGCGATGATGTCCCGACGGCGGAGCGACCGGCTGGAAAACATATTCGTAGGAGTCGTCCGTCATGCCGCTCTTCAGCGGAACGTTCACCGCGTAGTTCTTGCCCTTCTCGAGTCCGATGTCGGTCAGGTAGCCCGTGCCCGGGAAGTAGTTGCCGTACTTGTGGAAGGAGACGGTCATCACGCGATTGGTCAGGTAGAAGGCCTCCTCCACGCCATCGCCGTGGTGGATGTCGATGTCGATGTACATCACGCGCGGATGGACTCTGCGATGGTTAGAACAGAAGAGGAGAAAAACTTCAGCAGCTCGAGAATGGCGAGTACGATGTCGTTCGCGTAGCAGAAACCGGAGGCTTCGGCCTTCTTCGCGTGGTGGAGGCCTCCAGACCAGTTGATGCAGACAGGATTCAACCCGAGGTTAATACGCGCCGCAGCATCTACGAGACGGTGAGCATGATGCTCCGGAGAAGACCGATGGACATACCCAACGAAGCGCCACAGTACAGCTGGCAAAAGTCGAAGATGCCTTCAAACACAGGGTTGTCGTCATTGTACAAGGCGTCTACGCTCGAAGGTGAGGGGAGGAGGAGTACACGTGGCGAGCTGATCCTTGTACTGATCTATGATACCAGGGTTAATCTTCTGTAGGAAGGACATGTAATCTTCCGAGTGGAATTCCTCCAGCTCCGCCATCGACGCCTTGCGGGGCTTCTACGAGAATAACACCGACCCGCCGCAAATCACATAAACCTCGAGATGACGATACAGATTATATGTGAGAAGAAGGTTATGCGTCAGACGAAGGCGCTGCGGCTTCATAGGATGCCCCGGGCCATAGTAGTAGTTGCCCATGTCACCTACCCATCACCGCCTCCTCCAACCACTGTTGTACCGTGATAGAAATACGCGATTCTATCTTTCGTAGGCATCGAACGGATTCGTCGGTGAGATAAAGACAAATATGGAAAGCCCGATTCTTGTTCAAAAAAACACACGACAGCGCATCGTTATCCACTACAGACCACGTCGGCGGCACCCGGATCTCCTCGACAGCGAGGAGATGCAGAGACTGGTTTATCCGCTTGAAGAAGGCAATCGCATCTTCGAAGTTCCTTCCCTCCGTTACGAAGGACACCTACTGTGGAGCTCGCCAGCAGCTGCTACAAAGGCAGTGTATGGAATTTTGGACGCAATGGCCAGAGGGAGGAAGAACGGGAGCAATCCGCCTCCATTGACCTCTTCGTGAGGCAGCTAGGGATTACAGCGTGAAAACAGAGATACGTTGATGGAGGGAATGGCGTCCCCCACTTTCTCAAGAACGGAAGACGATGTCGTGTAATACGCGATCCTACGCTGAAACGCAATAGCAGGACGTACACATCTTTAAATTGGGAGCTGTCATAGAAGGTGCTGTTTGCCGCGCAGACAAACAGGAGAGAGCGAGGACAAAACGAGCACACGAAGGACATCATTTCCTTGGAAAAGGGCTCGGCCATGAACTAGTCATCATGCGCTCTGAACTGCGGTACATCGAGGGGCTGCGACCGCTGCTGTAGGACGACCAATCCAGCATTCTTCACCAGGAACACTATTCATTACAGCAACGCATCATTTCGTGCGTTCTAAAGCGGTCGTCATGCCGGAGGCGGGAGTCCCTTCCAGGAGGAATGGAGAGCCGCCCACAATGGGGAGAATGTATTTGGAATGGAGGACGGCGATCTTTACGAGTCGATCCTGCACATAACAGCCGAGTCTGACGCGTACACACAATTGCGCGTTGTACAGGAGAAGGTCAATCGTCATTTGGTCCACGTTGGCATAGGACACGGATGGCTAGGTTTAATGCAGCGCGGAAGGAGGACCATCACGAAGCAACTCGTTCGCATCGTTTCCGTGAAGGACGCTTCGTCGAACCCGTTGCAGTACACAATGTCCACCATCTCTTGGCTGTCTTTGCTCTGGAACTGATTGCCAAAAAACGGGGGTATCTTTGTCCTTCTTTTCTTCATGGTGTCATTCTGCGTATCTTTGAAAAGGGTAGGTTGCAGCTCCTGTTGCAAGTGTATGGAAACAGCCGAATTTGCTGTTCTGTTCCCCGTTCATCGTTCTCACCGGGAGTGTAGGGAAGCACGAAAAATGTCCGATATTATGTCCTACAACGGCGCCGCGGTGCTGGCAATGAAGGGAAAGAACTGCGTTGCCATCGCCTGGTGATCTTTCTTCCGCGGTTGTGATTCTAGTGATCTTCGCCTGGGAGCGCAGTTCCAGACGGTGGACTGCAACTTTTCGAAGATATATAAGATGACGGATCACATCTTCATCGGTTTCAATGGTCTTCAGAGCGACGCACAGTCCTTCTCGCAGCAGTTGAAGTACGAGGTGAATTCATACAAATTGCGCGAAAATCGCGAGATTAGTCCCGAGGCGTTCGCATCTCTCGTGCGTACGAAGCAGTACCAGCACCGCTTCGGCCCCTTCTTCGTGGAGCCCGTGATTGCGGGTCTGAATAAAGTGGGCCTCCTACCATTTATCTCACGGCTAGAATGGAGAGCCCTTCGTCGATGCGATGGACACGATCGGTGCCGGCATCTACGCGCCCAAATACGCTGTCGCGGCCACGTGCGCCGAGAGTCTGCTCGGTACCTGCGAGGCCTTGTGATTCTCAATGACGATGCTGATCCGTAGCTACAAAGACGACATGGAGCCGGACGAACTGTTCGAGGTGATCTCGCAGTGTCTTCTGTCGTCCATGGACCGCGACGCCTACAGCGGCTGGGGAGGGCTCGTGTACATCCTGACCCCGGATTGCATCATTGAAAGGAGACTGAAGACGCGTATGGACTAGTCGTGTTTGTTAGGAAACAGAGGAGTAGGCTTCGTAGTCGTAAGCGGTATGCGATGCTTGCTTCAAGTTGTACTAATCCTAATGGGTCTAAAATATGACTACAATTCTCTTGGCCGTCTGCACCAGCCACTCTCGGGCAGCCGGGTCTTCATACACTCGCATGTCATTATTGTACAGCTTTAAAACAGGTCTGCGCGATGAGCACCTCCCTCCAATGCCCACTCCAATTCCGCGTCGAACGCCTGGCAAGCAGCGGCCAATGCCAATGTGTCCACGCTGATGGAACTCAGATTGCGCGATGAGTTACTGAGTCTGAAATGGTCGTGGAGGACGTGGAGCGGCGCTCCAACGATCGAGGATGAGATGTGTCCCTCTCCATACACCCAACCGGGTTTGAGGATGCTCAATGAGATGGGACTATCGGTTTCAAGCGACAGCTATAGCATAAGGCCAAGCACGAACGCCCACTCGGCTATACTCCATCAAGGCCTCCTCCGCCTTCTTCTTTGCTTCCTCGGCGGCGATCTCCTTTTCGTTCAGCAGACTCTTCGTTTTCATGAGAATGCGCAGCGCGGTGAAGATGCACAGCGCCACGATCAGGAAATCGAGGATGGACTGAATGAAATCGCCGTAGAGAATGGCGGTTTCCGCTTCGACGACCTCACCGGCTTCGTTCAGAACCGCGTCCTTGATGACGTACTTCCAGTCGGAGACGTTCAGACCGCCGACCGCGAGACTCACGACAGGCATGATGATGTTGTTCACCAGTCCCGTCACGATCTTGTTGAACGCGTTGCCGATGACGACCGCGGTGGCGAGATCGACGATGTTGCCCTTGGAGATGAATTTCTTGAAATCAGACCAGAATCCCATAGTAAACCCAGCTTTCTCAAAGTAATACCAATAGGATACCACATTTTCACCCGATTTACAAGGGAAAAGGCACATTTCGCAAAATTTCCTCCGAAAAAAGCGTATCGTCTACGCGCCGCCGCAAAAGAGGATCCCGCCGCAGGAAAAACGCACCGTGCCGGGGTGCGCCGGATGAGACGTGTCGGAGGGCAGAAGAATCTGCCACGCGCCATCGGTCGGATCCGCGCCGGACGCAGCGTCCCGCACCGCCTGAACAGAAGCGGCGTCCGGGATGCGCGTGTACAGGTGCGCGGCGCCGCAGTACGAGAGCAGTCCCGTACCGGCGATGACGTGGGCAAGCGTGGAGCCGCAGCGCCCGGAGCCGTACCGCCGCAGGACAACGGCGCATAGGGCGACCCGTCCCGCATACGGCAGCCCACCGGCGCGCGCAGCCACTTCGTCCACC
>OIWT01003280.1_pt1 | contig 15106 bp, 8 predicted proteins | sample 1587701 | NCBI WGS metagenome assembly OIWT01 (sample SAMEA3888904, study PRJEB22519) | human gut metagenome | biome: human gut; feature: human-associated habitat; material: faeces | place: Denmark | collected 2009
AGATCGCGCAGGGACGCGTAGCAGGGGTACCCAAAGATTTCCTTATACTTTGGGTTGATGGGATACACCGTGCCCGTATAGCCGAGGCGCTGCATGTTCCTGAGGACGATGGAACCCGCCCCGCCGTTGCCGAAGCTGAGCCCCAGCGATGCCAGAAGGTTTGCTACGATCGGCACATTGTTTAACAGATAGCTGATCAGGAAGCTGAGCCCAACGCCCACCACGCCGCCGATCAGACCGATCATAGCGGATTCGGTGAGGAACATGGCGCGAATGGCGCCCAGCTCGGCGCCCAGCACCTTCATGACGCCGATCTCCTTGGTGCGCTCATAGATGGACATGACCATGGTGTTGGCAATGCCGATGGCGGCGACAAACAGGGAGATAGCCGCCAGACCGCCCAGCATGGTCTGGATCATGGTGAGCTGTTCATCGAACATCTTACGGGTGTCCTCCATCGAGGAGCACTGGAAGCCCATATCGGTGATGGACTGCTGCACTGCGGCAACCGATGCAGCGTCTACGCACTTGACCCGTACCTCATCATAGTTGGTGGTGTCTGGAGCCTTTTCACCGCTGATCTTATAGTATTTCTGCTCCAGCGCCTTCAGCTGGTTGATGTCCATCAGGATGCATTCGCTGGTCTCCCAGCCCTTGTTCCAGTCCTCCACCATCACGCCGGTCACATTGGGGGTGACCTCCAAGCCTTTTTTCAGGTTGCCGTTGTTGTCATAGCTTTCACTGTACAAAACCAGCTTATCCTTCATGATATCCACAAAGGGCTTTTTGGGGTTGCCCATGGCGTCGGTCTGGTTGCGATCCACATAGTTATTGCGCTTTTTCTTGGTATCCCGGAAGGAATACGCCACATTGGCGCCCGCCACCATGCTGTAATCCTTTTTGCTGTCCGCAAAGGAGGTGCCATCGCTCAATTTATAGCCGAGAGCGTCAAACGCCTCGGGGTAGATGCCGATGATATTGGTATAGGCCGCATAGCGCCCGTTGCGGGATTTCAGCCGGAAGCTGACCCGGCTGCTGTAAAACGGGGTCGCGATCTGTACATGATCCATCGCCTGTATTTTGGAGAGGGCTTTATCGTCCAGCTTGGTCTCGCCTCCGCCGTAATTGTAGACATTGATGATGGTAAGATCGCCCCACTCTTGCAGCATCTGCATCATGGATTCCCGCGCACCGATGCCGAGTGAGACCATCAAGATGATGGCGCACACGCCGATGACAACGCCGATGACGGTCAGGGCGGTACGCACCCGGCGGCGGGTCAGGTTTCGCAGGCAGACGCTCAGAAGGTCAGATATCCTCATCTTCGTCTACGCTCTCCTTTTTATTTTTACGCAGCTTCAGGTACACGAATACGCCGGCAGCCACTACCACCACACCACCGATGACCCAGAACCACGGGAAACCCGCAGGCTCTTCCATGCCGGGGTCAGTGCCGGGATCCATACCGGGGTCGACGCTGGGATTGCTGGGACCCCATACATCCTCGTAGCTGGTCACCTGCGTGGTAAAGGGCACCGAAACGGTGCGCTGGTTCATGTTGGTATCCTCGTAGGTGATAATGACCTCACCCACCAGCTCGCACTTTTCATTCCCGGTGATGTAGAAATCGGCGCTGGAGGTGGTGCCGGAGGCAAGATTGCCCAGATACTGCTCCTCGCCGTTATTGGAAAGCCCCTCGCAGTTCAGCTTGGCGGAAAGATTGTAGATATCGGTACGGCTCTTATTGACGAAGTTGACGGAGAGGTTATTTTCCTCGCCAATGAAGATCTGTTGGGGCAGGTCGATGCCGGTCACGGTAAAGCGGTCCACCTGCAGCACCGGCATGCTGATGGTCTCGGTGGTCTTGGCATTGCGGCGCACGCCGTTATCCAGGTAGTCGTAGGTAAAATCAACGGTCATGGAATGGGACTGGGCCGCCGCAGTGGGCTTCACGGTCACATTCACGGTCTTGGTGATGGTGCCCTCGGCTGCCAGCGATTCGATGTAGAAGGAATTGGAGCTGCTGGTCAGCATCATGGCATCGGGCAGGGTCATGGTCACCATCATGTTTTCCACGGCCATGGTCTTGCTGGTATTGCGGAAGGTCATGGTGATATTGCGGGTCTCACCGGCCACCAGGTCGCCCTTGCCGTAGCTGTAGCTGCTGATGATGACATAGGGCTGGGCCGCGGTGGTCTCGGTGTCGGGTTTTTCGTCGTCCGGCTTGGTGGGGATGATGGTGGCGTTATCGATCTTGCAGGTTACAATAGCATTGTAGTTGCCCTGGGTAATGATAAGCTTCAGGGTGTTATCGCTGCCGCCCACATAGTATACGCCGGTCAGCTGGATTACCATACCTTTATCGGTGCTGCCTACTGTCCATTTTTCAATTTCAGCACCGGCGCCGGAACCAGCCAGGAAGCTGCTGTCGCCGGGGGTGGTAACCGAGAAATTATTCTTGCTGTAGCCGGTGGACCCATAAAGGCTCAGAAAGTCATCATCAGTAACATACAGGGTCAAATCAACATAGTTGCCCTTTACGATCTCGGAGCTGGGATTGACCTTATCCGCAGGGGAGCCAGGATATTTGGTGTACTTTTTGTTATTGGCCATGTCCTTGTGGTACATCTGCCAGTAGTAGCTGCCGCTGCAAATAGCATCCAGCCGGAAGCTGTCAGCGGTCTTTTCGCCGCCCAGGGTGCTCTTGGCCTGGAATACAGGGGTGATGGTTGCATTGCCAGTCAAAGTAAATTTACCGTCTGTTTTAATATCGGTTGTAGTTTCACCAATAGTGTAATTAAGGGCAACCAATTCATATCCGGCTTTGGGTTCAGCCACAACAGTAATGTCGGTGTCCTTTGCAATAGCGGCGGTTTTAGCGCCGGTGGTAAGGGGTTCTTGGGTGGAACCGTACTTAATAGTGAGGGTTCCGTTCTCGACGGTTCCGGCCGTAATGGTGTATGTAACAGTTTCTTCCTTCGTGGCAGGGGTTTTGGCGGCCGGCGTAGGAACCTCGGCCATCGCCACGGTGCCCAGCACCATGGCCAGCACCAGAATAAATGTCAGGATCTTGCTCATCTTTTTCACAGTCATACTCCTCCTTGGCCGGCGGCCAGTGTGTTATCGGTAAATTGCAGGGTCTCCGGCAGCTCCTCGGCAGGGGCGGCAGGAGGGTCTTGGATCGCCTTGGCATGGCGGTGGTCCTCATTGGAGATGATGCGTCCATCCGAGATGGTCACGATGCGGTCGCAGTATTCTGCCAGGCTGCGGTCATGTGTCACCAGTATGATCGTGGTGCCCTTTTCCCGGGCAAACCGCAGGAACATCTCCATGACCTCTTTGGTCGTTTTGGTATCCAGGTTGCCGGTGGGTTCATCGGCAAATACCACCTCAGGATTGGTAACAAAGGCGCGGGCAATGCCCACGCGCTGCTGCTGGCCGCCGCTCATTTCATTGGGACGGTGGTCCATGCGCTCGCCCAGTCCCACCTGCTTTAGCATTTCACGGGCGGCTTCCTCACGCTTTTTGCGGGACACCCGGCGGAACATCAGCGGCATGGCCACATTTTCCACAGCGGTCATCCCCTGAATGAGATTGTAGGACTGGAACACAAATCCGATGTGCTTCTGCCGGAACACCGCCAGCTGCTTTTCGCTCATCTTGGAGATCAGCTCTCCCTTGATTTTTACCGTGCCGCGGGTGGGCTTTTCCAGCCCGGCCAGCTGGTTCAGCAGGGTGGATTTACCACTGCCGGAGGTACCCAGTATACAGCACACCTGCCCCTGCTCGATGGTCAGGTCGATATTATCCAGAGCGACTACCTTTTCATCGCCGGTCCGGTACACCTTGCGGAGATTTTTGGTCTCCACCATGTATTGCACATTTTTTCCCCCTCTCGCAGAAAAATCATATTTCACTAAAATAAGTGTACAGTTTGATGGATTTTATTGCATCCAAAAACAAAAAATGCAAAAAAACTTTGCAGCAAACTGTACTACTGGAGCTAATACAGTCAGCATACCATTTTGCCCCTATATAGTCAACGCAGTTCACGGTGAATTCATAAAATATTAAAGAACACAAAAAAGCTCCCGCACCTGTTACAGTGCGGGAGCTCCTGGTAAAACTGTTTCCTGCGGCCGTTTGCAGCCGGCGCAGGAGCTTGGGGAATGAGCCGAAGGGAAAAGAAAATGAGGACAAAACGAAAAAGTATAAAGAAGGATGAAGATAAGGAGGAGAAAGAAAAACCTTCGGCCGGGCTGTGCGCCCTTATTTATTCCACACCTTTATCATATACGGCCAATGTGATGGCTGTGTGAAGAAATCAGGAAAAATCGGAATGATTTTCTTCACTTTCGGCGGTTAAAGCGGCATCGGGCGGCAGCAGCGGCAGCCGGAACCAGAAATCGCTGCCCTCGCCCAGGGTGCTGGCTACGCCGTATTCGGCGCCGTGGGCCTCCAGCACGCCCTTTACAATGGAAAGTCCCAGCCCGGCCCCCACGGTGGAGCGGCGGTGGTTTTTATCCACCTTGTAGTAGCGGTCCCACACATAGGGCAGGCTCTCGGCCGGAATGCCTTCGCCGTGGTCGATGACCTCCACCTTCACAGTCCCATTCTCGATGGTCTGGCGCACCAGTACGGCCCGGTCGGCCCCGGCATAGTTGATGGCGTTATTGATGAGATTATACAGCACTTGGGTCATGCGCAGCCGGTCGGCCATCACCATGGCGTCGCCGTCCGCTTCCAGCGTGATGGCGTAGCCGTCATGCAGCACCAGCTTGGCGTACCGCCCCATAATGCCGCGGATCATCTTGGTGAGATTGAGCGGCTCCGGTTCGGGGGTCTGCGCGCCGCTTTGTAGCCGGGAAAGATTCAGCAAATCATTGACCAAATCAGTCAGCCGGCGGGCCTCATCTATGATGATCTGCACATTTTCCGGGGTATTTTCACCCGGCAGATCGCGCATTACCTCGGCATAGCCGGTAATCATGGTCAGCGGGGTGCGCAGGTCGTGGCTCACATTGGCGATGAACTCCTGCCGCAGATGTTCCACCTTGCTCAGCTCCCGGCTGGCATAGTTCAGGGTGTCGGCCAGCTCGGTGACCTCCCGGTAGGTGCCGCCGGTAAACTGCGTGCCGTAATCGCCGGTGGCCAGCTGCTTGGCGCTTTTGGTAATGCGGGTGATGGGACGGGAGATCATGGAGGAAAGCAGCAGCACCAGCAGGATGGAAAACGCCGTCATGATGACCGTGATGATGACCAGCTGGGCCCGCAGTGTTTCCACCGTGGTATTGATGGGCGTGATGGTGGCATCCACCATGACCATGACCGGCTCGGCGCCTTCGTCCTCTCCGCGCGTGGTCAGAATGCCGTACAGCAGCTGCTCGGTGGAGGCGGCCTGGGCGGTTGCTTTGCTCTGCATGGCGGGGGAAAGCTCCAGGAGCTGATAGTTTTCCAGCACGGTGCCGCCGTTTTCCTGCGCCTGCCGGAACAGCAGCGCCGCCTGATCGGTAAGCAGCATGTGCAGGATGCAGGAGGGCTGGTTGCCGGAGGTCAGTACCGGGGTGCCGTCCTCCCGCACGATGTGGACACAGATGAGATCCTGGCGGGTCAGGCGGTTCACCTCGGTGTAGAAGTTCTCATCATTGATGCTGGCGGCTACTTCCTCGGCGGTATTTTTAATGGAGCTGGTCTTGATGGATTTGTAGAAGCTCTCCAAAAAGACGATCTGCAAAAGCCACAGCAGCATCAGCAGCAGCGCCACGAACATAGCAAAGCTGCCCACCAGTCTCCAGCGGATGCCCAGGTGGGAAAAACGGCTTTGCTTATGCTGCGGGGCAGGGGAGGACTCAGTTGGCGTCTCCGTCTGCATCGCTTTCCGGCTCTGCCACAGTTTCAAAGCGGTACCCAACTCCTCTTAGCGTGATAATGCACCGGCTGTACCGGCCCAGGCTCTTGCGCAGCAGCTTTACATGGGTATCCAGCGTGCGGTCGTCGCCGTAAAAATCATAGCCCCACACATCGTGGATCAGCCGCTCGCGGGTCAGGGCCACGCCGCGGTTGCGCACCATATAGAAAAACAGGTCGTACTCCTTGGGAGACATCTCTATGCGCTGCTCGTCAATGAAAACCAGCCGCGCGGTAAAATCCACCGTCAGCCCCTCAAAAACAAAACGGTTGTTTTCCTCGCCGCCGCTGCGCTTGATGATGGCGGCCACCCGCATCATCAGCTCCTTGGGGGAAAAGGGCTTGACCACATAGTCATCGATCCCCAGCTCGAAGCCGTGGATGCGGTCATATTCTTCGCCGCGGGCGGAAAGCATGATGATGGGCGTGCGGTTGTATTTGCGGATTTCGCGGCAGGCGGAAAAGCCGTCCAGCTCCGGCATCATCACATCCATGATGATGAGATCGAACGGCTCGGTGCGGCACAGGTCGATGGCCTCCATGCCATTGGCGGCCTCGGTGACCCGGTAGCCCTCGAATACTGCGTATTTTTTAATGATCTCGCGGATCTTGGCTTCGTCATCCACGACCAGGATGTGATACATGGCGGTTACCTCCTTTGGGGGTGCAGGCTGGCATTCGGGCGGCCCCGTGCCTGGCTCCGCCGGGCTGGAGCGCCCCCCTGCGCGCGGGGCCGCCCGAACCCGGCTTCCTGCAATGTCCATGGTTATTATAGCATACTCTCCCGCGCCGATGCTATAACCTTTACGAAATGTTAATATCTTTCCTCTTGCGTTCGTCCCGTTTTGCGCTAAAATAAGATTAGAAATCCACGACCGACCGGTCGGTCGGAACATCTATCCCCCGGAAATGGAGAATCCTCTATGCTGTCTCGTCTCAGTGTCAAAAAGCCCATGACCGTATTCGTCTGCGTGATGCTGGTGCTTATCCTCGGTGTCATGTCCTTCATCAATATGACCACCGACCTCCTGCCGAATATGGATCTGCCCTATGCCATCGCCTATACCACCTACATCGGCGCCAGTCCGGAGCAGGTGGAGCAAAGCGTGACCAAAACGCTGGAAGGCGCCCTGGCTACCACCAGCGGCGTCAAGAATATCACCAGTATCTCGCAGGAAAATGTCAGTATCGTGGTGCTGGAATTTGAGGAAGGCACCGGCATGGATTCCGCCATGATCGAAATGAACGCCAGCCTTGATCAGATCGCCGGCTCCCTGCCCGAGGCCGCCGGCAGCCCGGTGCTCATGAAGATCAATCCCGATATGCTGCCCATCATGGTATTGGCGGTGGATAGCGATAATATGGCCCGGGAGGAGCTTTCTCAGTTTACCTCCTCCACCGTGATTCCGGCACTGGAGCGGGTGGACGGCGTCGCGTCCGTTTCCGGCAGCGGTCTGGTAGAAAGCCAGATCCGTGTGGAGCTGGATCAAGCCAAAATCGATGAGTTGAACGATAAGGTGTTGGCGGCCATTGATAGCTCCCTGGCCGATGCCGAAAAGCAGCTCAAGAATTCTCGCAGGCAGATCAACGACGCCAAAAAGAAGCTGGAGGAGCAAAGCGGCACCGCCTATGCCCAGCTGGTGGCCGCTGCCCAGCAGCTGGCCGATGCCAAGGATCAGGCCTCCCTCGGCTCCACCCTCACCTCGGCGGAGGTCAAGGCCATTCAGGCCGTGCTGGCCCAGTACGATAACATGGTAAATCTGCGCGATAGCTACAATGCCAGTGAAGATTACGCCCGTACCCATCTTTCCGCTGTAAAATATGCCGAGCTGCAATCTCTGCAGCTTACCCGCACCCAGCTGCGCGCCCAGCTGAAAGCCGCCCAAGCCTCGCCGGAGACCGCCGAAGCCGCCCTCAAGGAGATCGGCAGCAGTGAAGCCGCCCTGCAGCAGGATGTGACCAATGCCAAGGATGCGCAGGAAGCCGCACAAACCGCCTACGATGAGGCGCTGGCCGGCGCACCGGAGCGTCTCAAGGACGATCCCGGCTGGCAGGACTTGCTGCGGCAGGAGCAGGAAAAGCAGGCGGAGGTGGACGACCTCCAGGCACAGCTGGAGAAGGATCCCGATAATACCGGGCTGCAAGCCCAGCTCAATACCGCCGAAGCCGAGCTTGCCGCCATCCAGGCGGCGCAAACCGCCTACCTTACCCGCAATGACCCGCAAACCGTTGCCGCCGCGGAAAAGCTCTCGGCTGCCGAGGAGGAGGTAACCCGCGCCAACGCCCGGCTGGAGACCTTCCAGCAGGCCACCGAGGCGAAGGCGGAGGCCGAGAAGGCCATCGCCGACGCCACCAAAGCTATCGAGGAAAACGCCGCCGCCATCAAACTCGTGCTGGGCGAGGCCGAGGGCAAGAAGTGGATCGAAAGCCACGATAAGGTGCAGGATGACTACGGCACCATTACCGAGCTGAACGCCGCCATTGATGCGCTGGCGCCCCGCATCCCGCAGCTAAAAAAGGAGCTGGAAACCGCTCAGTCCAGCCAAAAGGAGCTGGACGCCGCCCTTTCGCAGCTGGATAAGGCGCAGAGCCAGCTGGAGACCGGCAAGCTGGAGCTTTCTCAGCAGCTCATTCTGGCCACCCTGCAATTACAGCAGGCCGAACAGGCCCTGGATGAAGCCGAGGAGCAGTTCCGCCAGCAGCGGGATGCCGCCTACAAGGCCGCCGGGCTGGACGGCATTCTCACCCAGTCCGCCGTTTCGCAGCTGCTCATGGCGCAGAACTTCTCGATGCCCGCCGGCTATATCCAAAGCGCCGAGGGGCAGAATGCCCTCAAGGTCGGCGATAAATTTACCAGTCTGGAGGAGCTGCAGAACTGGGTGCTCTTCCAATACGATGTCGGCGATGTGGGGGAGATTCGCCTGACCGATATCGCCACTGTCCGCCTGGCGGATAACGCCGAGGAGCTGTACGCCAAAATAAACGGCAATGACGGTGTGCTGCTCACGGTACAAAAGTCCTCCATCGCTTCCACCTCCGGTGCCTGCGATAATCTCTATGCCGCCATGGCCCAGCTGGAGGAAAAATACGAGGGTCTGCACCTCACCGCCCTCAGCGATCAGGGCCAGTACATCGATCTGGTCATCAGCTCGGTGCTGGAAAACCTGCTGTTCGGCGCGCTGCTGGCCGTCATTGTCCTCATGCTGTTCCTGCGGGACTTCCGCCCCACTATCATTGTGGCGCTCAGTATCCCCATCAGTCTGCTTTTGGCGGTGGTGCTTATGCACTTCACCGGTGTAACTCTCAATATCATCTCCCTTTCAGGCCTTGCCCTTGGCGTCGGCATGCTGGTGGATAACAGCATCGTTGCCATCGAGAATATCTACCGTCTGCGCCAGCTGGGCTACAATGCCGCCACGGCGGCGGTTCACGGCTGCCGCCAGATTGCCGGGGCTATCACCGCCAGCACCCTTACCACTGTCTGCGTATTTGTGCCCATCCTGTTCACCAGCGGCCTTACCCGGCAGATCTTCGCCGATATGGGCCTGACCATCGCCTATTCACTGGGTGCCAGTCTGCTGGTCGCCCTTACCTTGGTGCCCGCCCTTTCGGGCAAAATATTGACCCGCGATACCGCAGGGGAAAAGCCCAATCGTCTCCTGAACCGCATGATAGCGGGCTACGAAAACCTTCTGCGGAAAGTACTGCGGCACAAGGCCCCCGTTCTGCTGGGCGCGGTGGCACTGCTTATTGCCAGCGCGGTGCTGGCGGTCAGCATGGGCACCGCCTTTATGCCGGAAATGGATAGCCCCCAGGTGTCGGTCTCCATTGAGATGCCGGAGGACGCCACCCAAAGCGAAAGCTGGGCCATGTGCGATACCGTCCTGGAGCGGATCCTTACCGTGGATGGGGTGGATACCGTCGGCGCCATGGAGGGCCAGAGCATGATGAGCATGGGCGGCAGCAGCCTGTCCATCTATGTGCTGCTGGGTGATGACCGCAGCGATTCCAGCCAGGAGATCGCCAAAAAGATCGAGGAAGCCTGCGCCGATCTGGACTGCACCGTTTCCGCCAACGGCTCCACCATGGATATGAGTATGATGACCGGCGGCAGCGGTATTCAGCTGGCCGTCACCGGCGATGATATGGATGCCCTGCGGGCCGCCGCCACCGACCTGGCCAAAACCCTTTCCGCCGTGGAAGGGGTCGCTTCGGTCAGTGATGGGCAGGAGGACAGCAGCACCGAGGTGCGCATCACCGTGGATAAAGCCAAAGCCGCCGAGTATAACCTGACGGTCGCACAGGTCTACCAGCAGGTGGCCGCCGCCGTTCTTTCCCAAACCACCGCCACCAATATCACCGTGGATAACAGTGACCTGCCGGTTGTGGTCGTCCCCGATAGCGCCGGGATCACCACCCGGGAAACGCTGGAGGAGCTCCGCCTGACCGGTACCAAAAACCAGGAGGAATGCGAGGTCCGTCTTTCCGAGATCGCCGCAGTGACTGAGGCCGCGTCCGCTTCCGCCATCCACCGTGAAAATCAGGCCCGTACCGTCACCGTCACCGCCCAGATCGCCGATGGCTACAACATCGGCCTGGTGAGCCGTGAGGTGGAAAAGCTGCTGGCCGATTATGAGATGCCGGAGGGCTGCTCCTATGCCATTGAGGGCGAAAATGAGATGATCCAATCCACCATGAGCGACCTCATCCTGATGATCGCCCTGGCCATCGCCTTCATCTACCTCATCATGGTGGCGCAGTTCCAGTCGCTGCTCTCGCCGTTTATCGTGCTGTTCACCATTCCGTTGGCCTTCACCGGCGGCCTTTTGGCCCTGTGGATCACCGGCAAGGAGCTCTCAGTCATTGCCATGCTGGGCTTCCTTATGCTCGCGGGTGTCGTTGTGAATAACGGCATCGTCTTTGTGGATTACGCCAACGGGCTGCGGCTGGAGGGGATGGAACGCGCCGAAGCGCTGGTACAGACCGGCCGCGATCGCATCCGCCCCATCCTCATGACTGCCATGACCACCATTTTCGGCCTGGCTACCATGGCGCTGGGCCTGGGCGCCGGCGGCGATATGCTGCAGCCCTTGGCCATCGTTACCATCGGCGGCCTGGCCTACGCCACCCTGCTTACTCTGTTCATTGTCCCCGCCATTTACGATATTTTCCTAAAGAAAGACCCCAAGAAAGTTGTCATCGAGGAGGTAGAAGAGGCATGAACTTGCCGGAGAAAAAGGCCGCGGTGTTCCGTGCGGTATTAAAGCTGCTGCGGCAGGGCCGTCCGCTGGGAGATTTGAAGGTTTCTGAGATCGCCGAAGCCGCTGGCATCGGCAAAGGCACTGTGTACGAGTATTTCCCCTCCCGGGAGGAGCTGCTGCGGGATGCCATGCAGTACAGCAGGGCCCAGGGCTTCCAGGAGCTCTACGCCGCCATTTCCGACGCCGAGGGCTTTGAAGCCCGCTGGAAGGTCATCGAGATCACCGCCCGCCAGCTGCTGGAGTGCAGCTCCGTTTTCTTTTCACAGGTGCCCTCCATGGGGTTTCCGCAGGCCGCCCTGTATGATATCTGCGGCGGTCCGCAGGAGCGTGCCGATACCCGCCGCATGATCGGGGAGATCATGAACTGCCTGACCACTGCCGCGGTGGAGGAGGGCCTGGCCCCCCTTATGCCGGAGCCGGAATACCTTTCCATGGTCGGAGAGGGCTGTATTTCCGGCTTTCTGCTGCGCTGTGCCCTCTCGGAGGGCCGGCAGGAGGAAATAGCCGCGGCTCTGGCCGATACCCGCAAGCTCTATATTGCCGCCCTGCAGTGATTTTGGTTTCTGCAGGGGGCCGGCTCGGGGCGCAGCCCGACCCATCCTGCGGATGGGTCCAGCGGACAAATGTCCGCTGCGGCGATGCTTTGCATCGCCGGGGCTGCGCCCCGCTCGCCTGCGGCCCGTACCGCCTTAGGCGCCCCACCCGCAAAGAGATTTGCACTCTTTCTCATTTTGCGGTATGATAGGGCCAGAATAAGCATGTGAACCCCAAGCCCCCAAAAAGAGAAGGGAGGACGCCCCCGATGAAACGCTGCCTAATGCTTCTGCTGCCGGTAATTTTGCTGCTGGCGGGCTGCGGCCATGCCCCGCAGGAAAACGAATCGCTGGAATCCATGACCGCACCCATGACGGCGGATCATTCCCAGTGGCAGCAGGAGCCGTACTATATCCTGCAGTTCAATGTCGATTCCGTCATCAGCAATGCCCCCAATGTCACCGCCACCGCTTCCCGGGTCATCATCTCCCAGGGGGGCACCTACCTGCTCAGCGGTACTTTGCAGGATGCCCAGCTCACCGTGGAGATCCCGGCGGGGGAAACGGCCCGGCTGGTGCTGTGCGGGGTGGATATGCACTGTGAACGGGGCCCGGTCATCTACTCCAATGGCGGCGGCACCGTGGTGCTGCTGCTGGAGAATGGCACCGAGAATACCCTCTCCGATGGCAAAAGCTATCTCTATTCCGGCAGCAAGGTGCGGGAAGCCGCCATCAGCGTGGAGGGCGACCTGCTCATCACCGGCGGGGGCAGCCTTTCGGTGGAGGCCATCCACAATGACGCCCTGCGCAGCGAAAGCACCCTGGCCGTGGCGGAAGGCACCCTGGAGATCACCGCTTGGCGGGACGGACTGGTTGCCGGGCAGGAGCTGCAGATCAGCGGCGGACAGCTTTCCATCGCCTGCGGCCGCACCGGCCTTTCGGCCAGTTCCGCCAAATCCGGGCAGGGCAGCGTGACGCTGGCAGGGGGCACAGTGGCCCTCATCTGCGGCGGGGACGGCATCACGGCGGCCGGGAGCCTTTCGGCCACGGCAGGGGAGTACCACATCACCACCGGCGGCGGCAGCGGCAACGCCAGTTATGGCGAGACCGCCGAAAAATGGGGCCTGTGGGGCGGTCTGCCCCAGCAGCAGCCCACCGAAAAACAGCCCATCATCAACCGGGAGCAGATCGTGAGCGATAGCGCGCGGGGCCTTTCCGCCGGCAAATCCCTGGCGCTTTCCGGCGGTACCTTTACGCTGGATTGCAGCGATGCCGCCCTCTATTCCGTGGGAAGCACCAAGCTGTCCGGCAGCCGTGTCAGCATTTCCGGCGGCGATACTGCCATCACCACCCAGCAGCTCACCCTTTCCGCCGGAGATGTTTCCATCCTCACCGCCCGCCGCGGCGCTGTGGCGGAGGATATGACTCTTTCCGGCGGCAGCCTGTCCATTACCGCCGCGGAGGAGGGCATGACCCTCTCCGGCGGGTATGATAAATCCGAGAGCGATCCCGCTACCGACCTGCGCAAAATGACCGTGACCGGCGGCAGCCTTTCCATCTGCGCCGGGACCCATGCTTTGGATATCGGCGGATCACTGTTCCAGTCGGGCGGCAGTCTGCTGCTCGGCTCCGGCCGGGAGCAGAACCCCCTGCGGGCTGCCACGGCCCATATTAGCGGCGGCACCCTGCTGGCGGCCGGCCCCCTCCCGGAGGAGCCGCAGCTGTATACCAGCCTGCCCCGCATCAGCGTGGAGCTGTGGCTGACCGGCGGCCGGCCCCTGACCGTCACGGCGGCGGAAGAGAGTACCCCTATGCTCTCCTTCACCCCGGAAACCTCGGTCGGTTATGTTACTCTCATCAGCGATGAACTGGAGAAAGATACCACCTACTATCTCGTCTCCGGCAGCGCCCGTATCGGCCTTTCCCCGGTCTGAACGGCGTGCCAGACACCACAAGACCTGCAAAACTCCCTCCATAAATTTTAGTACGCAAAACACGGCAAAAATCCCTGCTTCCCGGCAGGGATTTTTGAGATTTTTATTTAACTGACTAAATTATCATTTCAATATGCGACAATAATTGTACGAAAGCACAACGAAATAAACGGTTATTGGTGTAGAGACGGCATCATTCGCCAAAGACGGTTTCCACCACCCGGCTGCATTCCGGCGGGGAATACCGCCAGCGCCGCAGTACCCCCTCGGTGAGGAAATACTGCACCGGCTGCGGGGCGTAGGGCGCATCAAAGGCATCCACGATGATGAGCTTGATCTTCATTTTTTCCGGCAGGATGCTTTTAATATACACGCCCGCATGCTGGCCGGCGCGCACGCCCTCGCAGGGCTCCGCCAGGCCGGCCAGGTTGGGGGTCAGCTCCACAAAGACGCCATAGTCCTCCACGCTGCGGATGATGCCCGCCACCGTTTCTCCCGGCAGGTACAGCTCGGCGTTTTGGGCCCAGGTGCCCAGCAGCTCCTTGTGAGAAAGCTGCACCCGGCCCTCCGGCTCCACCGCCTTTACCACGGCGTAGATGCTCTCTCCCACAGCAAAGCGGTCCCGCGGGTGGCTGATGCGAGAGACCGAGATCTGATCGATGCTGATGAGGGAGGGCAGCCCGCAGCCGATATCCACAAAGCAGCCGAAACTTTCCAGGTGCGTTACCCGCGCGGGGATGATCTCCCCAGGGGTCAGATGGTCTATGTATTCGGAACGGCAGCGCAGCTGGGCTGCCCGCCGGGATAAAATGGGCCGCGGTGCTCCGGCCTCATCGTGCTCTATCGCCGTGATGAGAAAGCAGACCGACTTATTCACCCGGGAGATGATGGCGATATCCCGCACCGTCTGCTCTTTTATTCCCAGGGCGCCCTCCTCCCGGGGGATGATCCCGCGGCAGCAGCCCATATCCACCACCAGGTTGTGGTCATAATCACACAGCAACGCCCGTCCCTCTAAGATTTGACCGATGCGCATGGCGCTTTGCAGTGTTTCCTCATTTTGCAGATAATATCGGTTTTCCTCAGTTTCCAGCAGCATGCCCTCCGGCCAGTAATATCCCATGCTTTACCCTCCTGTTTTGCCTATTGCTTTATCTATATTCGGCGGCAGGCGGGACTATACCGGGGGGAACTTGGCCCGCCCGCGGTGGGGTGGCTTTTCCGGGATGAAAAGTGAGTAAAAGGCTTTTTAAGGCCAAGATAGTGGTCGCCTAACGGCGTCGCGGAGCCTTTTGCAAAGGCATAAACTGCACGCCTGCCCGATGGGGATAGTTTGTGGTCGCCTTCGGCGTTGCGGAGTCACCGGAGGGTGACGGCCGGTACGCCTGCCCGGCGGGGGAAAGTTTGTGGTCGCCTTCGGCGGCGCGGAGTTTTACAAAAGGTATTCATTTGTACGCCTACCCGGCGGGGG
>OIWT01003286.1_pt1 | contig 15092 bp, 11 predicted proteins | sample 1587701 | NCBI WGS metagenome assembly OIWT01 (sample SAMEA3888904, study PRJEB22519) | human gut metagenome | biome: human gut; feature: human-associated habitat; material: faeces | place: Denmark | collected 2009
CCTTTTCGGTATCATTGTAGCCCTTCTCAAATTTGAGTTGAGCGTTTTCGATGTAGATGATTTCCAATGTGGGATTATCCCATGTCTTCCTTCAACTGTGTGGTCAAAACGCCATGCGAGATGTTTGGTATGAGACGTTGGAGTTCATTGAACCGTGTCGGCTTCAGCATGAGGTAATACAAAATAATAAATTTCCATTTCCCCTCCATAATTTTTTGCATGAGCCTGACGGGGCAAAAATCCCCGTTGGGCGCTTCTATTATCAGTTTGGCTTTGCCGCTCAATATACATCATCCTTTCTATTTTCTTCTCCATGATTCGCTCAATTAATTTCTAAAATATTTCATGCCAGAGATAAACCACAAAACTAAATGTGCGGAAAGAACTGAAGCAGGTAGGCGAAATCCAACCCAAAGTGATTTGGTTTCCCGATAAGGCGTGATGAAAAGAGCAGGACCGCAGTCATGGATACAGGTAAGAAGCTGGACAATTTCAGGTGTCAGTAAATTCTGCATTTCTTGCGAGTAGTTAAAGGTTCGCATAAAAATCTCCTTCATCTTTTATTATCTGCAACATTTTAGCATAAAATGTTGCAGATAACCAGAAATGAGGCAGATAAGATGGGAGGGCAGATAAGGTACTGGATTTGTTGGTCCATTGCCTTGGGGAGCGGGCCCATGGCAAATCGTGAGGCAGGAAAGCCTGGCGCTGTCTTTGATGATGAAACGGATGACGAAACGACGCATACAGATCATTTCTGGAAATCCACTCATGCTGTCATCGCCATAGGGAGTGACATTGTAACCCACCAGATCACCGGCGTGGCAACAGGGGAAGCGGATACGGATGTCGTCAACGTAGGGCAGATGAATCAAGCTGTTGCATCTGAAGTGGTGCCTCTCAGTGATTGCATGGATAACAAAATCAACAAATAGGAAACTTCTGTTCAACCAAAAGCAATGGCTAGTATTCCAGAGCCCATGATGGATGACATTTCCGAATCGTCGAAAAACGGATGTACCCTCTTTTACTGGACAAAACGGTAAAGAGGATATTTTAACAAAACAATCATAGGATAGGGAAGCAGAATGCAGTAGTACTTAGAGCATCTCTGTGTTAAAATGGGACATAAGAGATCTTCCATGCCGGGGTTCTACGGAAAGCACGGATTCAAGAAGAAAACAGAAGTTATCCTTACGGGAATGGAATTGACATGATTGTAGAAAAAGCGAATTCATTGGACAAAACTCGATGGACTGCTGGGTCTGAACCAGCACGACATTCTGAAAGAAAGAGGAGATTATGATGAAAGCAATTTTATTGAATGGAAGTCCAAGAAAAAATTTCAGCACTGCCCAATTGTTGCAGCAGGCACAGCGGGGAGCCGAGACGGCTGGTGCTGAAACAGAACTCATCCATCTGGTAGATTATGAATTTACGGATTGCCGGGAATGCTATGCCTGTAAGCTGAAGAATAGCAAAACGGATGGGTTATGCGCTGTCCGGGACAGTATTCAGCCTGTTCTCAAAAAGATTTGGGAAGCCGATGTGGTCATTGTGGGAAGTCCCGTCTATTTCGGCTATCCTAACGGGCAGGTCATCAGCCTCCTCAATCGTTCCCTTTTCCCAATCTATTCATGTTTCTATAAGGACGGGAAGCCCGATATGGTTCCTCATGATAAAAAATTCTCTGCTTTGATCTATTCCATGAACTGCAAGGAAGAGGAGATGGAAAAATTCCATTATCCGGAGCTGCTGGGAACCTGGGGAAAAACCATGGGCCTTGTTTATGGATATAACGAAGTCCAATATTGCTGCAATACCTATCAATACAATGATTATTCCCGTTACAGGCAGAACCTTTTTGATGAAGCGGACAAGAAGCGGCAGCGGGAAGAAGTTTTTCCAAAGGACCTGAAAAAGGCATATGACCTTGGAATGAGACTGACTCGAATGGCGGCGGAAGACCGTAAAAAATGAAACGAAAAACTCCTAGAGAGGTACTCGCCACTTCTTTTCAAGAGCTTGCTGCGGTAAAAAATATCGATAAGATTACGATACAGAAACTCGCAGATAATTGTGGGTATTCACCATAATTTATCGTACCCTCGTTACTGGATAAAACAGTAATGAGGGTATTTTTATGCTTGGAAATGGATAACTTGTTGACACATACCTGCTGTCTTCGCTGGCTGACTATAACCCTCATTTTTTGCTATAATAACAGAGGAAAAATCACCCAAAAAATTCGGTAGTAGGAAGGGCCCGTTTTACTACCGTTTTTACTACTACAGAGGGCAAAGTTATGACGTTTTTTGCCGGGTTCTGTCTTCTTTACAGAAACGTGTAAACCTCGGAAAACCGCATTATATTGGCATATCCCGGCATGAGAAGGAGTGAAAATAAAGTGATTAAGATTCTTTTCATCTGCCATGGCAATATCTGCTAATTTTTTGAAGAACCGCATGAATACGGGCTTTGTGGCATATCAGAATAGAAAAATACTACTGTTTTACTACTTAAATACTATATATGGTATATTGAAAATTTTATATATACAATTTAATAAAGATAAAAGGAGCTATCGCATATGCGACGGCTCCTTTTATCTTTATAGTAAATCAGTGAAAGGCATAGATATCATAGTGAAGAATGTTGAAGAACGTTAGATTAACGCTGATGAAACTAACTACGATTTGTAGAATTGGCTAAATATTGCAATCATATATTTTGGTATTTAAATACCAAAATATAGTTGACAAAAATATTGAGGCGTGATATTATGTTTTCAAGAAATAAGAAAGGCCGGAGGTGATCGTAATGAGTCAGACGACAATCAATGACAGTACATGGAGGTATATCAATTCATTAAAGGGGTATATGACGCCGGAAGCATATCTATCTGCTGCCTTGCTTACAGATGAGGTAATGCATTCAGCAAAGGACAAATCGTCATCATCCTTATATACAAGGCTGCTTCAATGTGCTGATAAGGCTGGTGTGGCTAACCCATTTCCAAATGAGGGTGTGTTCTATGATTTTTACAGGCTTGTGTCGGATGGTGGCAAGTTTAATTGGGGTCAGCTTTTACAATTAACGATGGAATATATAAGGATACCGGTTCTTCCTAAAGCACTGGTAACACTTATGACGGAAGCATTTGGAAAGAAACGTAGAACGGTCATGATTACGGAAGCAGAGAAGTTTGCCGCTTCTTTATCCGGGATCATTGAAGAACACCCTGATTCAGAATTCCTTTTGACAACACAGAATCAAGATTATCAAAAGGTCTTGGAGAAGATGTGCGATGGATATAAAAACGTTAGCGTCACACTTACTAATATCTATCGTTATGAGTTTATCAATAAACGTTTCGATTTGATCCTTTCAAATCCCATATTTGGCGGAAGAGATCTTGTTGATGATTCTCATTTCATTTGCCGGGAGACAGAATTTGTCGCTTTAGAAAATCTGTCCCTGCATTTAAATACTGGAGGATTACTTGAAATCGTGCTTCCAGCAAGGATTTCCTTTTCCGCGGGGAAAGCTGTTGACTTAAGACAGTTCATTCAGTCAAATTACTCTATTCGGGAACTGTCCGAACTTCCAGAAGGGACCTTCAATCGCACGAATATAAAAACTTACCTGCTTAAAGTAGAGAATACAAGACCCTCTGAGGATGAAGATATCGATATAAAGAGATATTCGGCCGGCGATCGAAAGAACCGAAGAGAACAGCTCTCTTCACTGAATGTTGAGGATGATACATTTGTGATGCTCCCAGAACTTGAAGAACAGGGGAACTGGAGTGTTGATCGAATCTTTGCAAAGCAAGATGAGGATTTTGTAGCCTTTCAGAATTCAGCTACTAGAAAAGAGCTATTAAAAAATGTAGCTGAAGTTTTTAGAGGAAAAGCCGTGAGAGGCAAAGACCCGGATGGCAATATTGGTGTTGTCAACATCTCAAACATAGAAGCTTTCGATATTGATTATGACGGCCTTGATAAGATTTCACTTGATGATCGTAAAATCGCAACCTATGTTCTTGAAGACGGAGACATCCTTCTTCCAGCTAGAGGTACGGCAATACGAACAGCGGTTTTTCACAAACAGCCATATACATGTATTGCTTCTTCAAATCTGATTGTGATCAGGCCCAATAGTGAGCTATTAGACAGTACTTATCTGAAAATTTTCATTGATAGTCCAATCGGAAAAAAACTGGTGACCGGAACACAGCAAGGATTATCAACGATGAATATCAGTTACAAAGATCTGGGAGATATTGAAATCCCGCTGCCGCCGCTCGAAAAGCAACAGCGCATAGCAAAAACATATTTAGAAGAATTAAAAAATTATCAAGAAACCGTTCGGAATGCCGAAAGACGGTGGGAATCGGTGTTGAAAAAAGTTCAGCAATTTTGATTATGAGGAGGTTTTAGTGTGCTAGGCGCGATAATTGGAGATACGGTTGGTTCCCGCTTTGAGTGGCACAACCATAGAAGTAAAGAGTTTGATTTCCTTACATATAAATGTGAACTGACAGATGACAGTATTATAACTCTTGCTATAGCAAAGGCTGTTTTGAAAAGTGAAGGTGACATAAACAAACTGCCGAATCTGGCGGTGCGCTATATGCAGCAGCTTGGCCATCTTTACCCGGATGCTGGTTACGGCGGAGCTTTTCGAAAATGGCTCAACTCAAACAATCCAAAGCCATACGGCAGTTTTGGGAACGGAGCAGCGATGCGTGTTTCTCCGGTAGGATTTGCAGCGGACAGCCTGGATGAAGCAATAGCAATGTCCAAGGCCGTAACCATGGTGACACATAATCATCCGGAAGGCCTGAAAGGCGCAGAAGCAACGACAGTCGCTATTTTTATGGCGCTGCATGGAAAGAGCATGCTGGAGATTCGTGATTATATCGATAAGAACTACTATCCGATGAACTTCACACTTGATGGTATCCGAGACAGTTATCAGTTTAATGAGACCTGCCAGAACACCGTGCCCCAGGCAATGATGGCATTTTTCGAATCTACAGGATTTGAGGATGCAATCAGAAACGCCATCTCTATTGGCGGTGACAGTGATACCCTTGCGGCAATTACAGGGGGAATTGCGGAGGCTTATTATGGCATACCTTCTGAAATCAGAAAACATGAGCTTACTTTCCTAGACGAAAGACAGCTCGCTATACTGGTCGAATTCGAGAATAAGTACAAGCCGATCATGGAAAAGAAGATTGGAAATGATGTGAGTGTTCCTATCGAACGAAGTGCAGACATCAAGGTTGAGAAGGGCTCCAGGGAATCGATGATGGAAAAAGCGGTTCAGGCAGCCGATAAGGATATAGAAAACGCTGAGGTGTCCGTAGAAGAAACATCCAGTCAGAAACTTTTCAATTTCTTATACGAGGACTGCAATATCCTTCGCGGGCCGATCAACCAAGATGAGTACAAATCTTATGTAACGCCTATTCTGTTTTTCAAACGCCTGTCTGATGTATATGATGAGGAACATGAGAAGGCATTGAAGGAATCTGGAGGCGACGAGGAGTTTGCAAGTTTTGACGAAAATTACAGCTTTGTCATTCCGAAAGGTTGCCATTGGAATGATGTGAGAAATGTCACACAGAATGTTGGACAAGCAATCGTAAAAGCGATGAGTGGCATTGAGCGTGCTAATCCGGAGTACCTTTCTGGGGTGTTCTCAAGTTTCGACGACGCGAACTGGACGGATAAGAATAAGCTCAGCGACGAAAGACTGAAAAACCTGATCGAGCATATGTCCAAGTTAAAGGTGGGTAATAACAATTACTCCGCTGACGTGATGGGCGATGCTTATGAGTACCTGATCAAAAAGTTTGCAGACTTATCAAAGAAGAACGCCGGAGAATTCTATACACCGCGAACAGTTGTGAAGCTCATGGTTATGCTCTTGGACCCGCAAGCTGGAGATACAGTTTATGACCCTGCATGTGGAACTGGCGGAATGCTAATTGAGGCAATACGACACATTGATAATGACCACATGACCTATGGAAAAATTTACGGTCAAGAGAAGAACCTGTCGACTTCTGCAATTGCCCGTATGAACCTCTTCCTTCATGGAGCAAGAGAGTTCAAGATCGTGCAGGGAGATACTCTCGTTGATCCGAGCTTTACAGAAGGGAATCACTTAAAGACGTTCGACTGCGTACTTGCGAATCCGCCATTCTCCTTAAAGCACTGGGGTGCCGCCGCTTTCGAACATGATAAGTACGGAAGAAATATCTGGGGCAGTCCATCCGATTCAAATGCAGATTTCGCATGGTTGCAGCATATGGTTGCGTCCATGGATAAGAAGCATGGTCGTATAGCTGTAGTTCTCCCACAGGGGGTATTGTTCCGTATGAAAAAAGACGGAAAGATACGTAAGAAACTTGTAGATTCCGATTTGCTAGAGGCGGTGATCACGCTTAAAGGTGGCATATTCTACGGCGCCGGCGTTTCCGCTTGCATCCTGTTCTTGAAGCGGGAGAAGTCAAAAAACCATATCGGAAGAGTTTGCATGATAGATGCGAGTGAAATATATACGCCGCAGCGTGCCCAGGACTACATGTCTGAAGATGACATTGAAGAAGTCTATAAACTTTACACGGATTACCAGGATGTTATTGAACGCTGCAAGATTGTGACCTTAAAAGACATTAAGGATAAAGGATATACCCTTTCCACAAATGTCTATATCGAAAAGAAGCCGGTACCGATTACACCACCGTCTGTAGTACGCGAGCAGTATTTTGCATCATATAGGCGTGCATTGGAATGTGAGAAAAGGCTTCGTGAATTACTGAAGGAAGGAGGATACATTGATGAGTAAGATTTCGCTGGATGAATTGGAAAGCTATCTCTGGGGATCAGCAGTTCTTCTACGTACAAATATTGATGCCGGAGAATATAAGCAATACATATTTCCGCTACTTTTTTTCAAACGTCTCTGCGATGTGTATGACGAAGAATGCAAGCAGATCCTGGAAGAATACGATGGTGATAAATCCGCTCTTGAATTTGAAGAGAACCATAAATTTGTGATACCGAAGGGTGCCCACTGGAATGACGTCCGGAATACCACTGAAAATGTCGGAAAGGCGCTTATTGATGCTTTTCACGCCATCGAAACGGCAAATCAAGATCAGCTGATAGATATATTTGGGGAGGGTGCATGGACAAATAAGAATCGTCTTCCCGATCGTCTTCTCAAAGAGTTGATTGAGCATTTTAGTACGAAGACTCTCTCTCTAGCAAATTGTCCGGAGGATGAGCTTGGACAGGGATATGAATACCTGATCAAGAAATTTGCAGATGATAGTGGACATACGGCACAGGAATTTTATACCAATCGTACCGTTGTACATTTAATGGCGGAGATGCTTAAACCACAGCCTGGAGAGTCCATTTACGATCCTACATGTGGCAGCGCTGGCATGTTAATTTCTGCGGTGTCCTATTTGCAGCAGCAGAATCTGGAGTGGCGCAATGTGTCCTTGTACGGACAGGAGATCAACTCCCTGACTTCAGCGATTGCTCGCATGAATTTATTCCTTCACGGGATACAGGATTTTCATATCGTAAATGACGATACGCTGGAAAGACCTGCCTTTATCGAGAACGGCAAGCTGAAGACCTTTGATATCTGTCTGGCCAATCCGCCATACTCCATCAAGCAGTGGAATCGGGATGCATTTGAAAAGGATCAGTACGGGAGAAACTTCCTGGGAACGCCGCCGCAGGGCAGAGCGGATTATGCCTTCTTCCAGCATATTATCAAGAGCCTCAAGAAGGATACCGGTCGCTGCGCGATACTTTTCCCACATGGGGTTTTGTTCCGTAATGAAGAACGGGATATGCGAGAAAAGCTCGTGAAGGGCGACTATGTGGAATGCGTAATCGGCCTGGCTGCGAATCTGTTCTACAACTCTCCAATGGAAGCGTGCATCGTGATTTGCCGAATGACAAAGCCAAAGGATCATGTTGGAAAGATATTGTTTATTAATGCTGTGAATGAGGTTACAAGAAAGAATGCGCAAAGCTACCTTGAAGATCAGCACATCAATAAGATCGCAGAAGTCTATGAAAAATACGAGGAAATCGAAAATTTTTCTAAAATAGTGACTATAAGAGAAATTGGTGAAAATGACTACTCGCTTAGCATACCACTTTATGTGAAGATGGAAGCCAATGAGGACGACGAAGATACAAGGTCCTTTGAGAGTATTTATGAATCATGGAATGGAAAAACAAGACGGGCATTCAGTTATTATAAGACGCTAAATGAAATGATCAGCAAAGGAGCGACAAAAGATGAATAAAGTATTACTTGGCGATGTCGCTGAAGAAGTAAGAGAAAACCACAAGAAGACCGGGGACAATCCGGCAGTTGTGGGTCTAGAGCATCTGGCCCCTGGTGAAATATGTTTAAAGGAATGGAGTAAAGATACTAATACTACCTTCACGAAGGCATTTCACAAGGGGCAGGTTCTTTTTGGACGCCGACGTGCATATCTGAGGAAGGCAGCTGTTGCTCCGGTAGATGGAATCTGCTCAGGAGATATTACCGTAATCAGTGCCCAATCAGATAAGATTCTGCCAGAGCTTCTTCCGTTTGTTATCCAAAATGATGACTTCTTTGATTTTGCTGTCGGGAAATCTGCTGGTTCTCTATCACCACGTGTGAAGTGGTCAAGGCTTAAAGAGTATGAATTTAATCTGCCAAGCCTGCCGCAACAGAAGAAATTAGCGAAGCTGCTCTGGAGCTTCATAGATGCAAAAGAGGCGTATGAAGATCTGATTCACCAGACAGATGAGCTGGTCAAATCTCAATTTACCGGGAATATAGCAGGAGGTGTTGAGTAATGGCTAGATATAAGTTCGATCAGATTGCATTCAACAGTACCGACAAGAAAAAACCGGTTGATGAAGATAAGGAACACTACATCGGATTGGAACATTTAGATTCTGGCAGTCTAAAGGTTACTCGGTGGGGAAGTGAGGTTGCTCCAAAGGGAGAAAAGCTACTGATGAAAAAGGGCGATGTTCTTTTTGGGAAGCGTCGAGCATATCAGAAGAAGGTCGCCATAGCACCATTTGATGGCATTTTCTCTGCACACGGCTTGGTGCTACGGCCAAAGACAGATGTTATTGATCCTGGTTTCTTCCCTTTGTTTATAGCTTCGGATTATTTCCTGGATGCTGCCATAAAGATCTCGGTTGGCTCTCTGTCCCCAACAATCAACTGGCGAGATTTGAAGGAGCTTGAATTTGCTCTTCCGTCGATCCCAGTTCAGCAGAAGCTGGCAAAGGTGTTATGGGCAATCAATGATACAAAGGGAGCCTATCAGAAACTGATTCGGGAAACAGACGAGCTTGTGAAGTCTCAATTTATCGAGATGTTTGGAACTTATCCAGATAACGAAAAGAATTGGCCGACAGGTACAATAAGAGATATTGCTATTGATGTAAGATATGGATCAAGTAGAAAGGCAGCAGATGGAAATAAAGGTAAATATCCTTATCTTCGAATGAATAATATTACATATTCAGGTGAACTCGACTTATCGGATGTCAAGACTATAGATATACCTGACGATGAGTTGCCAAAATGCTCTGTTAGACGAGGAGATTTGCTTTTCAATAGGACTAACAGTAAGGAATTAGTTGGAAAAACATGTGTATATGACAAGGATGATTTAATGGTGCTTGCTGGTTTTGTGATACGAGTCAGATTAAACGACCGTGTGCTACCTGAATTTGTATCAGCATTTTTGAATACTGATTTTTCAAAAAGAATGCTTCTAGCTAAATGCAAAGCTGCTGTAGGTCAGGCAAACATTAATGCACAGGAGTTCCAAAATATTGGTATCTATATACCGCCTATAGAATTCCAGAAAGAATATCTGAATCTTAAGAATCAGAGCGATAAATCAAAATTTGAATTGCAGTACATTAACAGAAATATAAAGGAGCTGGTTATATGTTCACAGAAGAAAATACGACTGAACAGATGATTCTTACAACACTCCAGCGTAATGGTTGGAAGTATATTCCGGCAGAAGAGCTACAGCGGGATTATTCTGATGTATATGTGGAGTCGATGGTTAAAGAAGCCCTTATCCGCTTGAATCCTGTGATTGCAGAGGATGAAAGCAAAGCAGATGAGGTTATTTTCAAACTGCGGGCGCTCTTCCTTTCAACGAATCCACAGAATCTTGTTACTCAGAATGAGTCTTTTAAGCAGTTTGTGTTTGAAAAAAACTCCTATCCGTTTGGCAAAGACGGGAGACAAGTGGCAATTGAATTCTTTGGGACGGAAATCAATGGCAAGCTGGATCAGAATGAATATGTAGTTACAAACCAGTGGGTGTATCCGAAAAAAGATGGTGGAAAGCGTCTTGATATTGTCCTTCTAATTAATGGATTTCCAGTAGCAGTAGGAGAGGTTAAGACGCCGACAAGAGCTGCAATTACTTGGCTGGACGGCGCTCAGGATATCAATGATTATGAAAAGAGCATTCCGGCGATGTTCGTAGCGAATATCTTTAATTTCGCTACCGAAGGAAAATTCTATCGTTACGGTTCGGTTTGCATGCCAGCAGCTAAATGGGGCCCTTGGCATACGACGGATGATAAATCTGATGGTAGCCTTGCTGCAGTACAGGGAAGTATTCAGAACATGATCACACCGGAAAAAGTTCTAGATCTGTTTCAGTTCTTTACACTTTTCTCAACGGATAGCAAATATAGAAAATTCAAGGTCATCGCACGTTATCAGCAGTATGAAGGCGCCAACATGATTGTTGATCGAGTAAGGAACGGTTATCCGAAGAAGGGCTTGATCTGGCATTTTCAGGGCTCTGGAAAATCATATCTGATGGAATTCGCTGCCGTGAAGCTGCGTATGCTCCCGGAACTTAAAAATCCGACCGTCATTGTGGTTGATGACCGTCTTGACCTGGAATCTCAGATTACCGCACAGTTCCATTCGTCAGATGTGGCTAATCTAGAAACTGCAGGAAACATTGAGCAGCTGATGAGCATGCTCAGACAGGATATTCGTAAAATTATCATCACGACTATCTATCGTTTCCAGGACGTTACCGAAGAACTCAGCCCACGTGATAACATCATCGTTCTGGTAGATGAATGCCATAGAACACAGGAAGGTGACCTTGGGCGGAAGATGCGTACTGCGCTGCCGAATGCATTCTTCTTCGGGCTGACAGGTACGCCAATCAATCGTCTTGATAAAAATACGTTTGTTACATTTGGCGCTACAGAAGACCGCAGTGGATACATGAGCAAATATTCCTTCTCAGACTCGATTCGTGATCATGCTACGCTTCCACTTGAATTTGAACCGGTACCTGTAGATCTGCATGTAGACAAAGATACGATGGACCGTGAATTTGATGTGCTTACGGACAGCCTGAATGAAGATGAAAAAGCTGAACTTTCAAAGCATGTCAACATGAAGGCTATCATCTATAACCAGAAACGTATTCACAAAGTCTGTGCGCATATTGCAAAGCATTTCATGACCAAAGTACATCCAAATGGTTACAAAGCGCAGGTCGTTGTTTTGGATCGTCCATGCTGCATCAAGTATAAAAACGAGCTGGATAAACTGCTTGGCCCGAAAAGATCTACGATTGTCATGGATACGAACGATGACAAGGCAGATGAATACAAAGCATATGCTAGATCCCGTGATGAAGAAGCCAAGATTCTGGACCGTTTCCGTGACCCAGAAGACCCGCTTGAAATTGTTATTGTTTGCAATAAGCTTCTTACCGGTTTCGATGCACCGATTCTACAGTGCATGTATTTGGATAAACCAATGAAGGACCACACGCTGCTGCAGGCAATTTGCCGAACCAATAGAACCTATGATGATGGTAAAACTTTTGGCTTAATCGTCGACTATATTGGAATCTTCGATAATGTTGCCAAGGCACTAGATTTTGACGAGTCCAGTATGAAGAAGGTCATCACCAATATTGACGAAGTCAGAAAGCAGATACCAGCCTTGCTTAGAAAATGCCTTAGCTACTTTATGGGTGTAGACCGGACGGTTGATGGCTGGGAAGGGCTTATGGCGGCGCAGGAATGTTTGCCGACAAATGATGAAAAAGATCAGTTTGGTGCAGATTATATTGTTCTGAATCGGGCATGGAATGCATTGTCTCCTGATCCGGCACTGAACGCTTTACAGACAGACTATGTTTGGCTGACAAAAGTATATGAATCTATAAAGCCGACGAACGGCAGCGGAGGATTGATCTGGGCTGCTCTTGGACCGAAAACGCTGGACATCGTCGATAATAATCTGGACGTTGGAGAAGTTCACGAGGATGAAGAAATTCTGACCCTGGATGCTGATTTGATTGATGACTACATTGCCAAATATAAGGATGCCAAAAGAGCTGCAAAAAAAGTAGAAATTGATCTGGTAGCTAAAATTAGGAAGCACACACAAGATCCGAAATATATGAAACTTGGGGAAAAACTGGAGCAGTTGCGAGAAAAACATGAGCAGGGCCTCATTAACAGCATCGAGTTCTTAAAAAGACTTCTTGAATTGGCAAAAGAAGCCGCGGAAGCAGAGAAAGAAGTGGTGCCAGAGGAAGAAATTGATAAAGGCAAAGCAGCTCTGACGGAACTTTTCAATGGCGTAAAGAATAAGAAAACACCGATTATTGTTGAGCGAATTGTCACCGACATTGATGACATTGTAAAGATTGTTCGTTTCGACGGCTGGCAGAATACTAAAACAGGGCGGCAGGAAGTTAAAAAGGCACTCCGCAGTGTTGTATGGATGAAATATAAGATCAAGGATAAGGATGTCTTTGATAAAGCGTACAACTATATCGAACAGTACTATTAATATACAACAGAAAATGCTTTCTGGAATGAAATCGAGATGATGTGATGGATGGCAAAATATCCAGATTTAAAAAGCTATTTGCAGGTAAATTACAAGGACCTTCTGCTCGAAGAAGTACAGAAATTTGTTGATAAAAAATATGATGGTGGTGGCTTTCACAGCTTTAACGTCGTATCATTGCTAAAGCATAAGATTGAGAATCTGGAAGTCAAAGCACTTACATGTCACGATGCACCCGGGCCTATCGTGAAGATGGACGTAGGAATCGTAGCAGATATTGTAGATTTGGGGATCGGAACAAAGAGTTATGAGGCCAGCCGAAAACGGCATTGGTTTACTATCTACCTACAAGGAATCCTTAGGGATGGCCTTACGGATGTTAAGGCCATCAGTACTGAGGAGTTTTTTGGTGGGAAATTTCAAAAAGAGAATGCGCTAGATCAGTTTCTTGTGCCATATATATATTCGGCAGACTTAGAAGGACTTGCTGAAGACTTCACGGGTTTTTATTGCCATGGTGCTATTTATGACGGTTATAGGTTGCCGATTGGACATATCCTTAACGAGCTCGAAATCACATATTATTCGGCTGATTTACCAGCAAATTGCTTTGGGCGGATGTATTTTAGGAAAGCTACTGCCACTGTTTATCGGCACTTCCCTTATTGTGGTGAGGTAAAGGAAGAAAACCAAACCATTGAACCAGGTACTATGCTGATAAGTCGTGACAAATATTATCTTGGAGGTGACGGAACACAGCTTCTTACGATTGCACACGAGATTGTCCATTGGTTTATGCATCAAAAATATTTCAAGATACTTGCGTTATTGGATGATGAGAGTGATATGATGTCTTGCGAAGTGGAACCGAGCCGTTACGATGAAAGTATGACAATGGCTCAGAAAGCGCATTGGTACGCTGAATGGCAAGCCAATGCACTGGCTCTACGCATAGCTATGCCCCGATGGTTCATGATGCGGGCATTTCAGGAGGCAAGAGCTGCCACAAAGCCGTATTTTTTCACCGGTGACTATGTAGAGGATATCTTGAGTCGTATAGCAGCTCTATTTGATGTTCCCATATTCGCAGCAAAGCAGCGTGCTAGACAGTTGGACTTTGACAATGCCGATGGAGCTTTCGTGTACGTTGATGGTGAGTGGCATAATTCATTTTGGTTTCATAAAGGTAGTTTAGAAAGGAATCAGACTTTTGCCATTAATAGGGCTGGGTACGAGCGTCTTTATAAAAAAGATACTTACTTTGCAGAGCTTATTGATTCTGGAGAGTTTATCTACCTCGGGTATGTTGTTTGCATAAACGATCCAAAGTATGTTGCATTAGAGAGATCCCACGCAGCTGTTAAGTTAAAATTAACTGATTACGCTAGGGAGCATGCAGATGAATGCTGCCTGAAATTTTCTATCCGCAGCACATTGTATCTTCGTGATATTCAGGATAAATATGAATTCTACGGAGAATCATACCTTAGCAAGGAAGTCAAAGCGGAAAATTATGTAGAGCATTATTTTGACAAAAATTTTAACCTGAAGCCGCGACAGTCTATAAACGAAATACAGGAGGCAGTTGCAGCATATAATGCTACCAATGAAGCGGCTAAGAAAGTACAGATAGAAATGTTGCAGAATAATTGTAATAGTTTCGCTGATGCCTTAATATATCATATGGATCGTAAGAAAATAACGATTGACCAGCTTGTAGAGAGATCCCGATTAAGCGATACGACGATTAAAAACTATCGAAGTGGTGCTAAGAATCCGCCAATTGAAAATGTAATGGCAGTATGTATAGGACTAAATCTTCCAAGACCGTATAGCGAGGATTTATTGCATCGTGCAGGGTACGATCTGAATAATACGCCTCAGAGAAGAGCGTATTATTTTCTTCTAGATTATGATGACGGCACACTCGAACAGTGGAATTTGATACTCGATGCCTTCCATCAGCCTCATATTCCATATAGAAGAAATCAAAAAACAACATAAATTTTTAATGTCGGGGCAACTTCAAGTTCCCCATCAAGAGACTAATAAAAATAAGGCTTCACGCATCGTTTGATGCGTGAAGCCTTATTTTTTTGCCTGGAAATAGCAACTTTAGGTTCCTTAAAAAAGTTACTACTTTCAGATATTCTTTTATTAACAGCTGA
>OIWT01003292.1_pt1 | contig 15070 bp, 28 predicted proteins | sample 1587701 | NCBI WGS metagenome assembly OIWT01 (sample SAMEA3888904, study PRJEB22519) | human gut metagenome | biome: human gut; feature: human-associated habitat; material: faeces | place: Denmark | collected 2009
TGGAAATCGTTATTGTCTCGGAGAATGCAACCGTAGCGCGTCGTTGTGTGGCCTCAGGGATTGTAGGGAGGAGCTCAACCAGCCCTACGCCTATTCAATACGGACACGGGGTCAGCGCATGTCCTGCGTGATTACTGTGGGATTCTTGTTCTCGGTGTTACTTTCAGAATCCGCTGATGAATTCTCTCAACTCTGTCGAGGCTATCGTCGACAGCATGAATATTATATCGGTAAGCCTCACGGTGTCGAATGAAGCCGTAGAACTTGCCCCCTCCCTACGAAATGACCTACGTTCGGGAGGATGTGGAGGCGGATCCAATTATCGACGAGTGGGAGTTGCTGGTCCAGTATCCGCCGCAGCCGTCGTTCGCGCCCACGGACTACGATATTTCTGTTTTTCAAATGATCACAAACGACAAGGTGCGGTCCATGCGGTGCAGCTCGAAGGAGACACTGTTCAATTCGCTGCACTCCTCGTTTGGCTCTTCCATTATTGCGAACAGTACGCTTGACGACAAGGAGATGGAGATGTGAGTGCTTGCGCCTCGGCATTCCCCGTAGTTGCCGGAACAAATTGAAGCGACTGGAGTATGAGAGGCTGCGCATGCAGTCCACGACGAGTCCGACGGAGGAGGAGAACTCCTTCTCTTACGACATGACGTCGAACATGCCCTCCGCGGAGCCGTTGGACGTGAAGTGCATCAACGTGAGTGCATTTGAGTGGAGTGACGCGTAGGACTGCCTGTCGAGCCACTTCCACGACCTGCTGAACCCGCGGTCGCTGAGCTCGCCCGAGGGCTTCATTCCCTTCGCGGCGGAGGGCGGTGGCTCGACGCTGCGCCACGGACTGTCGCGCCACGACTCCTTCCTGGACTCGTCGTCGGACGAGGAGGAGGACCTGTTCGCGCCGTTCGCGGCGGCGCTGCACAGCGAGACGCAGAGCGCGACGACGAACGTGTACCCGCTGGCGAAGGAGCCGGCGGCGCTGAAGAACGCGGTGCGCGGCATGAACCCGGCGGCGTCGGTGCAGGAGGAGCAGCTGTACGAGCGCGCGAAGGAGCACGACCGCAAGCACCCGAGCGCGCTGCCGCGGATGATCCGGCTGTCGGGCGACGACAGCGGCGTGTCGTTGCCGCACCGCCACCGCGCGTCGTCCACCTCCACCACGCTGGGCACCGACACGCTCAGCCGCGAGTCGTCGGCGTCGCTGTCGCAGGAGCCGATTCTGGACGTGCATACGGGCTTCTACCGCGTCCTGCAGGACGTGGTGGAGGTGTGCGGCGTGGAGCGGTCCAACGAGATCCGGCGCCGCGGGCGCGAGTACAACAACAAGCTGAGCCAGGTGCGGGCGGCGCGGCGCGCGCTGGCGGAGAAGGCGACGGGCGAGGGCGTGATCTGGAAGAACGCGGAGGACCTGGTGAGCGGGCTGAGCCACGTGGTGTACGACCGCGACGGGAACTTCGGGCTGTACCACAGCATGCTGTCCATGCGCATGTCCTACAACCCGCGCGTGCGCTCCTTCTCCTTCGAGACCATGGGCCTCACCGAGCCCAACGTCTTCGCGCAGCAGGAGCCCGCCTCCTCCTCCAGCAGTCTCCAGTGCTCTGAGCACCTGCCGCCCCTGCCGCCGCGCAATGAGTCCATGCCGCCGCAGGCTGTGCCGATGTCCCCTGCGAGCGACGGGGCGGCGGTGACGCCGTCGCCGCGTCTGATCGAGACGCCGCGGCTGCGCCCCCATGCGCGGCTGGTGCTGGGGAACCGCGTGAACACGCACGAGGTGACGATTCCGAAGGAGCTGAACATGGCGATCCTGAACACGGCCGCGCGGTCCGAGGAGCCGGCTCGCGTGTCGCTCCCTGAGTCTGTCCGGAGCGAGGGACGTCCGTCCAATGCGGGTGTTGTGGGTGAGGGACGCACGTCCAATGCGGGTGTTGTGGGTGAGGGACGCACGTCCAATGCGGATGTTGTGGGTGAGGGACGCACCTCCACCACACCCACTGTGAATGAAGGACACAGCACAAACACACCCGCTGTAAGTGAAGGACGCAGCACAAACACACCCGCTGTAAGTGAAGGACGCACACCCACAGCAGAGAACGCTACCCTTACGAGAGCCTCCTCTGCGCGGGACAGCGCGGGAGGCAGAACGCCGGAGGTGCCGGTGCTGCGGCGGACTCCTCTCAGCGGGCGGTCGAATGGCAGTGACGCCCCGGCCCTCGCCGTCTCTCGGACCGCACAGGAGAGTCTGCGACCCATCGCCAGCGCGAAGAGCGAGCCGGTGCAGACAGTGCCTGCCGCGTCGCCCGTAACACCGCCGCCCATCCGCCGGACGGAGACGCTGACGTCGGAGGTGCGGGCCGAGGCGCCGAGCGTGGAGAAGCCGCGGTTCACGGCGCCGGTGTCGACGGTGTCGGGCGAGCGGCGGGCGCGGATGGTCGTGCGGCAGATGAGCAACGACGAGATCAACCGCGACTTCCTGCCGATAGAGTGCTCGAGCTCGGAGGAGTCGGACGACGCGGCGGAGGAGCCGGCGCTGGAGATGGACAACGACATGACGCTGCTGCCGCAACGCAGGGACAGCGCGGGGACGGGCGTGCCTGCCGCGACCCCTACGAACGTGCCGTCTGCACCGACGAACATGCTGTCTGCAAGCAGCGCGTTCTCTCGGTCGATACAGAATCTGACCAGCACACCGAGCGAGGCGTCGCACGAGGGCGAGAAGAAGAGAGGCGCGCCGAATGGGAGCGAGAGCGACCAGACGCGCATATCGTTTGTTGTGCAGGACCTGGAGGGGAAGAGAGGGAGCATCCTTCCAAACGCGGACATGCCCATCGATGTGGATTCGGACTTGGATTCGGAAATATCAGATTTCTTCGATGGCATTAGTTAGGAGGATTGTGTTGTGAGGATTGTTTGTTGAAGCGTCTTCGTCTTGACAAGAGTCAGATTGAATGAGCGCCGAATCGATGAACGAGGGCTATCTCACTTCGCAGTACACTATGATTGTGGAGCTGCTGGAGAAGATCTACGCCGACGAAATCAAGATTAAGGGGAAGGTGAAGATGCTCAGCGAGCAGATTGCCTGCGGGCGTCTGCTGCTGAACACGGAGGCATCCCACAACGAAGACACGACCCCGTCTGTGACTCCGCGTAGGAAGGTATGTGTGTATAGCAATTCATCCCATCTAGCCTATGATGAGGGTAAATCCTAGAGAGAGGAGAATCGCAGGGGAGCAAAACCGATGCGCAGATGCGCGAATACGCCACGCTGCAATCCTCAGCACAGCGTCTGCTGCAATCCATGGAAAAGATGCGTGAGAATCGAGACGCTTTTGTCGATGTGAGCAGTCTCCTCGAGAAACGGTTAGAGAAGCTGGAGATTCTGGTGACGATCACGTGCGAACACGTGGAAATGACACACAACCGATCGGTGGAAGTGAGAGGGATGGAGTAAGAGGTAGCGATCGGCCTCTTTCTCGTCGACAATGCCCGTGACGAAGAGGGAAAAGGACAAGGCGGAGCATCTCACGATGGAATGAGACCACGCACTCTTCCCTTCGCCTCTTTGTTGAATGAAACGTGGACAACAGGGAGGCGCAAAGAGAAGGAAGAGTGAGCGCCGATAAACAAAGAGAATTGGTTGACCTTGATAAGCAAGGAGACACTTGAATCACTGAACGCGGCCAATGGATGGAAAAGAGAGCGCAGAAGAATCTTTTGGCGAGAGGATGAGCAAATACGGCTCCGTGGAATACTGGAACGAACGATACACAAAGTAGGAAACGATAGAGTGTGTTGTAATGGGACTTAGAGAGGACCAAGGATTTGAGTGGTACAATGCCTACGAAACAATCAAGGACACGATTTGCAAATATATTAAGAAGGATACTTCCATTCTCAATATTGGTTGTGGCGATTCCAGTAGGCGAGGGGGCAGAACGTGAAGGACGTAGATCTTTCGGAAGATATGTATCGTGACGGATTCACAGACATTACAAGCTGTGACTTTAGTCCCATTGTGATTGAAAAGATGAAGGAGAAGTGTTCGGAGAAGAAGGGGATGAAATGTATGGATATCCGAATCCGTGTGACTCATAGGGGACGTTATGGACATTCATCACATGACGTACGCCGATGCGTCGTTCGACGTGGTGCTGGATAAGGGAACGCTGGATGCGGTGATTTGTGGCGACGAGGCGACGTGTTTCCCCGAGAAGGTTGTGTCTGAAGTGTATCGTGTGCTGAAAACGGGCGGAATCTACATGCTGATTACATTCGGAATGCCGGAGAATCGGCTGAGCTACTTTGAGAATGCGCAGGAGAAGTGGAAGGTGACCCACATTTCCATCCGTAGGCGTTGTGTGTGGTGGTGATTCGTAGCCAAGACCGTTGTTTCTACGCAGTCCAGCCAGGCTGGAATTGAGTATTGTCATCATGTGTATATTTGTGAGAAGGAGGGGAATTGAGTTGTTTGTTTGTGATGCGTGTTGTCCGTTTTGAGTATAGTGAGGGTGCTTTGCTGTTTTTCTTTGATGAGTATTGTTGCTAGTATAAGGTGTCTTCTTTTCTTCATCATTCAAGGTTGTAATTGTGCAGCACACCCAATCCTTCTTTGCTTCACCATTCACACTATCATTCACACCACACACACAATCCCCACTCAAAAACAACACTCACACAACAAACACACCAAACTATTGTACACTTCATTGAAACAGAGGAAGAAAAGAGCTCAATGATTTCAATCAGCGCGAGCAAGGACGGCTGGAACAGGATGCCAGCGGCATTCAACTTGCACATGTCCTTCGCAGATAGGAACGCGAGGGAGACGCGGCAGATGGGCATGGCGGTGATGTGCTCGAAGGCAGCGCCGCTCACGTAAAGGACCTTCATTCCGCAAGCACTAGCCGTAACGCCGCCGCCTCACACGCACTTGCACGCCTTGCAGATGGCGTAGTACTGCGACGGGTGCACCGTGACCCCCAGCGCCTGTCGCGGGGACGAGAGGAAGCGCGTGACGACATCCTCCACCTCCTCCCCGCTGCGGCAACTCATGTTGGGGTAGCCACCCTCCGGCTTCCACATCTCCTTCTACGCCTGACCGACTCACGTCGTAGCCCACGTCGTAGCTCACGTCCATGTCGCGGCAGAAGATGACGCGCTTCGCGGCGCACAGCCGGTCCACGCTCTCCTGCGAGAAGTCGCTCCACACGCAGGGCAGCGAGATCACCACCACGCTCACACCGCCAATCTTCAGTAGAGCCTACGCTTCAACACAACGCCTCGCGACCACGTCCACGTCCAGCGGATACAGCCCCATCTGGCAGGACTGGCGCAGGAGCGGGATGCCGTTCTTGAGGACGAAGGGGAACTTCACCGAGTCCAGCTACGGGGAAGACGCGTCAATCATCCAAACGGTGCCTGGCGAGGGAGGGCGCTCCTTGCTCCGGGTCGCAGCCGCGTAGAGCGTGCTCGATCCGGTCTTCACGACGATGCCGAAGAGCATGCCGTCGAGCAGGGGACAATGCGCGGGAATGAGGTTGGAGCTGCGTCTACTCATCATACGCAGGGCAGAAACGTACAGGGGATCGATATCGGATGGCTTTTCCTGCAAATCCTTGTAGTCGTGGTCAATGGAGGAGACGGAAGCCACATCCACGAGACTGCCGGGAGAGCAAACGATGACGCGGACGTCCGCGCCAGCAATATCACCAGCACTCATGAACACGATGTCTCCAACCACCAAATCGGAGGAAGGGATGCGAAGGTACTTCTTGTCGCGAATCACCACGGCCGTGTGCCGCACCTTCGATAGCACGTCGTCCCACCACGGCTCCTTCGAGACCAGCGAGGATGTGAAGAAGGAGGCGTTTTGAGGCAAACCGGGAAAGTCGTCCATTACGGTCGACACCTCCTTGCGTTTGGCCAAAGCGGAAGCGGAACTGACGCCGGAGCGAAGATTGACGCAGAGTTGGCCCGACAGCTTGTATAGCGGAACGAGGTGCTGGTTGTAGTCCAAATAGTTGTAGACATCCTTCGGAAAGCGCTGCTCTTCGTCCTCAGTGAACTCCGTCCCATCCAAATACATCTTCCACTTCTCCGAGCAGTCATTAGCAACAGCGAGAAGACAGCCTTCGAGTATCTTCTTTGCTGAGATCATTTCTGTTCTTTGAGGGTGCAATTGCGTTATCGACTAGGGTGATGAAAAGGACTTGTGTTTGCATTGAAAGGCGTGTTTGGGAGATTGACTTCATCAGGTCACCCTCACGGAGATGGCCTTGTGGGGGATTGCTGAAGGGAGGAGGAGGTGTGAAAGAGGCGGGAAGGGCCTCGTTTCCAACAATCCAAGGAGGGAATGAGACACCTTGGTAATCAAGAGACGACGGGACGCGCGCTTCTACGATTCCACTTCCATGGAGTAGAATCATTTTGTCGCTGTAGAGTATTGGATTAAGGCAACAATGGCGAGCACTGCGTATAATGGAATTGACACCCTTATGGAGGCCGAAAAGGAGGCCAGCGCCATCATTCAGGAAGCCAGACAGAGTAGGTGCTGAGGACCGTTTGTGGCCGCAATTTAACAGTGTTTTAGTGAGACAGTCTGCTATGTCTGAGGCGAGAGAGAAGGCAAAGGAGGAAGTTGAGACTTATCGCGCGCAAATGGAGGCTGAGTTCCAGGATAAGCAGAAGAACGTAATTCGATTGGGTGTGTCCTCTTATGGAATAGTCCGTTGGTGCCGGATCTGCGAAGGAGGTGGAGGAGCTGACTGCCGAAACGGACCGTCAGATTGAGATGCTCAAGTAGGACGTGCGGTCGGGGGAAATGAGCCGTAGGAATGACTACAAGGAGAACTCTGAGAAGATGCTGAATTTAGTTGTTGAGGCCGTCCTCAACGTGAACCCTCAGATCCCTGAGAAGATGAAGAAGAGCGCGTAAGTGTATGTTCTATTCGTGGTTTGTTGAACAAATAAGGCATGGAAGTGGGTGTAGGAGGGGCCGAGGAACACGGAATGAGGGGAATGGAAGAAGGGACCTTCGAGATGGAAAGCGCCACAAAAAGGAATCTTTCCCCTTCCGTACTGCGTATTGTGGCACATTGAAGAATGGCTGATCCATCAGCGTACAATGAGATATCGAAGATCAATCCCCAGCTCGCGGGAGCGATTTACCAATATGTGGGCGGAGCGTTGGCGGAGGTGACGTGTAGAATACAATCAGCAGCTCGATGCCCGCGGAGAAGGTTGATGTGGGTGTCTCTGGCTGTCCTCATGTATAGCCTATGCTGCTCCAGCAGAACGCGTTTCAGGAGCAGATTGGTCGAACGGTGTACGTCGGGAACCTGAACCCGAAGGTCGTTTTGACTTTGAATGCTGAGTCGTAGATTGTGGAGGACCAGCTGATCAAAGTGTTTGGCACATGCGGAATCATCAACCTAGCAAAGGTGGCCCAGGAAGGCATGGGTCTGAAGCCCGATGCGGGTACTCGCTTTGGTTTTATCGAATTCCAGACGCGTGCTGGAGCGGAGGCGGCCACGAAGCTGGACGGCATTCTCCTGGGCGGCCGTCCCATTCGTGTGGGTCTTTCGAATGGCCCCATCATTCAACCCACTGCCTATGGTCCTGGCGCTGCGACGATGCGTAACCGACCCCCGCTGTACAAGGTTTCTGCTGTGCGTGTGCGTGAAGAGGGTGATGATTAGGGCGGCTTTGTGATTCTGGACCAGAACGCGGAGGACACCATCAACAAGCGTATAGACAATAAGGTGGGTGATGGGAGGTTGTTTGAGGGGTAGTTGAGCAGTGTGCTGAGTCGTCTGAATAAGAAGTATGGTGGGGGTTCGGGTCAGTCTTCTGCCCCTGCTGTTCCTGCTGTGCCTTCTGTGCCAGCTGTGCCAGCTGTGCCAGCTGTGCCTGCGAGTGGTGCGCCTGCTGCTCCAGCTGCTCCAGCTGCTCCTGCGAACACGGATGCGGAGAGAAGAGACGACAGAAGAAGGGATGAGAGGGACGACAGAAGAAGGGATGAGAGAAGAAGAGACGACAGGGACGACAGAAGAAGAGACGACAGAGACGACAGAAGAAGCCACAGATATGACGACAGGGACGACAGAAGAAGCCACAGACATGATGACAGAGACGACAGAAGAAGAGACGACAGAGACGACAGAAGAAGAGACGACAGAGATGACAGAAGAAGTCACAGAAGACACCGCAGCAGAAGCCGCAGCTACTCCCGTCACTCGAGACATTAAGTGTACCCTGTTTGTTACACAATTCTTCATGCCGTCCTTCTTCCAATCCTTGAAGGACACAAAGAGAAGGTACACGCAGAAATTGCGCGTTGCAACAGGCAGTTCTTTTCGCAGGAGACTTATCCACAGGTCATACGGTTCTGCCTTCCGATCAGAGTTTTCAAGATCTGCACCAGAAGTACGGACAAATCGAAAAGCATCTCAGCGCGCTAATGGAGTATTGCCTCCGTTTCATGAAGACGATCGAAAAGACGTCTTCGAATCGACTGAAGGTGTCACAAGGGTACTGCACCTTTGTGGGCACACAGCCGCTGTTCGAGGACGAGGCAGTCTCGCAATACAAACAGTATGTGACGGATTTGAACACCCTTTGCGAGAAGCAGCATGAGACCACCACCAAGGTGGTTTTGGAAGTGTTGAAGAAACGGGTCGTGGTGCAAATCACCGCCTTCCTGAAGGACGGGACTGCAGACATGGAATCTCTGTACAAGAAGCGAAGCGACATTCGATTGGACTATGATTCCCACCTGCAAAAGACGGGTGTGTATGAGCGGAAGAATGCGATGGAAGAGGCGATGCGCTTTCACTCCAAAGCACGGCACGACAATGCAATGCTGAACGCCTTTACGGCGTATCTCACACGCCGGATGGAGGAATTCGTTTCTCTTGGACTGAAACTCCTTCTGCTGTGCACTACGACGATGGTGGCCTGCGAGTTTTACCTGACGAAGCGACAGTACGATGCCTTGTGCATGATGGGGACGAATCTCAGCGAGGAGGATGTGTTTTCAATTACATCGGAGCTGACTACCCTGGTGCGGAAGGTGACTGCTGGAGAGTCCATCGAGAAGGATATCATCGCACCGCTCCTGGAGATTGATCCCCATCCTCCCTCGGAATATCCCGTGTACACGTCCTATGATGAGTGGGTGAAGAAGGGAGGCGAGGAAGCATTGTCTCCCGATGCGGAAGAGTTTGTGGAGGGTAATCCGTATGATAAGTGGAGGCGAGATCATGGTTATGTGTGTGATGACGGGAAACGAGAGGAGGGCAATCCTTCTGGTGATCGAAAAGGGGAGGAGGGCAATCCTGGTGATCGAAAACGAGAGGATGGCAATCTCACTGGTGATCGAAAACGGGAGGAGGGCAATCCTTTGGGTGATCGAAAAGGGGAGGAGGGCAATCCTTCTGGTGATCGAAAAGGGGAGGAGGGCAATCTCACTGGTGTTCGAAAACGAGAGAATAGCAACTCCTCTTTTGAATACTCGAATGAAACGAATGATCAATCAACACACCCCCCTCCACATCCCCCATTTCAGGTGAGGGCCGTGTATCCCTTTGAAGGCACGGAGGAGGGAGACTTGTCGTTTGAGGAGGGTGCGCTGATCACTGTGATCCGCGTGGATGAGAGCGATTGGTGGGAAGGAGAACTGGACGGGAAAACGGGCATCTTCCCCAGCAACTATGTAGAATACGATCCGAGTTGAGCTGTTTGTTGAAAACACGTTGATCGGGTTTTTAAGATCTTGATTTCTCTCGAAAACACAAAGACTGTGTATTCTGGAGACAGACGACAACCCATGGCGGACGTTAGTAGGATTTTCGCGTTAGGAGCCCAGAAGCAGGCCCAGGAGCTGTCCTGGCGTGATTTTGAAGGAGACTTCAGTGAAACGACGTTTATGGACCAGGTGACGTTACCCGCGATGCTGAAAGGTGGATTTTTCAACGCCCTCCGCGCTAATCGCATAGAGCCTTCGGCCGAGTGGGACGGGCGAATCGATATAAAGAGACTGCGTAACATACTGGATGCAGCAAAATCACAAATCGTGGGCGTGCAGAAGACCGTGGATACCATGATCGAAGAGCAGGCTGAAAAGTGCAAGGTGGCGGGTACGGCAGCAATACGCATGCTCACGGAATAGAGAAAACGCTGCAGACGGAGAGCGAGCAGTACTTGGGGAATCTCGACACGCTGATGGAAAACTACAACCGGATAAATGAAAAGTGGGAGAAGAGAGCGAGTGTGACGCGCAGATACACGACCGTTTCCTCCTCGTCCATTGCTGTGGGCCAAACCCTGAAGGCGCTCAACGCCCAAGTGAGAGTGCGTGTTTTGCGTGAGCGCTAGAGAGAGCGCGTGGTGAAAGCGCAGCGCCTGCTGCGGAACTTCTTGGCGTTCCAGGAGGACGAGAACTACATGCAGGAGCTGCTGCTGTCGGACGACCAGCTGCTGCAGGGCAGCGCGGCGCTGCAGGAGGTGGTGCTGCTGTGCGAGGGCCTGGACAAGAACGAGTACGGGACGGTGATCGACCGCGTGAACCGCCGCGTGCAGACGGTGGTGGACAAGCTGGTGGAGTCGCTGCAGGAGGCGACGATGAACAACGACGTAGGCTCGGGCGCGGGCGTGGAGCGTAGCTGAAGCAGCTGGCGCTGATCACGTCGTGCCTGTCGACGTTCCAGAAGGGCATGGGCGTGTACCAGACGTACACGAGCATTTCGCTGAAGAAGATGAAGGGCGAGCTGGACAAGGTGGAGCTGGCGGTGGAGGTGCGTGCGCGGGCGCGGCGGTGAAGCGTAGAAGATGTTTGACGACTTTTTGGTGTACATCTTACAGTACTTCAAGTGCCTGACGGAGCTGTTCCAGAAGGAGGTGAAGACGGTCTACGAGATCTTCGACAAGGACGCCGTGTGCCAGGTCATCGTGGCGCTGGTGGACCGCGTGTTCAACGACCAGACGCTCGGCGTGCAGTTCCTGCTGGCACAGGTGGCGGGCTGCCCCGCGCTCTCCAAGGAGGAGAAGTTCGAGCTGCTGGCGCAGATCCGCGAGGCGAGCAACAAGTTCTACGACGAAGTAGTGGCGGCCATCGCGGCGAAGGAGAAGGGGCTCATCGGCCACGCGGAGCGCATCACGCGCGAGGAGGAGGGCCTCAAGGAGTCGCTGAACAACGCCTTTGCGCAGAACATGGTGGCTGCAAAGCGGCGGGCTGACGCACAGGAGACGTACTTCCACGACGAGCTGAGCACGCTGGAGGTGGCCTTCAAGGACATCATGGCCAACACGCTGAGTCTGCCCATCAACCCCGGCTCCTCCAAGTGCGCGCGCCGCGGCCGCCTCACGCCTAGGAGCGACATCAAGACGGCGCTGAAGCGCATGTCGCCGGACGGCAGCGCGGCGGACGTGATCAAGCAGTTCGTGACGGCCTCGCTGTCGCCCATCGCCATCCTGGAGTTTTTCAACACCGCCGCGCGCACGCTGGATATCCTTGTGTATTCCCCCAAGCTCCTTCACCGCACGCCGCCTGCAGCGCATGAAGGCGCAGGACGGGATGGTGTCCAGCGTCACGGAGGTCATCTTCCGCGCCATTACCGAGTACATCACCGTGCGCGCGGCGCTGTGCCCTGACGCGTAGCTGGTGCTGGACACGGTGGCCGTGGCGAACGCGCGCGACTACCCCGCCACGATGCTGCCCGGCATGACGCCCAAGGAGCCGAACCTCGCCATCTTCGACACGGTGCGGGCGGTGCGCGCGCTTGACGGCTAGATCCAGACGCTGAACGGTGTGGTGCACTGCGTGCAGCAGAACTACCTGACGCGCATCCGCTCCAACGGTGCGGGCGGCGGGCCGGCGTGAGGCGTAGTGGCGGCGGGCTCGGAGGACGAGCAGATTTGCGAGATTGAGGTGAAGAAGATGTACATCGCCGTGGAGCGCCGCGTGTCGCAACTGCTGCAGGAGGAGCTGCGGCAGGTGGAGCTGTACGTGGGCTCGCTGTTCGACGTGCTGGCGAAGGAGAACACCTACCAGCCGCCGTCCAACGTGGGCATCACGCGCGCGAGCGGTGGGCGCGGTGCGGGGCGGTGAGGCGTAGACGTGTGCTACAGCGTGACGGGGTGGCTGAAGCGGCATCTGGAGTACATCAACAGCGCGCTGGACGGCGGGAACCGCGAGCAGTACATATCCTTGACGGGGCGGCGCGGGTCCTTGACCTCAGGCGGAGGCGGTGCTGCTGGTGTTCCAGAAGTGCTTCTACGAGTCGCTGATGAAGATCAAGAAGATCAGCAACACGGGCATCCTGCTGCTGGAGCTGGACATTTCCTGCTACGAGGAGGTTGCGTTGTTTTGGGGTTGATTAGCGGTAGACGCTGCTGCAGCTGAACATGGAGTCCGCCACGATCTTTGTGCGTGTGATGAAGAAGCTGCTGCACCTCGTGTCCATCCCGCAGAGCCTGCTGAAGGGGCACATTCAGGACTCGGACGTGCAGTCGCTGGACCGCAAGTACGTGGTGCAGGTGCTGAAGCTGCGCAGCGACTTTTACCGGAGCGAGGAGGTGAGAGAGTTGTGCAGAGATGTGGAAGCCAATGTGGTGTGGTGTGTTTGTTATTTGAGAGTTCGTTTTGTGAATGAGGAGTGCCTATTGTGATTGGAGGGTGCTTTGCTGTTGAGATGTGTTATTTGGGATTGGAGGGTGTTTTGTTGTTGGAGAGAGTTTTCCTGTTGAGGGATACAATCTGATATTGACGGATGATGTTCTTTGTCATTAGGAGGTGTATTCTGCCTTTGGAGAGTATCTTGTTAATGGGGAGTGTTCTATCAATTAGGAGTGGTGCATCCTGTTACAAAAGAGTGGTATACGTTGAAATTGAAGACTGCTTCATCCCTAATGAGTAATGATCGGAATTGTCTACGCAAACTCAATTGCATATGTTCAGTGACATAGCATAAACTCAGTAAGATAGACTCCAACAACAAACACACAAACTCATACACTTCCTCTTCAAATAATCACTATATGGCGGGTGAATGGGCTTCTGAACGGGAGGGTGGTAGACAAACTCCTCCGAATCCAGATGAAGCGGATACGACTTGTCACTGTCGTAGCCACACAGATCGCCGCACGCCAAGAAGGGAACAATCTCCCGTTCCGCCTGTGTGTTGAACTGCTCCGCGGAGTACACACCCGACAGGCACAGCGCAAACTGGTTCACGTCGAATCCCTCCGGAATGTGGAATCCGCGGCACACCACAAACGCCTCCATGGACGAATTGCGGCTACTCTTCGGTTTGCAGCAGGCAACCTCTCTGAAGAACACACGGAGCTGCGCGTACAGCAAGGTCACATCCCGACCACGGAAGATCTTCGCGATGAAGGTTCCCTCCTCATCGAGCACGCGGGCCGTAATGCTGAGCGCAGAAAGCAGAAGCTGGCTCTGCACGTACACGTCCATGTCGTGGAGACCCGTCACGTCCGGCGCTCCATCGCAAACAACCAATTGCGCCTTGCGGCCATCGAAGTGGTGAATAATCTCGTCCGCAGTGGTTTTGGAGGTGATGTCACCTTGAATTTGAATAACGCCCTCAATGGGAGCCATTTCCTGCAGATCAACGGCAACAATCTTGGTTTCTTCATTTCCGTCAACCTCGTTGCGCTTCAACTTCCGGCTCAACACCTGGCTCCAGCTACCTGGAGCGGCACAGAGATCGACCGCCCTGTGAACGTCTATAGAGTAAAGTACGGGAAATGAGACAACTGTGGAAAATATCGTATTCCTCGTCAATTTGGAGGAGTTTGAAGGCAGAACGCGCGCGGAAGCCCACTTCCTTTGCTTTTCGGTAGTAGATATCCTAGGGTTTAGAGAATGCTAGTGGATGGACTCGCTTATCCTTGGAGTACCTGCCCATTACCAATTTGTGAGGAGAAGGAAATGTGTGATTTGGGTTGAAGGGTGGGTCGTAGGATGGGAATGAATCGCATTTCGTTTTGGGGAAGGGTGATGGAGTTGTTGGTTTGCTGTGATGATTTGTGTTGTGTCTTGCTGCTAATTACCGTGGACCTTTTTTTATCTTTGTTTCGTCTAATGAGTGAATGGGATGAAGTAATGGCTATTGAGTATGAAAATGGGATGAAGGAGGTAGGGGTTGATGGCTAGTAGGAATGGGGGTGCTACCGCGGGTGTTCTGGGTTGATCGCTGTGGAAGTGGGAGAATGGAATAACCTTTTGCATATGAGTTGCTTGTTGGTAGTACAAATGAATGGTGAAGGGATGGCGAGCCGGGCTTAATCACTTCTTTGTTTTCTTTGGCCCCATATCGCTCCTATCGATTGAGGAAAGGAATAGAAGATAGTTGGATATTAAGTGCTCCCCTGAAATCTCCTCTAGGAACATCTCAACAAGGAGAGCCTGAATCGAGAATCTGCCATTCATAACGCTTTACTCTTTGATTTAGCATTGATATGCAAGGAAAGAAACGGATTCACATCGTAATGCGCAAGAAGGAGTGAATCAATTCATACTTGCTACTAATAATCGTCACATAACAGCCGAAAACGGGAATATGTGATGTACAGTGGTTAATCACTAAACATAATCATCATGATTCATTATGGAAACCAATCCAATTCTCCACAGTTTATTATGAAGACGATTGTTAGTCTTGTTCTGCTACTGGAACTCGCGCTATCTGCTGAGTTATGCAATTCGGGTGTCTACGACTCCTATCTGGAGGCTTATCCTATGAAGTGTGGAAGTGACTGTGATGAGTACAAGAAGTGAGAGCTATGGGTGGAAATGAGGGTGTAGGGAGCACTTTTCCGACTTTGAGAAGAGCTGCAAGGAGATGGTCTCCAGACAGCCCTACACCCCCTATCAGATGGAGTTTACCATGCTGTCTGATTTCTCTGAGGAAGATCTAACCGCAGTGATGGATGTGAAGCAGAAGCATTCGGGAAGAGGATCCTACTACGAACCGATTGAAGCGAAGGAGGACGCTGTGGAGCCTGCGTTCACCACCATGGATCGCGACTTCTGTTCTGAGGATGCTGA
>OIWT01003294.1_pt1 | contig 15063 bp, 11 predicted proteins | sample 1587701 | NCBI WGS metagenome assembly OIWT01 (sample SAMEA3888904, study PRJEB22519) | human gut metagenome | biome: human gut; feature: human-associated habitat; material: faeces | place: Denmark | collected 2009
CTATTGGATTATAGCCTTTCGGCGCAGAAAAAGCAATATGCAGAGCACAGTTCTGGAAACATTTTAACGAAATACAGATATTTTCCCCGATTTATCCGAAAAAATACAGAAAGAAAAGGCTCACCGAAGTGAGCCTTTGAGACTGGCGGAACCGTGCAGATTTCGGGTGGGATTTTATTCGCAGCCGCCGCAGCTGTCGCAGCCGCCGGTGCAGCCCTGCGCCTCGGCGGCCTCGCGCTCGGCCTTGACGCGTGCTTCATAGGCATGGAGCGAGCCCTCGGTGATGTGGCTGAGAGCGGCGATGCGCTCGTTGACCATATCCCACAGGCACATGGGCAGGTGGTCGCGGTGGCCGCGGTGGATGGTCACGCATTCGAAGCAGTTGCCGTGATGGCGGCAGGCCTCCTTGCAGGGGCAGTGGTCGCCGGACTCACGCACCTGACGCAGAAATTCCAGCTTGATTTTAAGCGCCTCGTCCTTAAAGCCCTGCTGGTCGAGCTCATTTTGCAGGATGGCAAGTTCATTTCCGTCGATTTTCATAGTGATACGCCTCATTTTCTTTCTGGCGCCGCCAGAAAGCGGAACGGCGGCGCGGTACTCTGTATTTCAAGAATAGCAGAAAAGGCAGTATCAGTCAAGGGGAGGCCGTACCCACGGCGGGGAAGGCCGTGTCCACGGCGGGGGCAAAAGGGGGCAAGGGCACCGTATGGTTCCCTTGCCCCCTCTTGACTCCCCCAAACCCTCCTTAGGACGCGACTCCCTTCGGTCGCGCGTCTAAACGGGGGGGTACGGTGGCTCGGTTCCGGGCGTCTTTCAGCTTATATGCAGCTGAGCTGCCCTGAATTTCGCTTGCGTGGTTTGCCGCGCATACCAGTGCGCGGCCAGACGGTGCAGGGCGGCCGCGTTCTGCTGCGAAAAGCTCCGCTTCCATCAAGGGTGTACCCTTGGAGCACCAGACGTCACTGTGGGCCCCTCGCATTTCGCTGCGCGACCGAAGGGAGTCGCAGCGCAAAGGAAGGTAAGGGGAGTCAAGAGGGGACAGGAAACCATACTTGGTGTCCTGTCCCCTTTTGTCTCCGCCGGGAGACCCCGGCAATCCCTCGCCGTGGGCACGGCGTCTCCGCCGCCAGACGGCGGTTCTCCCTGCCGCCGAAGGCGGCAATTCCTCGCCGGTGTTCACCGGCGTTTCCCCCGCCGCCGGGCGGCGGCAATTTTATGCGTAATAGGCAATGCGCAGCAGCTCCTCCGGTGTGGTAACGCCCTCCCGCACCAGCTCCAGCCCCTTCTCCCGCAGGCTCTTCATCCCCTGATGCTCTCTCGCGTAAGCCTCGATCTCCTCAGCCTCCGCGCCGCGGCTGATCATGCGGCGGATACTGCGGTCGACGGCAACGATCTCGTGCACGGCAACGCGCCCGCGGTAGCCGGTCCCGTTGCAGTGCATGCAGCCCGCGCCGCGCCGGACGGTCCGGATGTCCCGGCCGAGCAGCGCCTGCTCCTGCGGCGTGACCGCAGCCTCCCGCGCACAGTGCGGGCACACCTTGCGCATCAGCCGCTGCGCCACCAGACCGACCAGAGAATTCGCGATCAGATAGCGGTCAACGCCCATGTCCGCCAGACGGACCACGCTGGAGACCGCATCGTTTGTGTGCAGCGTGCTCAGCACCAGATGGCCGGTGATGGCGGCGCGGACCGAGATCCCGGCGGTCTCGCCGTCGCGGGTCTCGCCGACCATGATGATGTCCGGGTCCTGACGCAGCAGCGCGCGCAGACCGGACTCGAACGTCAGCCCCGCGACCGGATTGACCTGCGTCTGGTTGATGCCCGGCACGTTCTGCTCCACCGGGTCCTCGACCGTGGAAATGTTCACCTGCCGCCGCGACAGGTACTCGAGCACCATGTACAGCGTGGTGGACTTGCCCGAGCCGATCGGGCCGGTGAGGTAGATGATGCCGTTCGGCGAGTTCAGCATGGGCAGGAACCGGGCGTAGCTGTCGTCGTCCATGCCGAAATGCTCCGCGTGATCGACATGACCGGCCGCCGCCAGAATGCGCAGCACCGCCTTTTCCCCGAACACGGTCGGCAGGAGCGAGACGCGGATGTTGACGTGCCCCTCCTGTCCCGCGCGGATGCGGAAATGACCGTCCTGCGGCAGACGGCGCTCGGCGATGTCCAGATTCGCCATGATCTTGATGCGCGCGATCAGCGGCTGATGCACGCTGCGCTCGAGCGTCACATAGTCGACGATCGTGCCGTCGATGCGCATGCGCACGCGCGTTTTCCCCTCGAACGGCTCGATATGGATGTCGCTCGCGCCCGTGCTGACCGCGCGGTCGAGCAGGCTGCTGAGCAGCTTGACGATCGGCGCTTCCGGGTCGCCGCTCTCGCTCTCCTCGATGTGCACAAGCTCCGCGTCGCTCCCGGCGAAGCCCTCGTTGGCGGTCTGCGCCGCCTGCTGTGCGCCGACCTCGGCATAATAGTAGCGGATCGCGCTCTGAAGCGGCCCCAGCTCGCTCAGGCGGATGACCACATGACAGCCGGTCAGCTGGCGCACCTCCTCGAAGGCGAAGTAGTTGAGCGGATCGTTCGTCACGATCTCGAGGCTCCCCTCCGAGGCGCGGACCGCGAGCAGGTTCTGCTTTTCCGCCAGCTCGCGCGGGATCAGCCGGACGGCGGCCAGATCGACCTGCATCTGTCCGATGCTCACGATCTCCAGTCCCAGACGGGCGGCCAGCGCCTCGAGCACATGGGTCTCGGTGATAAAGCCGAGCTCGATCAGGATCTGACCGACGCGCTTTTCGCGGTGCTCCTTCTGGTAGGCGAGCGCCTGCTCCATCTGCTCCTGCGTGATGCAGCCGCGCTCCATCAGCACCTCGCCGATGCGTAAATTGGTTTTCATGCGTCCGCCTCCCTGCCGCTGCCGCACAGATAGATCTCCAGCGTGCCGGTGATCAGGCTGGTGCTGACCGCCTGCGTGTTGTTTTCTACGTAATCATAGTCCGAAATGCTGAAATTCGTCACGCGCAGCCCCTTGCAGCTGCGCTCCACCTCGTCGAGGAAATGCAGCCACTGGCTGACGTCGCCCTGCGCCGAGAGGGTCGCGGTGCCGATATAAACGCCGCCGTCCGTCTGCGGCGCGTCCGCGGCTTCGCCGGTCTGGTCTGCATCTTCGGCAGGCGCGGCAGAGCCGTCCGTCTGCGGCGCGTCCGGTGCTTCGCCGGTCTGGTCTGCGCCTTCGGCAGGCGCGGCAGAGCCGTCCGCCTGCTCCTGCACGGCGAGATAGGCGCGGACCGCGCCCGGAACGGCCTCGGTCAGCGTCAGCGACTGCGGGAACAGGCCGTTTTTGAGCGCGAGGCCCGTGATGATGTCGTCCATCTGGCGGGTCTCGAGACCGTCCGGATAGTACGGCTCGCCTGCGGTCTTCAGCGCCGCCTCGTTCTGCGCGATGCTGTCGTCGAGGGCCGCGCGCGCGTCGATCTGCGCCTGATATTCCTGCTGCTTGCGCAGGGCGGCCTCATATTCGCTTCCCAGCGCTTCATGCTCGGCGAGCGCCGGGCGGATGAGATGCACGCCGAATACGGCGAGGATCGCGAGACAGGCCGTCAGTCCGAGCAGCTTTTTGTCGCGTTCGGTCAGGGTGAGGTTCATTCTGCGGTCTCCTTTCCCTGCAGGATGCAGTTCAGGCTGAGCACGTACATGCCGTCCTCATAGGTATAGCCGGTGTAGTCCACCTTGCGGAACAGGCCGAGGCTTTGCAGCTTGAGCACATAGCCCGGGATGTCGATGACGCTGGTGCTCTGCGCGTCGAAGCGCAGTGCGCCGGTGTCCGCGTCGTAGCCGGTCAGCGCCATGCTGACCTCGGCGCCGCCCGCCGCGCCGATCCGGCTGATCAGCGCGCTGTCCACCTGCGGATAGGTGGCGAGCGCGTCGGTCAGCGCCTGCACCTGTCCGAGCGCCTGCACCAGACTGTCGTTGTACTGCTGCCGGTCCGCCGCCTCGCTGTACTGCTGGGTGACCGCCGGGTCGAGCAGCCAGTCATTGATGTCGTCCGTAAGGCTGCTCAGGCTGCTGTTCATCATCAGCAGCACGCCCCAGATCAGCACGCACACCAGCAGGCAGGCCGCCGCGGGCGTGAGAAAATGATGCAGCAGGCCGGAGCGTCCCTTTTCGCCGCGCATCAGGCGGCGGTAGCTGCGGAGCAGATCAAGCTCTTTCTTTGCATGAATCACGCTCTGTCCCTCCTCATCGAATCAGCGCCTCGGCGCAGCCGAGCCAGTCGCTCAGCCTCTCGCCGTTCGGCAGGGTGCGGAATGCCGGGCATTCCGGCAGACGGCTCACCCGCAGGCCAAGTTCCCGGATGCCCGCGAGACAGACCTCGAAATCGTCGTCCGGGCAGCCGGCGTAAAACACATCGGTCAGCGGGCTCGCCGGGCGGCCCGTCGTGTGGAACTGCATCGTGCCGGAGACGCTGCGCGTCATCTCGGTGCCGAAATCCAGCGTGCCCGGCTCGCTGAACACGCGGCTGCGGCTGGAATAGCGGTACGCGCCGTTCTCCACGAGCAGCGAGAGCACGCTGCTGCCCTCGAAGCACAGGCAGACGAAGGTCATGGTTTGCAGCGACGGCATGGCGCGCAGCAGGCGGAGCCGTCCGGCCATGGGGACGGTCACGCTGCCGAGGCGCAGACCGAGCCGGTCAGCCATCGCGAGGTATCCCGCCATCGTCTCCTTCCGGCAGGCGGCGCAGAACAGCTGCTGACGGCCGTCGGCGTCCGTGCCGAGCGGCAGATAGTCCGCCGCGACCGGCTGACCGTCGTGCGCGCGCATCTCGTGCTGCACGAGCTCCTCGAGCCGGCTCTCCGGCATGCGCGGCGCGGTGACGGTGTGGGTCGTGACCGCCTCGTCCGGCAGGACGAGCGTGATGCCGCGCGTCGGCAGGTCATGCGCCTGCCAGAGTGCGCCGACCGCCCTTTCCCAGTTTTCCATGCCGCCGCCGTGCGCGGGGGCGCGGTAGAGCGCCTGCACGGAGGGCTTCGCGCCGGGTCTGCCGACCGCGGCCAGCACCTGCTCCTCCTGAAGCGCCAAAACGGTTGTATTCATTCTCATTTCTCCCCTTTTGTGAGGTTTACACGTTTCCGAGGTTATACGTTCCCCGAGCTCTCGATCGCGCTGTACGAGCCGATGATCGGAGACATGACCGCGATGATGATAAAGCCGACCACAAACGCCATCAGCACGATCAGCATCGGCTCGAGGATGGTCATCATGCGGCGGCTCGCCTGCTGCGCGTCGTACTCCATCGAGTCCGCGATGGAATCGAGCATGGAATCCAGCTGTCCGGTCTCCTCGCCGACCGCGATGCTGCTGCACAGCTTGCGCTGAAAGCCGTCCACGCTCTCGAGCGCGGCGGACAGGCTGACGCCCGAGCGCACCTGCGCGAGCACGGCGTCGAACTGCGAGACGATGTAGGCGTTGCCGATGGTGTCGCGCGCGGTCTGGAGCGCGGTGATGATCGGCAGGCCGCTCGCGTACAGGCTGCTGATGGTGCGCGCGAAGCGTGCCGTGCAGATGATGCGGTGAAGCTTTCCGAACACCGGCATTTTGAGCTTTCCCCGGTCGAGTGCGAGCCGGACGGACGGCACACGCAGCACCGCGCGCAGCGCGGCGGCGAGCGCCGCGAGACCGAGCAGCAGCAGGTACCATTTCGTCACCATGAAATCGGAAAACGCCATCAGCGCCAGCGTGACCGCCGACAGGGAGTCCATCGTCGAGAACAGGTCACTGAACTGCGGCAGGACGAAGGTGACGATGACGATGACGACGGCGACCGAGAGGACGGCGAGGATCATCGGGTACATGAGCGCGGATTTGACCTGCTGATTCATCTGATGCGCCTTTTCATAGTGGACGGCGAGCCGCTCCGCGACCCGGTCGAGCCTGCCGCTGCCCTCGCCCGCGCGGACCATGCCGAGCATGAGCGCCGGGAACACCTGCTGCGCCTCGAGCGCGTCGGACAGGCTCGAGCCCTTGCGCACCTCGCTCAGCACGCTCTCGTACACGCGGCGCAGACCGGCGCTGATGCCCTCGTCCTGGGAAATGATCGTGAGCGCGCGCACCAGACTGACGCCCGAGGCGAGCAGCGTGGAAAGCTGGCGGCACAGGTCGCTCAGCTCCTGCGGACGGAGCGTGCGCGGGCGGCGGTCTGCGCCGCGGCCGGTGACGCGCTGCGGGTACAGTCCCTGTTCGAGCAGCTGCGCGTACAGCGCGTCATAGTCCGCCGCCTCCATCGTGCCGCGGACGGTCCTTCCGTCGATATCCTTTGCCGTGTAGCGGAACAGCGTGTGTCCGCCGGACGGACGGCGGTTGTCGGATGCAGCCATGCTGACCCTCCTTTTCATTGATTACAGTAAGCCGATATACCAGTCCGCGAGGCGCTCCCCGAAGAACATCGCGGCGGCGATGCCGATGCACAGGAACGGCCCGAAGGCGAACCGGGTCTTTCGATCCGCCTTTTTCGCGGCGAGCAGCAGCGCGCCGAAGCCGCCCCCGAGCAGGATGCCGAGAAAGGCGGCGACGACCGTCAGTCTCGCGCCGAGGAAAAAGCCCGCGCCGGCCATCAGCTTGATGTCGCCGCCGCCGAAGCCGCCCGGCACAACGAGCGCGAGGAGCAGCATGGGCAGGCTGACGATCACGCAGCCGAGCAGCCGCGATTTTATCCCCGGGCCGGGGAAAACGAACTGCGCCGCCGCGCCGCAGACCAGCAGCAGCGCCGGGAAGCGGTCATAGATCTCGAGCGTGTCGATGTCCATGAACGCCACGACCGTTAAAATGCCGAGCACGGCAAACGTCAGCGCCGCCCGCGCGGTCTCGCCGCCGAAGGCGTATGCGCAGACGCAGGAGCAGACGCCGCCGAGCACCTCGAGCCAGAAATCCCTCGCGGGGATGCGTGCGCCGCAGCCGCGGCAGCGGCCGCCCTGCACGAGAAAGCTCAGACACGGGACGAGCTCGGCGGGCGACAGCGTGCGCCCGCACGCGGGGCAGTGACTGCGTCCCTTGACCACGCTCTCTCCGCGCGGCAGACGCCAGATCACAACGCCGAGAAAGCTGAATATGCTCGCGCCGAGCGCGAAGCGCAGCAGCCATAATACCGCGCAGGCGATGTAAAGCATTGTTTTTCCTCCTCGCTGGGGTCGGTATGGATCGGTTTTTTACAGAAATGTGCCATGCAGCGAACCGCATGACAGGTCACAGCCGCTTAAACGTTTAAGAAGCCGTGACCTGCCATGCCGCAGGCGAAGCGGATGCACCGTTACAGCGCTCCGCCGATGCAGCGGCAGGGGTGGGGAAATATGATTATTTCTTAGCTTCCCAGTGATAATCGCTGTTATAGTAGTAGCAATCTGCACCCTTGGTCGGATGATACTGGAGAGCAGTTACAACGCCCTTTTCGACAGTAACGTCCTTAACTTCGCCCTTTACTTCTGCCAATGTTTTGATGTCAGAAACGGACAGCTTAGTAATAGAACCATCCTTTGCTACGCTTGCATACGATTCATCTGCAAGCGTCTGCGCCGCCATTACACACTGGCGAGTTTCAGCAATAATCTGTTTCTGCTTTGCACGGTCAATATATCCAGTCAGCGCCGGGATCAGCAGAGCTGCCAGGATCGCCAGGATGACCAGGACTACGATCAGCTCTACCAGCGTAAAGCCGCCCTTCTTGCTGCGGCGCTTCTGCTGCAGCGCGATCATTTTTTCCATCATGATCTTGTTCCTCCAAATTTCGTTTTTGTTTTTCTATCTCTGTAAACCGCGGCGGTGCTCCGCGGGATTACACTTCTTTTTTTATGCCGCCGGACGCTGCTGCGCCGTGACGCCGGTTTTGACCGGGATGTCGTACCGCAGGTCGATGAGGAGCGAGTCCGAAAAGACCGCGTCGGTCATATCCGCGTCGCGGAAGATGGTCACGGTGGCGGTGACGGTGCGGCCGGACTCGTCGAGCTCGAAGTACAGACCGGCGCGGAGACCCATGTAAAAGCCCTTTGCATAGGTCTGCGCGAGCGCGCGCGCACACGGCGTGCCGTCCGCGTTTTTGCTGTAGAAAACGCCGGTGCTGTTGTCGTAATAGCGCTCGAGGAGATACCCCTTTTCGACCGCCGCCTCGGTGCCTGCGGCGCGGGAGCCGACCATGATCGCGGTCTCCGCGCAGCCGTCCGCCGTGAGCAGCTCGACGGCGTTCGATGTGCCGAACTCGACCGCAGAGCCGCGGCTGCTGCCGGTCTGGTCCGTGATGTCCGCGCCGTTTTCGTAGCATTTGATGTACTCCGTGGCGGTCTCGACCCGGCTGCGCACGGTCTCGAGCAGGTCGTCCGCGATCAGCTCGGCGCTGTTCAGCTCCTGCGTGCGGCGCGAGATCTCGGCCGCCGGGCGCAGGGACGCGCTGAACACGGCGATGACCAGACAGAGCAGTCCGGCGCTGACGATCAGCTCGACCAGCGTCATGCCCTCCCGGCCGCGCAGGACAGAGCGAATGCGTTTCATGCGGTCACTCTCCCTTCGCGAACCGGCAGAAGGGGACGGTCTTGCCGGACGGGGTGCTGGCGGTCACGGTCTGCTTTCTGACCCGGACGCGGAAGGCGTTCAGGCCGGTCTCCGTGCCGTCCGGGGTCGCCGCCCGGAAATCATAGGCCGCATCGTCGTCGCCGGCGGGCGTTCCCGCCCGCACCTCTCTCTGGAGAACGACCGCGTCCTCCCGGAGCTGCTCCGCCTTACGCTGTGCGTTCGAGGCGAAGCCGACCGCGCCGTTCAGCGCGCCGAGCAGCAGCATGAACACCACCGTCGAGACCAGGATCTCGACCATGGATTCTCCCCGGCGGTCACGCAGCACCTGTATCAGTTTTTTCATTCGGCGGCACCTCCGGCGGGTTTGTTGACGGACTCGTATTTCTTGTAGGTGGTGTAGCCGGGGTCATAGCGGTAGCTGATGAAAACATCCTCGGTCTGTCCGTTCTCGTCTGTCTTCGGCGCGAGCCGGTCGTCGATGCTGTGGCTTTGGCTGAAATACGGGCTGACCCAGTACACCGGCGTGATGCTGCCGCCCTCGCCCTCCCAGGTGTAGATCGGCTGAAAGCCGTCCCGGCGGTAATACTCGGTCGTGTAGGTGAAGCTGTCCGCGCCTTTTTCCACCCGGACGCTGACCGAAAGCTGATAGCGAATGAAGGTCTGTGCCGCAATCTCGGCGGTCTGCCGGTCCTTTTCCGCATAGGGGAAACGGCCGGTCCGGTCCGCCGGGTTCTGCTCGCTGTCCGTGTTCTGCTTTCGGAGCATGACGGTCACTTTTCCGTAATCGTCGTCCTCGTCCCCGGCGCTGTAATAGTAGGTGGTGTGCTCCGGGTCGTCTGCGTCGTACGCATCGAGGTTTTCCAGCACGCTGTTGGCGTACTGATAGAACGTCCTGGAGCCGTCCGCGGTCTGCGGCCATTTATCGTCCGCGCCGCCGAGGTCGGTGCGCTCGGTGTTGTACGCCGTCAGCTCGCTGTCGAGCACCTGCGCGAAGGACTGCGCGAGCTGATAGCAGCGCTCGCGTCCGATCTTGCGGTTCGCCCGCGAGAGCAGCATGGACGAGGAATAGACGATGCTGAGCGACAGTCCGATGAGGACGGCGACCGCGCAGAGCGCGATGACGAGCGAAACGCCGCTCCGCCGTCCGCGCCGCAGCGCGTCCCAGCCCTGCCGTATCCGGTTCATGTCTGCCGCCTCCTTTGTGTCATGAAAATTCGCGTTCGGCAGCGTCGGACGCTGCATAGCGCGTGCTCGTGCTGTCTGCGGTGACAGATACCTGACGGATCTGCACATCGCTGAGCGACAGCGTCTGATTGTCGTGTGTCGTCATCGAGAAGAGGTTGGGCAGCTTGAGCGTGAATACGCCGTCCTCCGCCCGCAGCATGGTATTCAGCTGATAGCTGTAATAGCGGATGCTGCCGCCGGTCAGGCTGTAGCGGCCCGTGACCGTGCTTCCCGGCTTTACATTGTACCAGCCGCCGCTCTCCGCCGCCGGAGTTTGACCGGAGACCGTGATCTTCGGCGCTCCGCCGCTCATGTCGACGGAAACGAGCGCGGACTGCTGCGCCTGATCGGTCAGGGTGATCGTGTACCGGTCGGCGTTTTCCACCTCGCGCCACGAGAGCGTGGTCAGAAGGGCGGTCCAGTCCGCCTGATAGATCATCAGGTTCGCCTGACCGTAGGTGACGCGCACGGTCTCGTTCACGTTCGCGAGCGACGCTGCCGGCGTGTCCAGACGGACGCGGGGGAGGGTGACGGTCTCGCCCTCGACCCATGCCGAGCTGACCTGTCCGGCCGACTGGGAGATACGGGTCTCGAAGCGGATGCTGCGGCCCGCGTATTTTGCGTCCAGACCGGACAGCGCGCAGACATAGCTGCCGCCGCTCTCGCGCATCGCGGAGACCGGATACGTGCCGAGCTCGCGGTGCGCCTCGTCATAGATCACCGCCCGGAGCAGGCAGGTACTGCCGCCCGGCGGCATGCTCGCCGCATCCTGCGGCGTGACGGTGACGGTCAGGCCGCCGTTTCGGAAATCGGACGCCGCGACCGGGTCGGACGAGGCATCTCCCAGCCAGCTGTACGCCCATTTGACGCGCGGCGCGGACAGGCGCTCGGGCACGGTCATCGTATAGACGATGCCGTTCGGGCTGTTCGCGTAGCCGGTATCGTCTGCCGCCGCCACGAGATAGAGGTCGACGGTCTTTCCGGCGTACTGCTCGAGGCTGCGCTTGACCGAATAGCTGCCGCCGCCGGCGGGCACGAGATCGCCAAGCGGCTCGGCCTGTCCGCCCTTCGGCTGCACATAGATCCGGTAGCCCGCGCAGCCGGTCTCGCTCCCGGACGCGCGCCAGCGGATGTCGTATACCAGCTCGTTGGTATCCGGGTTGGATACCGACGGCTGACCCGGGCGGGGGAGGCGCTGCTTAACAAGACAGGTCTGAGACGCGCTTAGACCGACCTCGCCGTAGGCCTGCCCCAGACGGGTGACGGTCAGCTCGACCGCGGCGTACTGCCAGTCGTCCGCGCTGACGGTGAACTCCTTTGCGGCGCTGTCCGTGTAGACCTCGCCCAGCGGGATGCCGACCCTTGCGCGGTCGGCGGTGATGCCCGTGAGACGGACGCTGTAGCGCGCTTTTGCGGCGCCCTGACCGGGCTGCGACCATGAGAACCGGTAGCTGATGCTGCCGGACGCGCTGCGGCTTAGCTCGGGTGCGTTCAGCACCGGCGCGGCGAGCGGCGTGATGTGCAGCTCAGTGTATGCGATGTAATCGGCGAAATCCTTCGGGGAGCCGAGGACATGGCTGTAGATCGTGCGGTCGGGCTGCTGTTCGCCGGAGGCGCTGTACGTGCGCAGGGTAACGGCGGCGTCGCCGCTCTGCCGGGTCTCGCCATAGGTGATGACCGGGCCGAGACCGGAGGCCGCATACCACGCGCGCACGCGGCGGTTTTGGACGGTATCCGCGAAATACTGCACCGGCAGGTCGCGGAAGTTCGCCGTGACCGTGCTGCCCGCCGAGGTCAGCACATCCTCATGCGCGAAAACGTATTCCTGTCCGCCGACCGTGCCGAGCAGCTCGATGCGGTAGACCGGCGGGGTCTCCATCGTGGTCTCCCGGACGGTCAGCGCCGCCGTGACGGTGAAATCCGCCGCCGTGCTGCCCGAATACGACGCGGTCAGGCTGCTGATGCTGCCGTCCGGCCGGTACGCCGGCGTGTCGATCGGGATGGTCCGGGTCACAGACGCCGGCTGGATGCCGTTCGTGACATCCGCCGACGCGGTCACGATCAGCTCCTGCAGGCCGCCGCCGCGGATCTCGGCCGCCGGACTGCTCTTGTCGAGCGTCACGGTCTGCGAGCCGAGGCGGCAGACGACCTTCCAGCCGCCAAACGGCGCATAATCGGCAAGGTTGTTCAGAGAGAGCCGGTAGACCGCCGACTCCTTCCAGCCGTTCGACCGGGATGCGTTTTCGTGCCCGGTCAGCCGGATGCTGATGTCCGGCGTCGGCAGGACCGAGACGTCGACCGTCTGCGCCTGCTTCCATGCGGAGGGCGCGGTGTCCTCGAACAGGCTGACCGCGCGGACGGAAAGCGTGATGCTCTGCCCTGCGGTGACGTTCTCCAGACCGGCGGGCAGCTGGAACGTGCCCTCTGTCGTGCCCGCGCCGTAAGCCTGCGTGCCGTTAAGCTCGGGGTCCCACAGACCCTGCCCCTTGCACTTCGGGATAAAGCGCAGACCGGACAGCACCTCTCTGCCGTCGACCGAAACTCTGCCCTCGTAGTACAGCGGACGGTCGTCGTCTGTGATCGAGACCTCGAAGCCGCCCTCGCTGTTCTGGCGCAGCGAAACGCCGAAGGAGCCGTCGAGCGCGCCGCCGTCCGTCCTGCCGTGCTCGAAGTCGCGGTAGGCGGTGCGGGCATAGGCGTCCATGCCGCTCGCCCCGCCGTTTCGGGTCTTGACCGCCTGCTGGAGCGTCGCGCCGCCGTGGTTAAACACATACGGCTCATACGAGTACGGCATATCATAGATAACGCGGCCGACGATCTTCCCGGAGGAGGTCTCGGTCATGATGCCGTGCCCGTCGATCGAGGTATTGGACGGGGTCATGTTGTAATACATGCCGTGCGCGGTCGTCGCGAACGAGTCGACCGGCCCCAGAGTCGGCCCCGCCACGGCGGCGAACAGCCGCTGATCGAACAGGCCGTAGCCGAGCATACGCGAGTACGCGCGGCGGGATTCGCTGCGTGCGTAGCCGGACGCGATGCCGCCCGAGGTATACTGGTTGGTGATGCCCCAGGCATCGTCAAAGTAATAGTTGTTTCCGGTCTTTTTAGCGTCGAGCGTATCCGAGCCGCCGCTGTGCATAAAGACGATCTCGCGGTCCTTTTGGCCGGGCGTGACCGAAAAGCAGTTCTGGATATAGGTATCCGTCGCGGGTTGCGTCCGGCCGTAGGCATAGCGGTCGCCGAAGATGCCGGCGGTGAAGTTGTAGCCACTGAGCGTCTGCGCATAGTTGCGGCAGCGGTCGATGTTCAGCGTGATGTTCTCGGTCGCATTGGTGATGAGCTGTTGTGCCCGGCTGTTGACCGTGATATTCGCCACGCCGTCCGCCGAGAAAAAGCCGACGATGCCGGAGGCCATGGAGCCCGAATAGATCTCGACGCCCGGGCCGTTGACGCAGTCCGCGACATTGATCGTGAACGCCTGACCCTTTCCGGCGTCGGCGGCGTAGGCCGTGACATTGCCGAGGATGCCGCCGCTGTCGTTCGCGCAGTCGTTGACGCTCCGTCCGTTCCGTCCGTACAGACTGCCGTGGTTCTGGCAGCTGAGGATGTTGAAGTCCTGACCGGAGGAGGCGTGATACAGCTGCGCCACGATGCCGCCCGACGCGCCTACCCAGTTCGCCTTGAAGGTGGTCTGGAGATTGCCGTAGTTGTAGCAGCGCTCGAGCGTGCCGCCGTTGTTCGTCCACTGGCCGATGATGCCGCCCGAGTAGTGCGACAGGCAGCCGTAGACCGTTCCGTAGTTGATGCAGCCCTCGATCAGCCAGTCGGCCGTCGTGCGGTTGGTCTGGGTGCCGATGATGCCGCCGGCGAAACGGTTGGTGTTGGCGCTTCGGAGCTGACGGCCGACGAACGCCCGGTTGAGCAGGAAGGAGAGGTTTTTTTCGCTCTCGTTCATGCCGATGATGCCGCCGGTGCCGACGCTGATGCTGTCCGAACGGTTGACGAGCAGCCAGTCGCCGCTGACGCAGCGCTCGAGCGCGCCGGACGGCGCATTGCAGCCCGCGATGCCGCCGAGACTGCCGTTGCCCGTGACGATGATCTGCATGGTGCGTCCCTGCGCGACCGGTTTGCCGCTCGAAGCATAGGTCAGCTCCTCGATGTCCGCGCCGTCATTCCATTTGACCCAGCTGCTGTCCGCCGACAGGTCTTTCGCGTTCGCGAGCAGCTCGCTCACCTCGCGGACATTCGCCATCAGGGTCTCGGTGCTCTTATCGCCGGACAGGGCGACCGTGCCCTTGTTATAGCCGGTCACGCCGCCGACCATGCCGTTTTTGACCTTGATCGAGCCGGTTCTGGTATTGTCTATGTAGCACTGCTCGATGATGCCGGAGGTATCGTTCTTGCCCGCGATGCCGCCGATGTGCGTGGACAGGCGCTCCTTGTCGGAGGCCGAACTGGTGGCGGTCGCGGTGTACACGCCGTCCGCCGTCAGCGTCAGCGCGGAGACCGTATTTCCGCTCAGCAGACCGCCGTTGACGCCGGCGATGCCGCCGTAGCAGTTCGCCGCGGCGCTCTTTCCCTCGGTGATCGCGCCCGAATAGGTGCAGTTTTCCACTTTGCCTGCCGCCGTGCCGTCGGACGAGGGCGCGCAGTTCTGACCGACCACGCCGCCGAGGTACTGATAGCGGGAAAAGCCCTTGAAATCCGAGGTGACGCGGACAGAGCGGACCGTGCCGCCCGGCCGGTTGATGCCGACCGCGCCGCCGACCTGTAAAGCACTCGCGGAAACGTCGTATTCCGGCTGCTGCGCGACCTCGGCGTCCGCGACCGTACCGCTGTTGTCGCCGACGAGCGCGCCGAGCAGGAAGGCGCTGCCGGAGATCGTGACCCGGTCTCCGATCTCCGCGCCGCGGACCGTGCCGCCCTTGTGGTTGACCGCACAGACCGCGCCCGCCGCCGTCCGGCTGCGCGTGGTGAGCGTTACCGCCGCGCCGCCGCTGCCGACCGCGCAGTTCTGAATGCGGCCGAGGTTTTCGCCCGCGATGCCGCCGGCGTAGCCGTCGCTGCTGGCGACGCTGCCGTCGCCGTAACAGTTCTCGACCGTGCTCTCCCCGCTGCCGATGCCGACGATGCCGCCCGCCGCGCCCGTGTTCGCCGTGACCCGACCGAGGTTTTTCGCGAAGCGCAGGCGAGCCGCCGCGCCCTCCTGCGCACCGGCGATGCCGCCTGCGAGACCGGACTCGGCGCGGACCTCCGCCGCCTGACTGGTCAGACAGCTGCCGC
>OIWT01003303.1_pt1 | contig 15034 bp, 21 predicted proteins | sample 1587701 | NCBI WGS metagenome assembly OIWT01 (sample SAMEA3888904, study PRJEB22519) | human gut metagenome | biome: human gut; feature: human-associated habitat; material: faeces | place: Denmark | collected 2009
TGAGGAGAGAGGATGATGCGTAGCAGCCTGTGCAGAGACGCATGACCCGCAAGCAGCTCGCTATTCGCCGTCTGGTGTGCGGTGGAGGTGTGTCTGCCTAAGAAGGAGAGTATGAATGGTTGCATGGCTTGTTTGTTGAGGAAACAGGTCAGTACTCTTCGCTCTCCGCCTCCACGAGGCTCTCCTTGATCGAGGACGGATCGGCTTCGATCGGGGGGAGCTGGCACGAAATGGCGCCCTCGATCACGAAATCCTCCTGGACACACATGTTATTCAAGGCCTTGCTTCCGGGATGAATCACGCAGATGGACGCATTGCTGGGATCGCGTGTGACCTTCCCATCACCACTTTCGATGATCATCTCCAATTCGTCCCGATTCGGCACTGTCCGCTTGTCCACGTAGATGAGGCCGCAGTCCTTAAACACGCCGCATTTCTTCTCTTGCCTCCGCTTCAGTCCGTCGGCTGCGATGGGATCAATGAACTTAGTAATATCCGCCCACTCTCCTTTCTCCAGCGAAGCATACAGCCACTCTCTCTTCACCACGCACACTCCCCGAGCCACAGCACAGAGCACCTTCACACTACGCGCACTCCTTCCCGCCACGACCACATCACCCACTTCACGCGAAGATCGGCGCAGCAGGGAGCAATTCGGAAACGCCGTGACCAAGCTCACGAGAAGGTCGCGGTCTTCAGGGGTCAGCATACTAGCGCAGATGCGCAGCGGCGCTTTGCACTTTGGCCTCTTTGGCGTTGGGATGTCCTCCTCTGTCGTACTCTGCTTCGTGGGAGTTGATCGCTTCTGCGTTTTCTGCGTCTTTTGCGTCTTTGAGGGTTTCACGGGCTTTTCCGTCTTTGAGGGTTTCTTTGATTCTTCCTTCTTTGATGGCTTCACAGGCTTCTCGGTGTTTGACGGATTAGCAGATTCCTCGGCGTTTGAAGACTCCACTGCCTCTGCAACCTCTGAAGACTCCACAGACTCCTCAACCCCTAAAGACTCCACCACCTCTTCATTCTTTGACGACTCCACAGGAACTGACGCTTTAACCGGTGTGGAAGACTCCACCACCTTGGAAGACTCCTCCTTCACGCTCACAGCGGGAGTGACCAGCCCCGATCTTGGAATCTCGCTTTCACTCAGCGACAAACTCGACTCTATTCATAAGAGAAAACAACAACGAAAACGGAGCGTAGATTTGCGAGAAAGACCAGCGGATCGTTGGGAGAGGGTGGAGCTGCGTTTTGCACCCAGAGTCTTTCTCGTAGATGTAGAGCGATTCATATTCACGGAGAAGAGGCGCGAGGACTGCTGGGAAAGCACGCTCGCGGAAGAAGGCTCCGTCGAGAGCGTCTGGCTCACGGTTGCCTGCGAGGAGAGAGTAGCCTGGGTATCGGGACAAACGGAGTTGCACAGACTGCATCGCGTCACAGACGACGGATTGGTGTAGGAACCTGCTCGTCAGTCCACACCGTTGCGTTCACATGAAGGGCAGATCCAAGTCGACATTGCAGCTTTGAATTTGTGTTTTGGCGGCAAAAGAGCGTTTCAAGAAACAAGCAAGCAGCAATTGCATTATTCAACAGTGCGGCGCATTGTGAATCCGATGGACTTCCCATCGGGACCCAGCGCAACCCGATTGCAAACGGGGACGCCATGCTGCACGCCAATCGGCTTTCTAGCGGGCGTGGCAGTGGTGAAGTCGGGGCAGGACATTCTGCGCGGTCGTCTCTGCGGAGTGATGTCGATCTCTCCCGAGATGGAGGAAGATCGCGATTTCCTCCCACTCGCCTTCGCCGCCTTCTGCGACACGGGCGCGCTCGGGGGCGTGGCGGCGATAAGGATGTGCTTGCTCTCGCCCTCACCCTGCGTGTAGTGGCACAGACCCAGCTTCTCCGTGTACGTGAACACGATTGACTTTTCGACTCTGCGAGTGAGTAGCAAAGCCCGACCCTACGGTGAGAGCGTGTTGGGGAACACGAGGGCGGGCGACGGCGCGGCGCGGTTTTGGAGATAGTTGGCTTTGAACTTCGACATTTGCTGCCAGAGCTGCTTTGCGACGGAGCTGAGGAAGACGGTGTTGTTCGCATTGTCAAACTCGCGCTTGTCCTGCTTCCGCTTGTATTCCACCGTGATGCGGTGATTGTCGAACAGAGCGTCTTTCAGGTAGCCCCAGGCCTTTCCCGCATCTTCGATGTTCCTGTACTGCACGAACACCGTCCCGGAGACAGGGGAGGAACGACGGGCCTTGGGATCGCGCTTGGCGATGATGATTGTGAAGGAGATCGGCTCCACCTCCTGCTTGAGGATCCACTCCTTGAACGGGTCCGGTGTGAGAGAGGAGGGCAGATTGGACAAAACGAGGGTTGTCTACGCGGACACAATAGGAACGTGGAGTTACGCTCGTCGGCATGCACCCTTTATCTTGGCTAGGCTCGATCTTTACGAGGTCGTCGCCAAACTGAAATGTCTCCATGTGAAGGCACTCGTCGTATCCAATCTCAGACGAAAATGTAACAAACCTATGCATTACAAAGAGCGAGAAATGGCACCCGTAGAGGCGGCCCTTCTCATTGTAGCGCGGCTGGAAGTCGATGCTCTTTACGTCGGAAAAGCGCGTGTTCACCAGCTCCACAAACTCCGATTTGTTGAAGTCCGGGCTGAAATTCGACACTCTCACGCGAAACACCTATACGGTGATAAAGTGGATAGAATACAACCGGCCGTCTCGCCTCCAGCTGGATCGACAGCGACTGCGATCGGCGGCGTGGCTCCGCCATTCCTGCCGATGATGAGCTCCTCGCTCTATTTATGAGTGTATCCTACTCACGTAAACTACCTTCCCACTGTAGATGGCGCTGCATCCAACGCCGCCAGTTTTGCACCACTGTGGGGGATGTTCCAGGGCGTGAATTCCTTTGCTTTGGAGTTCTACGCCGATGAGACGAAGAGTAATAACACTCACAAATTTCGTTTCTTCGATCTTCTCCATTTGCAGAAAGAAAGAAATGGGCAATGGATACGTGTCCGGCAACAAACAGGGGAAAAATTGAAAATAGAGTATAAATAGAATAGGTTACAGGATCCATGAAGGATCATCCACGTCTGGCATCGGAACACCTTGCATTCCGGTTTCTCGCAGCTGCGTCTGATAGCTGGCGTCGCTCTCCTCTTCCATCGAATTGTCCTCCGGACAATGCACTTCACCGGAGGGAGACTCTCCACACGGAGTGGGGTAATAGTACGACACATTCCCCAGCTCCTCCTCCTTCTCCTCCTGCTGCTTGAAGTCCAGTGGACTGTGGTAAATGGTCAGCGCCTGATTCTTGTACGCGTCGCTGTTTCTACTCATCATTCCCTTCAACAGCGCCCACCTGTATGCTTCCTCCTGTATCTCCTGCACCGCCTTCTGCGGCAACTGGGTGTTGATTCCGTTGCAAGAAGCCGGCCCGAACGTCAACTGGCGAACGACAAGATCGGGAAGCGATGGGCGGAACCCCTCGTTGTTTGCCTCGGAGCATGTCCTCTTCGGCCCCTCTTCCTCCACCAGCGACTCCTCCCGCTTACATCGATCAATCGGCGAAAAGGAATTTGAACACATCATCGACATGGGTGGCTCTTGTATACACCGCCTCTTCACATCGTCACACGGGATTGCACTCTCCTACGAAATGACACAATGCAAACACGACTTACTGAATCGAACTGAAAAGTTCTCTTCATCGAATAATGCGTCATACACTAGCTATGCTCTTCAAAAGAAATAGTGAGCGGTTCTTCCGTTTTTGGAACGTGGCTTCCAAACGAAACTCCCGTTAGGACTGGATTGCGTATTTGTCGTGTTTTTCTGTGAGTTCACAATCTGTACACTGGATGGAGCAGAGTGGTCTTCGTTGCAGATGGCATCCCTCATGATCCCTTTGTTGGCGTACTGTCTTTGCGAATGAACTGTCCAAACTGTGTGTAGGATGGAGATACGTTAGATCCATGAAAGGAGGCCATTTCCATTTCGATGCAATGGAATCCCATACACTTCCACCAAGCCGTTGAGCACATAATAACAAATTGAAAGGGAGAGAGAAACTGGGAAAGAGAAAACCCATAATGGAAAAGAGAGCGCTGAGGAGAGTCGACCCTTTTCTGGGCTGGAGAGGGTAAAAGGGCAGTTTGCCTAATGCACACTTCAGCGCAAGTGGTGAATCGTAAATCAATAGATTTGCTCTGCATTATTTTTGTGCAGGTCGGTGGTGCTGGCATCTTTGCTGATACGACCGACTCCCTCAAGCGAACACACTCAATTCTCCCACAATGAAGATTCTTCGTGTCCCGTGGATTGGCCATGATGGTAGATAGAACACACACCAAACAACTCATTTCCGTAGTGACTTCCATCTACTCTATCGATTTCCATCCCCAGGAGCCGTACGTGGCAACCGCTGGAGGAGGTTGCTTTCCCCGCGCTTCCGTCTCACAAGTAGATTCGAATATCTTCATCTGGTCCACCGATCCCGTTTTTTCCGAGGAGAAGGAGGATGACGAAAACACGGAGAGACTGCTGAGTACGCTGCGGGGACACACGAACGAAGTGACTTGCTGCCGCTGGTCTCCCGACGGACGGTGCTTTTCCGCATTCCAACTCATTTTCTAGTTATTTGGCTACCGCATCGGATGACGAGACCGTTCGGATATGGACGCAGGACTTGGACTATGCAGCGCTCTCCTATTCCCGTGATCCGTAGAAACGCCCCTCAGAAGCGGAGGCGGATGCACAGAAGGAGGAGCAGGAGGAGGAGAGTGACGAGGAATCAGAAGAGGATGTGATCCGTTTCAAATGCATCCGTGTGTTCAAAGGACATCGTTCGGGTTACTCTTCTTTCCAGCGTTCAAACTAGATGTGTCCGATGTCTCATGGAGTCCTGACAGCCGATTCCTCTGCTCGTGCAGCGTGGACTGCCAGATCCTCGTGTGGTCGCTGGAGCAGGAGAAGCCCATTCACGCGCTCGAGGGCCACTCCGCCTGGATCAGCTGCGTGTCTTGGGATCCTCTGGGCGCCGTTCTCGCCTCTCCCTCGCGTCACTCCTAGTACATCGTGTCCGTGAGCAAGGACAACGCCTTCAAAGTGTGGTCGACCGACTCCTGGAATTGCATCTTCACCTCCGACCGTCTTCAAAGCGATCGCTACGGCAGCGGCCTCTACAAGTGCGCGCGGTGGTCCCCCGACGGCAGCATGCTTTGTGTCACCCACGCCATCTATGTCCTTTTCCCTCCTTCTTCTCACCTCCAGAAACAGTACCCTGTTTCCTTCCTTCTCAAGCGCGGCACGTGGGCGCCACAAGTTGTTTTGGCGGGTCACGCCGGTATCGTGGGGACCTGCCGGTACGCCCCACGCCTTCTCCAGACCGACAAGGGTGAGCTGCTGCAGTTGGTGGGAATTGGCTGCGACGTGCACTTGGCGGGAAAAGATGACGCATAGGACGGCTCGGTCTCCGTATGGCGGAACGATCTGTCGCAGCCTCTGCTGGTCGTGAAGGGCGCGACGCACAACGTGGTGTCGGACATCGCGTGGTCCGCCGACGCGCGTCGCCTGATGTTCACCGCAGGCGAGTGCGTCGTGGCGGTGGAGGTGGAGGCCGAGGAGCTGGGTGGTCGCGCGCTGAGCGCCGAGGAGATGGCAGCTCGTCTGGTGCGCCAGGACGCGCTGCCGAAGAAGCGTGTGAGCATGACCATGTCGCCGCTCTCTCCCACCACCAATCGTGCCATTACTACTTCTGCACCTCCTCAGACGAGTCAGGCGACCAGTCAATCAATGACGCAAACAACGACGCAAACAACGACGCAAACAACAACCCACGCACCCACGCAAACAGCAGCACACGGGAAGCGCGCGGCGGAGGAGGAGCACGAGGCGACGGCCACGCGCAAGCGCAAGAAGCCGCAGTCCGCACAGTCCGCACAGTCCGCACTACTCGCCGACCACCCCGTGGTGGCCCCCACGATTTCACTCCCCGCACTGAGCCTGACCCTCCCCGCCACCCTCCCACTACCTTCCCTGCACAGCACCGTGTCGCTGCAGGTGCTCTCCACCACCACAGCCCCCATCACACCCACCACACCCGATCGCCTCTGCGCCACACTTGTGCAGGCCACGCACACGACCGGCACGCCGCAATGGTCCTGGGTCGGCGAGGGCCACGTCGCCGCCGCCACGCTCACCGCTCGCTACTTCTTCGCCTGCACCCGCGAGGGCATTCTCCACGTCGTCACGACCGACGGCAGAACCGCGGTTCCCGCCGTGTTTGTGGGGGAGGGTCCTGCTGCAGTGGCGAGCATGGAGGGAAAAGAGGGCGACCGGTTCGCGGTGGTGACGGTGCGAGGGAAGATGCTGGTGGGGGTGCTGAACCCAGGGGGTCGACTGACGATGGAGAATGAGATTGACTTGTCGCGCTTCGTGAAGGAGGACGTGACGGGCGTTCGGATCCATTTTGTGGAGTACTCCGTGGTGAAGGTGCAGATCCAGATCAAGGAGAAGGACTGGGACGATTACATGTACGACTTGAATTCGCGCTGCTGGTTCGTCGAGCAGCAGAACGTTTTCGCCTACTCCTATTTCAACAACGCCACGCCCGCAGCGCTCAATTCACCGTTCGCCACGAATTCAATGCTGACGGTACTCGCGTCCTCCCTCTCTCACGCCTAGCTGCAGTCCACCTATTCCCACCTGGAGTCCCAGCTGTACATGGCGCGCGAGGTCAAGAACGACCGCCAGGAGTTTTCCCGCCTTCTTTCTTCGTACGCGTCGCTGATCAACGAGAACAACGACCTGCCGCGGCTGAAGGCGCTTGCAGTTGATCTGAAGGACCGTTTCGTATGCGTAGGGTTGGAGAGGGGAGATGAGCCGTAGGAGGAGAAGGGAATGGCGCTGTTCCAGTCCATAGTTGTACCCGTAGTGAAGGAGAATGCTCACTTCGCTGAGTATCTGAAGAGTGTCGTTTCGCCTGTTTCCCTTACACATTCTTTCATTCTCTTGCCAAAACGAGCTGCGTTGATTATTTCAGCAGTCGGCCCACTGGTGAGGAGGAATCCGAAGCGTGGCCCACAAACGCCAACGACTATGTGTTAAAGGGTATTATTGGAAGAGTACTCGGATTGGGTATGAAATCATGGATAGGGGGCATTTGCGAAGGTGTACAAGGCCGTGTGCAAGACAAATGGCAAGACTGTGGCGATTAAGATCATTTCGCTGGAGAATGCGTCTCCGAATCTTATCGATATATGGAAGGAAGTGCTGTCTATGAAACTGTGCAATCATCCCAACGTGGTGCGATGCTACTGCTGCTTCAACAAGGAGGACCAGCTCTGGATCGTGACTCCGTTCATGTCAAAAGGCTCGCTCCTTCGCGTGCTGCAGTACCTGCGCAAGAACGACAAGCTGGAGCGAGGCGAGGGTCTTCCGGTACGCATCCGACGCTCTGCTCATGTGTAGGAAAAGGTGGTTAGTGCGATCGTCAAGCAGGCGGCCTACGGGCTGCAATACCTCCACGCGTCCAATCTCCTCCACCGGTTCGCCTTCTCGCTCCTCTTCATCGTAGTGACGTCAAGGCGGGGAACATTCTCATCGACTCCGATGGGCGCGTGTGTTTGGCCGATCTGGGCGTTTCTCGCGTGATCGAGGGTGCCATGAAGAACGCGCGTGCGCGGACCTTCGTGGGAACGCCGTGCTGGATGGCGCCCGAGGTGATGAACCACCACGACTACAATGCGGCCGTAAGGATGGGAAGGGCTGCTCACGGTGCAGGCGGACATCTGGTCTCTCGGAATCACGGCGCTCGAGCTGTACAAGGGGTTCCCGCCCTACGCCCACTGCGAGCCGATGGAGGCAATCATCCGCACTTGCCAGGGCGATCCTCCGTCGTTCGACACCTACTCGCCGTCTGCGCGCGTTCCCAGCTGGTACTTCCGAAACTGGGTGAAGATGGTGCTGAAGAAGAATCCCGACAGCCGGCCCTCGATTGACGCCGTGCTTCACCATCACTTCCTGAGCGCCATGACGGACGAGGAGGGTCGCGCGCTCCTGAGGCACTTCGTAGCCGGGATTCCCGATTTGGATGCGATGGAGCCGGAGGCGAAAGAGACTGTGGAGGATGGTGCTGCTGAAACGACAGCTGTGCGGTGGCGTTTTGAATAGTTGCTATTCGTTGTGTTTGCCGTCAACAAAGCATCTCTATGTTACAGGCAACTACGCGATTCCGGAGCGTCCAGCTGCTTCTCCAGCTCCTGCGCGGCGATCGTGACCAGTTTGGAGTAGAGGGTCTGCGCATCACGACGATCTCCCATCCCCACCTCGTTTTCCTTCGGAAATATCGTCTCAAACGACAGTTCGTTCCGGCCCATCAGAAGGCGGATGTTTCCAGCGATGAATGCCTTCGCAGTGCGGATAATCTGCGGCGAGGCTTGCCACCACAACGGCTTTGGCGTCGCGGACACTCCCATACCCTCCAGCACCTCCTGCGCCAGCAGCTGCAGCATTCCATAGCGCGCGAGAACGAATGCCGCGGACATCGTGAACAGCTTGTCCTTGCTCTCGTCAGAGCTTCCGCGCTTCAGCGACAGCAGCGAATCCGCTCCCAAATGCGCCTGCGTGTAGGCCAGGATGGCCTTCCGCTGCTGCCACGTCACTTCCCGCGGTGCGATCGACAGAAACTTGCTACGAGTGAGTAAATGAATTCACTTCCACAGTACATCCGACAAACAGACGGGATGAGGCCAGCTCCCTGCCTCGGAAAAGAGGGCATAGCGCAACGTACCCACGAGCTCCGCCTGGGTGATGAGTTGGCTCGCTCGCTCCGAGTTCTTGCCCAGAACTGGAAGCGTGTGATTGTAGTAGCCGATCGTGGGAATTTTGTGTGCATTTGCATCGACGCAGGTTGCGTGCATGTTGTCGCGAACCTGTTTTGCAACCGTAGCAGCGTATCCCGTAATGCCGCATTCTTGCTTCCCTTCATTTGAAAAGCTTTGAATGGTCATGCACTTGTCTATACATGACGAAACCGTGGAAAGAATCGACTTGCTGACGAGAGAACACAAAAGCCGACATGCTGCGTAGTGGGATAGAGACCGATGATCCGCCGATTGTCCGAAAGCGCGCCCACTTTGCACAGAATGCCAGGCATCAGGAAATCGTGGCTCGACCACATCTTCCTGTAGAAGAGGATTTCCTCTCTGCTGGAGAAGACGGAAGACTTGGCGAGCAATTCCGAGTACAGCGACTGCATGCGTCCCTCCCAGGGCAATTCCTGTTCCCGTGAATGGAGGGCAACCATTCACTCGAGAGGGAATGGCATGGAATCACTCACTCAATCAGGACTACCACAGCACTTCCTACGCAAGATGGACTGCAACAAACACCCCAAAACAGCAATTACTGAGCCTCTCCGTAAACCGCGTCAATCCATTGCTGACAGACTGACTTCGTCTCCTCCAACTCCTCCTTCGTCACCTCCATTCTCTTCTTCTTCAGCTCGCGAATCTCCCCCAAGAACTGGTTGAACGACTCCTTGAAATCATCATCCATTTGCTCCTGATTCGCCTCCACGCCCTGCTTCACCTTCTGCACCAGCTCCTGAATCTCGTTCATGATCATCATCAACTCCACCTTCTTCTTGTCCTCCTCTCTCAATCGCTCCGCTGTCTCCTTCATCTCCCGGATCTCCGCCTCCGTCAGGTTCGTCGCATTGTTGTCAAACACGTGCTCCGTCACCACGTTGGTCGTCGTCTCCATCACCGACATCTTCAGAATTCCGTTGTCGTCCACCTCCATTGTGATCTCCACAGAGGCCTTGCCCTTCGGCTTCGGCGGGATGCCCGTGATCCGCAGAACGCCAATCTCGAAATTGTCGCGCGCCACGGGCCGCTCGCCCTGCAGTATGTGCAGCTTCATGCTCTGCATGTTGTCCTTCGACGTCACGTACTCCTTCGTGTGCTTCTCGCCGTACGGAGTGTTCTTGTCCAGAATCACGGACAACATGCCGTCCGACCGCTTCACGCCGATCGGCAGCGGAATCACCTGCTTCACCGTCAGCTTCTTAATGGCGATCGGCGCGTAGCGAGATTCGTCGTCGTCGTCGTCATCCGTGTCAATGTCGAAACCGCCTTCGTCGTTCGCCGACTTCGACTCCTTCGCCTTCTCCTGCAGATCCTTCAGACGCACCGCCTCGATCACCGCTCCCTTGCTGACCGCCTCATCCGGGTTGATCTTCTCGAACACCTTCTCCTCTCCGAACATATTGATCAGCATGTTCTTCACGTACGGGATGCGGCTCGATCCGCCGATCAGCACGACATCGTCGATCTTCTCCGTCATCTCCTCCGCGGAGGCGTTCAGACGCTCCAGCACCTGCGTGCTGGTCATCAGACGCTTCAGGATGGACTGCGTGCGATTGAACAAATCCATGCAGCTCTGCTCAAACTCCTTGCGCGTGATCACGAACGGCTCACACTCCCACGAATCTTCGGAGATGTCCACCTCCGTCAAGGATGACAGCTCGATCTTCGCATGCTCGGCGACGTTGCGCAGCTTCTGCTTGTTGCGGTCCGTGGTGAAGTCCACAGTGCACTCCATCATCTCCAACTTCTGCTGGATCAGATTCATCATGATCGCATCGAAGTCGTCGCCGCCGAGATGCGAGTCGCCGTCCGTTCCGATCACCGTGTACACGCTATCCTCCACACGGAGAATCGTGCAATCGAAGGTGCCGCCTCCAAGGTCGTACACCAAGATGGTCTTGTTGCCGGTGTTCTCGAAGCCGTAGGCGATGGCCGCAGCCGTCGGCTCATTGAGGACTTCCAGCACATTGCAGCCGGCCAGCGTTCCAGCGTCGATAGTGGCCTGGCGCTGGCTGTTGTTGAAGTAGGCGGGGACGGTAATGACGACGTCCGTAATGCTCCCATTGCTGAAGCTGTTCGCAATGGAAATCAGGTTCTCGATCACGAAGCCGCTGATTTGCTCGGGGGTGTACTCCATCTTTTCCTTCTTGCAGGTCACCTCGATTATGGGACGACCCTTCTCGTTGGCCTTCACGGTGAAGGGCCAGTGCTTGATATCCTCCTGCACCCCCTTCTCGTTGTACAGATGGCCGATCAGACGCTTCGCATCGTAAACGGTGTTCTTACAGTTATGAACCACCTGCATCTTCGCAGAGCGGCCGTAGAGCCGTCCCGTGTCGTTAAATGCTACCATGGAGGGCGTAGTACGGTTTCCCAAGGCATCTACCGCAACTTCGACATGCTGGTTCTTGAAAATGGAAATGCAAGAATTGGTCGTTCCCAGATCAATTCCCGCAACATGATCCGATCCACGCAACATTCCAATAGAATACTTTATGTAGGATAACCCGACTCATGCACGAAATCCGTGCGTCCAATCCGCTGCAACGAACGATTTCAAGAAACAAGTCAAGTTTATCGCGCCCTCTTTCTGGGATTCCTCTCCATCTTCGAGAGCACGGCATACGCCGAGTCGTCGCGTCCCTTCGGCTCCTGGCGAATTGGAATAGACGGAGCGTCATTCACGTAGGCTCTCAGCTCGCCCCTGTCTATCATACTCCCACAGTGCTCTCACTTTGGCATCATCGCAAAGATCGATCTCTCCTCCTGCTCCTGAGTGACTAATCGTCATGGTTCTCCCCAAATCCAACATCCCTTGGTGCGGCGGCGATTCACCGCAGACAGGTACTCCTTCTTCGACGCGGCAATGTCCTCCAGACCCTCGTTCGCCTCCTCGCGGAAGGAGTCCGACATGCCCGTGACCAGTCGCAGCCACTTCTCGATGATCTGGTGCAGGGTCGCGTGGTTCTCCTCCGTCTCCTTCTTGTTCATCCACAGCTTCACCAGCAGCTCTCCCATGTTGCCCTCCTTGATGTTGTTCTTCCGCACCGGCAGCTCCAGCAGCACGTTGTATACGCCAGAGCGGATCTAATGCATGAGGATGATTGTTGATTCCAACGCGACTAAACGGAAGATTGCCATGGGCGCCGGGGCGAATCCACTTTGCGAGCACTGGAATCAGTCCGCATGACAGGCAGCTATCGATCATTCTCTGTGGGAAGGCAAACCAGCGGGCGAAATCGGTGTCCTTCATGGAGCGCTCCACATCGCGAATCATCTTCAACCGGTTGTCCACCACTTCTCCGTTCGAAAACGCCTCGAGGTCCTTCACGTAGGCTTCATCCATTCTGTGTACATATTCCTACCCGTTACCCCCCTCATTCACTCCCACAATTGCTCTTTTCACCAGCAGTCGCTGCTCGTTATCTGAAAGCTCTCCATTCTTCTTCTTTGGCTTCTTGGCCGGTTCGTCGTCCTTATCTTCGATCGCCGCTTCAAGGTCGTTTCCGAAAGCATCCTACACGTTACCAAATGCCTGTTTGTTAGAACATACGCTACGAATGCGATCATACTTTTCCTTCTCCGCAGCAGTCATCTCCTCCGAGTCTTCCTTCGGATGGGTCTGGGGCGTGCTGTCCTCGCTCTCATCTCCAAATACAGCCTCTTCCTCGTGGTCCATCGTCCTGCGCTGATCTTGCTTCGGTTCTGAAGAAGACGGCTCCATCCGTTCGCGTGTTTCTTCTGTATTTGCTTGAATTGGTTTGGAGGATGAAATCCGGCTGTTTTCTGGACAAGGGCTGAAATGGGTGTGTGAAACAAGAAGGGGTATTGAAGAATGAAAGAAGCATTTACTGGAGTCAGGCACTCTGTTTAGGCAGAGTGACTGTTTCCTAGGACTTCTCCAGGAAGGCTTTTTTCCGGAGATGAAGAACACGAACCAGTGCCTACGGGACGTGGAGAAGGCGTCATGCCACTACGCAGGGCTGACATACTGCCTGTTCTGCGGGAAGTGCAGCTCTGCGATGATCACGCGCGACGTCTTCTGCCCGAACTGCGCGAAGAACGAGAAGCATCCCCGCCTCGTCAGACTGTTTGGGGGTTGCAGCGAGCCGGAATGCTGAGCGAATGACAGGTACTACGAGAAACATGGTAGTACCCTCACCCCAGAAGGAGTTGACGGAATGCAGTGCCTCCACATCCGCTCGACCCCAATCTACGAGGGGTACATGATTACGAACGGCGGGGAGATGCTCGGCGACATCGTGAAGAGCGACCAGCTGAATCTGCTGAACTGGTCGACGCGCGAGGAGATGATTAAGGCCATCAAAGCCTGCAAGAAGGATGCCCTCATAATCCCACTAACATCCCTGAACGGTCTCAGTACCCTAAAGGCAACTGTAGACAGCATAGAAGAATAAGAATGTCAATGACTGTGGATAAACCACAGAGAGCATTGACAAGAAGCAGTAATGGTATTGTCGTGCAAATGTATTGCAATGAATAGGGTTAGGAGTGGGATTGACCACACGGATGGGACCAATGCTCACTACGTGTCCAATGAGCAAAGCATTGCTCCGAGATAATGAGATACATTCAGGGAATCACTTCAAGTACCGGATGGCGCGAAGAAGGTGATTGAAGACAATCTACCTAATCGTAAAGCAGAAGCGTGTAGACTACTGCAGCGAGTTGTATCCGAAGGAGTTCTTTCAGATACGGTGGAGTTCAGTTCAATGCACATTGTATTTGTGAGGTTTATGGAGGTTGAGTTGAACCGCGGGAATTGGGGGTTGTGAATGGGAAGCGTTAATGCCTATTTCATTGTGTGTTTGAGAATGACGGATGACAGAGATTACGATAGTTGGGGAGAATGGGTTTTGGACACCGATTCCCATTCAGTTTCTTCTCTACTGCCTCATATCGTCGTTAGCACTGTTTCCATGAGCGACTACGCTCTTATGGAAAAGCTGGGAGGCGGGTAGCATGTGGATTTGCAAGGTGAAGAGTAGTTCCTTTGGCATTGTGTACAAGGCCAACGATTTGTTCGCCAATGATTATGTTGCCATCAAAGTGCTGAAAATCACCGGCGATAACAACAAGTTGCCTGATGAAAGCGTTATTCTTAAAGGATGCAAATCAAAGTACATTGTTAATTATATTGATGTCATTCAAAAGGAAAACGAGTTGTGGGTAAGCAATGAAACAAAAGAGTGAAGCAATAGATTGTAACAGAGTTCTGCCATTGTGGGTCATTAGCTGCTTATTTGCAAAGTGGAAATCAATTGAATGAGATGGAATTGCGTGACATTGCTAGCTGCTGTTTGTTTGCGTTGTATTACCTTCACAATCGTCGTATTATTCACAGAGTATGTGATCAATGTGGCTGCTGAATGAGTAGGACATCAAGCCGAGCAATTTGTTCATTTCAGAGACAGGGGTGATAAAGATGGGCGATTTTGGTTTTGCAGCACAGTTGAATCATTCTTGTTCTGTTAGAAGCATAAGGTGTGGTACATCATGGTACATGGCACCGGAGGTGTACGAAGGGAGAACCGAGTTGAAGAGTGATGTGTGGTCGTTGGGCATTACCCTGATTGAATTAGCGGAGGGGAAGAACCCGTTTGATGAGTGCTCTCTATTTGATGTGATGAAGCGCGTGTGTTATGGGGAGTGTCCTACGCTTTCCTCCTCCAGGTGGTCCAGTGCGTTTGCGGACTTTGTGAGCAAGTGTTTGATCAGAGATACAAAGGAGAGGTGGAGTGTGAAACAACTGTTGGATGTTGTAGTTGAATGAGAGAATGATGAATAGCACCCCTTTGTGAAGGATTCAGCTAACAGAATCAAGAGTGTTGGCTGTTCTGATTATCTGCTCGATATGGCGAAACGGGTTAGACGATGCAACATGCCGTACAGTCCGGTTGTTCCGTCTGTGAATCTTCTTGCAGTGAGTGTAATTGATGAGCACCTCACCACTCTTGTTGTGAAGGGCAATAGTGATTTGATGATGATGGGGAGCTATGTGGAAGTGATTAGAGTTTGCAAGGGTGTGTGCAATGATGAGTGTGTGGAGAAGTGGGATGTGACGAGTTGTCCGCGGTTGAAGAGTATTGAGATTGGTGATGAGTGTTTTGAGAATGTGAAGGAAGTGAA
>OIWT01003306.1_pt1 | contig 15011 bp, 16 predicted proteins | sample 1587701 | NCBI WGS metagenome assembly OIWT01 (sample SAMEA3888904, study PRJEB22519) | human gut metagenome | biome: human gut; feature: human-associated habitat; material: faeces | place: Denmark | collected 2009
TAGATATTAGAAAATGGCGAAACGAGTCCCATGACCGCTGGCTTATCATAGATGACAGCCTCTATCATTGTGGCCATTCCTTAAACGCCAATGGCGGTCATAAGATTTCCGCCATAACCCTGATGGGTACCTCTCCTGAGGTAATCCTCTCAAAAGTAGAATAAAAATAATATTCCTCATTCGAGCGACGACCAGTGCAGAGCGATACTGCAATGAGGAACAAAAATGGTAGTCTCAACCAGCAAGCCGCCCCCCATGCACCCCCAATCAGCAAGCTATAGCAAATTATAGCAAGTTATACCCAGGCGGTCCCATCCCGCACAATTTGGCGAGGGCTTTGATGCCCCGTCAACCTTATAGCGTAGCGGTTCCGAGCACCGAGTAGGGCGGTTTCCTTCTTCTCGCCTGAGGAGAGAAGACCGAGATGAGAGGTGGAGCCTTCCTTAAGGGTAAGGAAGGACGGGTAGGTTTTCGAAAAAAGTCTTTCCTTGCAGGAGAGACGGAGAGGTAGAAAAAAGCCTTTATCAACAAGGAAGGACGGGATGATTATCAGGTGTATCTGTCATCATCACAAAGGTTGCAACCAAACGAAAGATGGAGAAGGCACCACGCAAATCTATCTCAATTCCATCAAAAGCTCAGAAGTAGATGATGCCAACGCCAAAATACTGGCAGCCCTATAAGCCGCAAAAAAGAATAAAAAGAGGGATTTTGTAAAATGAACCAAAATGAACCAATTTTCCTGAATCTTTACATAAGAGATACAGAAAAACCGAAAACTTTCGTTCAATCAACGACTTAGGAAATTATGTACGAAAAGAATAGTAAAATAATGTTGATTTTCGTAGAATGATATTAATTTTTTAACACGCATAATTTGCTAGTTTCCAACAATTTTCGTATTTTTGCAAGGAGATTCTGTGTCTCTTATATCGAGATTCAGATGAACGTCATCAAAAAACGAACTTGATTCGCATGATGAAAGAGACAAATATACACTCACAGGTTACGTCCACTATTGCAGGGGACGACGGCGAAGCCATGGCAAAAAGTGAAGGATATGTAGCTGAAAATGGTTTTCATGTCCCTAATCCCATGTAATTATAACTCGAACAAAAAGGTGAATGTCAAGGCTGCCTAATAGGTAGCTTTGGCAATACCAATTAATAATATGCTTTTTTTGAAAAATGTTGGATGTGCTAACTGCTGAAAATCAGTAGTTACGTTCTAACGGTGATTTACTAAAATTATAATGCGCCAGCCGACAAACACTTGCAATTTTATTGTGTTAATTTGTGGCAGGTAATGAATTTAAATAATGCGTATGAATAGTCTAGTTGTAATGGTTGGTATTAAAGATGCCAACAATAACGTTCAATTATTGGGTACAGGTTTCGCTCTTCCGAAGAAAGGATACTTTGTGACTTGTCGCCATGTATTGGGAGATAGAACAGATCATATAGTCTTAGTGCTTGCAGATCGGTATGACTCTGATGGTTATCAAGATGCTTCAAATCAAAAATGTAGGATGATTGATGTGAAAGCAGTAGATAGTGTGAATCCTCTTTGTGATTTAATAATACTAAAGACGGATTCTGTAACATTAGACATCCCTTCTTTGGGAGATTTAGATGCAATTCAGGTTGGTGACGAAGTTGATATTGTGGGCTTTCCACATTGCGTAAATGATTGGCAAATGCACATTCTGACAGTACAGAGGACTAGAGTTGGTGCAAAAGTATTGAGAGAATCTCAAACCATAAAGTATAAGTATGCTATTTTGAATGTTCAAACTCGTCCTGGTCAATCAGGTTCTTTGGTTTATAGTCCACGTTTGCAAAAAGTCATAGGTATTCTCGTCGGAGGTTATTCTATATCTAGTGGTATAAGCTTGGGTGGGATAAATCCTTTTGAGCTTAACCAAACTTCTTTTTGTTTGAGTGCACAGTATATTAATGAAATGTTAGCAGAGTGATGGAAATAGTTAGTGAGAGCTTAGATGAATGGTTGTCTACATTGAAACCATTTCAGAGAAACACAATAAAAAATCTTCTCCAGAACAATGATGGAAATGAAGAGAAAGTTGCGGAATTATGGCTGAATAGCTTTGGACCAATAAATACTGCTACTTATGGTGGTGTTCCAACTTCCGCTTCAAATAAAAACTATTTCAAAAGTTTGAAATCAGAATTAAACAAATTGATATGTGGTGATGAAAACTATGAAGAGGAGAAAAAGCAAATATTGGATGGAGGCCATTTGCTTAATGTTGCTGCCTCAGCTAAAATAGCTTCATTGTTGGCACCTGTTATTGGTGTAAGCATTTCTGTGCTAGCTCCAGCTATTGTACTGATGCTTCATGTGATAAGCAAAGTGTCTGTCAATGCTTATTGTAATATGGTGAGATGATTATTTGTGCGCTATTTTGCATAGCTTTTTTAAAATATATTTGAATGTATAGTACTGAGCCTTACTTTTTAAAGTAGGCTCAGTAAATAATAAAGTAAGCTGATATGAAATTAGAACAAGTAAGGATAAAAGGTTTGTGGCATGAGTATGATATTGATTGGAAACTATATCCTGATGTCAATATTTTGGTAGGTGGAAATGGAACAGGAAAAAGTACTGTCTTAGATTTGATTCATACTGTTATTCCTCCATATCGAATGAGTCAATTTTATTCTCGTAAGGCAGAAAAAATTACTATAGCATTAGAAAATGATTATAGAATTGAGTGTATAAATTTTGAGGATTCATTTTCAAATTTGGAGGAAAAAGCCAAACAGGATCCCTCTTATAATAAGTTATACCAAGATATTTCCAATAATCTCAAAAAACAGAATAAAAACGTTTTAGATTTGGCTATTGACGCTAGTTTTACTCAATTTTTGCATGAGGATATAAATATAACTAAACGTGTTATGGAGTCAAAAATGAGGGTTGATGTGATTGATACTTTTGATTCTCCAATAAATGAGAAAGAGGACTTTTCTTTGTCATTTAAAGAATTGCAAAAGGAAAGACCATTGACAGTTATGGATAAAGCTTTATTTGATTGTATGGAGCAATATTCTTTTTATATTGGAAAACTGGCTTCAATTTTGGAATCTAGAGCCTTAAAGGGACGTACGATAACACAAGGCTATGTGGAAAATATATATAGACAAAAGTATTTGTTTGCAAACATATTAAATGATTTCTTTAAGGAGACAGGAAAGAAGGTTGATTTTAGTGAGCCTAAACCAACATTTATCCTTTCTTCTGGCAAGCATATATCTATGTATGATTTGTCTTCTGGAGAGAAACAAATTCTTTATATTTTTCTTAAGGTTTTATTACAGGAGGAAAAAGACTATGTCTTATTTATGGATGAGCCAGAGGTCTCTTTGCATATTGATTGGCAAGAAAAACTGATAGAGAATATTCGTCTCATTAATCCTAATTGTCAGTTAATAATTACGACACACTCTCCATCATTGCTTAATGTTAAATGGAGAGGCAGAACTGTAAATCTAGAAATGTTAAAATATGAGCACTGATATATCAAACGCTTATAATTCTGATTACATACAAAGATCCTCTATCTTTCTGAAATGTGGAAATAAGGAAAGGGTTAAGGTATTTGTGGAGAATGAGAGTGATAAAGTCTTTTGGTGGTCTATATTGGAGCCATATCAAACAATATATAATGTTGAATTTGATATTTCTGATTTTGTAGTAGACAATAAAACTCAGAATGGCAAATCGTCCATATTGTCAAAAATTGAAGATAGTCAGTTGGGGAGAAATTTAATAGTCTGTCTTGATAGTGATTTGGATGAGCTCATTGATAATTTTTCTTGTTATTCTGAGCGAATCCGTCGGAATAAGTATATTGTTACTACATATTGGTATTCAATGGAGAATGTTAAATGTCATCCTCGGAATTTAAGAAATCTTGTTACCAAATTGTCTTTAAAGATTAATTTTCCAGAAGATATTGATAAATACTTAGAAGAAATATCTAATGAGTTAAAAGAAGTCTATCTTTATAATTTGATATTTAAGGAACATCATATAGGAGGGTTTAAGTTAGAAGACTTCTCTGATATTTTAGGGGCGATTCAATTTGATTCTGTTGGCTTAAATATACAAAAACTCCATCAGAAAATAGGGCGATGGAAACTTAGTCACTTGATATTGTTAGATACTTATAGGAGTGAGTTGATTTCAATGGAAAATAAGTTATTTGACTCGGGATTCTCTTCTGACTGTTATTGGCAAATAATCAATGGACATTTTTATCAAACAAATATAGTTGTGCCATTATTGAAATTTCTAGTGGAAAAGTATCGTTCAGAGCATTTACGGCAAATTTATAGGCGAGATGATTCTGCAAAGGAAAAGGAGAAAATGAAATTGGAATATTTTTTCCAGACTGGTACAAATATAAAGGGGAAATCGATTCAGAAGATTATAGAAAGAGAATTAAGGCTGATTTCTACAATTCCTCAATGTAGTGCCTTGGAGAGGATAAAAAGCCAAATTGATAATATCTATCATGGTATTTAGGAAAGAATAATAATTCTTATTTAAGATAAAGTCCAATTGTTCAAACAATATCGTAACTTATATCATAAAATGCCTATGTCAAAATTTAGAGTAAGAAGACGAAGTTATCTATCAGGTTTGAGAAACTTTTGGATGCTTTCTAATAAGGCTCTAAAGAAGTATACAGACCCAGAAAATGGAGATTATAATTTCCTGAATGTTGTCTTTCGGATAAAGCTGACGGAGATGCAGATTCAGGAGCAGCTGAAGATAATGTTGAGTAAAAGGAGGCAGATGCCTCTGCTGCTTACATTGCTAAGTTGCTTGTTCATATATATACCTAAGATTTTTGCTTATGTCAAACAAGCTGTGGCTATAGAATGGTATGAATGGATAATCTTCTCATTATATTTTCTTCTGTTGATTTCTTCTGTGCTCTTCTTTTATTGTACAATTTTTCCAAAGAAAATCCCCCACAGGTATCTTCCTAGTCAATTTTATGAAGGAATATTGGATGAATATCAAAAAGAAGGACTAGATAAAGTGGAGGCAAATAAAGGGGTACAAAGTACATACTTAAGTTATTTGGAGGATATTCTTATTCAATATTTAAATTGTGTAGGAAAAATAGAAAAGTGGTATACTCGTTTCATGATAGTGTTACCTTTGGCAATATTTTTTTATGTTGCGAGTATAGTTGTAGTTTTTGTTCATTCTAATCATAATCAAACTAATAATAAAAATAAAAACACTATGATAAAGGATAGAAAAATATTTATTCCGTCTAATACGATTCGCATTAACCCAATCGTTGAAAGAGAAGGAGTAGAAATTCATTATAGTATTAAGCCTGAAAGCTGTTGTATAGATACAGTTAAGCCTATGGGGATATTGAGAGGTTCTGCAAAGAAAGGAGTGCGTATGGGAAAAGCGGGCATAAGAACTAATCAGATTAGATTTTCGAAATAGAGTTTATTTGCAGAGTGTTGATTTTAAGTTTTATCTAAACGAAGAGTGTACTATGAAAGTAGTACTTTTAGCAGGAGGCTTTGGCACTCGCATTAGCGAGGAGAGCCAGTTTAAGCCTAAGCCAATGATTGAGATTGGCGGAATGCCAATCCTTTGGTAAATCACCGTTAGACCTTATGGCGGTACCTATATAATATATTACCTTTGCATCCGTAATCAAAACAGTTTGATAATGGAAACAAGGGAATATTTCGAAAAGATAATGCAGGACTACAACCAAAATCGAAAGGGACGTAGCCTGCCATGTGACTATGTTCGCCATTTTGAAGATGGTACGGATGCTGAGGTAACGAAGACATCCCAAGCCGTCGCTTGATTGTTAAATTTTAGAAAATCAAAACTTTATTAAAAAAATACTGGTACGGCTAACCCGCTGATAAATAGTGAGGACGCTGTATTGGTGGTTTACGAAAGAAGACTTATGGACTTACAAGTACAACGATTTTCAGATATCAATCTCAATGATTCTTTTTTCGATTCATTGAGAGCCAGTTATCCTGAGTTTAATGAATGGTATAACAAGAAGGCTGCAGCAGGAGGCACAGCTTATTGCTATTATGTAGATAACGAGTTGAAAGACTTTCTTTATTTGAAGATAGAGGAAGAGGAACTTTCCGACCTTACCCCAGCGCTTCCTGCCAAGAAACGCCTGAAGGTGGGTACCTTCAAGGTGGACAATGAAGACCGACATACCACTCGTGGTGAGCGATTCATGAAGAAAATCATGGATAAGGCAATTGCTGAGGATGTAGATGAAATCTATGTCACCATGTTTCCGACAGAAGAGTTGCAAGGTTTGATTCGTATGTTTGAGAAATTTGGCTTCTCTCATATTGCAGACAAGCCACATGAGGGCGGTAATGCGGAATATGTATTGATAAAGGATATGACAACCCATGTTGATGACTTCAAACTCGACTATCCTTTCGTAAAGAAAGCTAGTTCAAATAAATATGTACTTTCTATAGTCCCAAAGTTTCATACGCACCTCTTCCCAGACTCCATCTTGAAGAATGAAAAAAAATATGATCTCATACAGGATGTCTCTGAAACCAACAGTATCTATAAGATATATGTCTGTTGGATGCAGAATACACGTAATTTAAAGGCAGGAGATAAACTAATTATTTATCGGACCTCTGATGAAGAGGGAAAAGCGTACTATCGTAGTGTTTGTACATCGGTATGTACGGTATGTGAGGTAAAAACATACAGAGACTTTGAAAATGAGGAAGAATTCATAAAATATACCAATCGCTATTCTGTATTCAAAGAACATGAATTGCGAAGATGGTACAAGTACAAAAAATATTTCATCGTCATTAAGATGGTGTATAACATAGCCTTCACCAAGAAGGTAATCAATATGGTAATGAAAGAGCAGGTTGGTTTGAATCCCAAGTATTGGGGATTCTTTAAACTTACCGATGCTCAATTTGATAAACTATTGGAATTAGGAGAAATAGATGAACGTTATATTATCGATTAAGCCTGAGTTTGTAGAGAAAATCTTTTCGGGGGAAAAGCAATATGAGTACCGTAAGGTTCTCTTCAAGCAAAAGGTGGATACCGTATATATCTACGCCAGCCGTCCCATCAGTAAGATAGTCGGTGAATTCAAGATAGATGAAATCCTTTGTGATACCCCAGAGAACATCTGGAAAGAAACCAGAAGCCAGTCTGGCGTTACCAGGAAGTTCTTTGATAAGTACTATAAGGGAAGGGATAAGGCAGTAGCTTTGAAGATAAAGGATTGTAAGGAATATAAGGAAGCAATTAATCCCGAGTCTTTGATACCAAACTTCAAGGTCCCTCAGTCGTTCATCTATTTTTGATAAATTTATAACGATTATTAGCTATGGATAAAAAACTAATTGCAGAATATGCTGAAAGTTTTTTCAACTTGTTTAGAAAAGAAGGTATAACAGATTCTCTTTTTATACTAAATCAAGCAATATGTTTCTTTTTCCTTAAAAAAGAAGAGTATGGGGGAAGATTTAGAGATAAAAGTTTGAATTTGTTCGGAGATGAAACTCTTGTCTGTGTAAGTTGGCACAATATGAAAAATATCGAGAATTATGATTTTGTGCATAACTATTTGACAGATGTGATACCTCAGCTTGATAAGCAAATTATATGTAATTATAAATTAACATCTTTTCTAAATGATGCAAAACTATATAAGTTTAAAACTTCACTCGTCCTCTATAATTCTTTTGTTTTGATGGACAAATTGTTTACTTATTGTGAGTCAGACAATGATACGAAAGTGATAACTTCATATGATTTTGGTAATATGTTTGAAGAATTCTTGCAATATTATCAATCTTCCTTAAAGGAAGGTTTTACGATTCCTATGCATATATCGAGATTGATGAGTGAATTGTCTGAGTCGAATGTTTATGATTTGATATATACTCCTATTTTAGGTGATGGGGAACTTTTAGTATCTACTTATCAGAAGATAGTTGGTGATAGTACCCCAAAAGAAAAGATACTGCATGACCTTGATGGATTTGCTAATGGTGACATTTCTGTATCAAACTTGTCAAGTGAACAATTAAAAAAAATAGTTCTAAATGGAAATCAAGAGAAGAATGAAGATATGTTCTTGACTATTATGAACTTTTATTTTCATGGAATAAGTCTGCCTCAGGCTTTTACTGCACAGCGTCTTCTTTCCAGTGAATTCAGAATATCACCTTCAAAATATTCAAAAATAATAGCAGCAGTATTTCCACCTATTACAGTTAAAAAGCATGATGATATAGATAAAAATTTAAAGCAAGCTTTTGGAAGTAATCGACCAACTATGGTTCTTGATAGATGTCTGGAGCAACTAGCGGAAGATGGTAGATTGGTAGCTTTAGTTCCTGAAAGTTTTTTGTCCGCTCACGACAAAGCTGTTGCAAATTTCAGAAAAACGATCTTAGAACATTATCAGTTGGAGGCAATTATTTCCCTTCCGAAAGGAGTATTTGCAAATTATTCAAATATAAAGACATCTATCATCGTTTTAACTAAGAATCATGTGCCTTCTTATTCTGTTTGGATGTGCGAACTTAAGAATGATGGGTATAGCTTGAATTCTAAAAGGTCAAAAAATACGGAGATTCCCTTACCTAAGTTGGTAGAAAACTTTAAGGGAAGGGTTGTAAATAATGATTCATTAATGGATGTTTTTTTAGTACCAATAGAAACAATTTTGAATCATCGTTCATCTTGGGTCGTACAATTCTATAATGATTATGAAACAGTTGAAGAATCTATAGAAGACCCCAAAGAAATTTTAAGGGAAATATTTAAATTAGAAGGGATAATAGATTCTGAATTACGTGACCTTTCAACTTTACTTGGAGATGGAGAGATATTTGGGTGAGTTATGTTCCATTAGAATTTTCTATGCTGATAGCTATAAGGAAAGATTCCCTAAAAGCAAGTCAGACAGTGAAAATGTTCTAGGTGAGTCTATTGTGTTTAAAAAGCACTTAAATAATGCAAGTATAGAATACTCAGAAGAATCTTATGAAGTAAAGACAGATTTGGTGGTAGTGAGTCATGTCAATACAGAGGAGGTTTTACTAAAGTATATCTATTATTATTTGCATGCAAATAAAAAGGTTTGGAGAAGATATTATGTCGGTACAACATTACTGAATTTGTCTCCCATAGATTTGAAATATGTGAAGATACCATATCCTCCTTTGGAAGTACAACAACATATAGTTGCTGTGTTTGATTTGCTTTATGACATAAAGAATAAAAGAATGAAGTCTAATTATGAACTTATGAAATTCTTGAGTTCATATTATATATATTTGGAAAAGGCGACAGGAAGATACTGGAATGTAGATGTTAAACTAGATAGCCTTTTGAAAGGATACCAACGCGGTGCAAAATCAAATGAAGGTATTTGGATGTTTCCTTTATTGCCCATCAAAAATGGATTCTTGATAAGGTTGGATTCTGATTATTCATTTACGCTTGACAAAAAGTGTAATCCATATTTCCTTTGTGTGGCTTTGTGTGCAACAGGCAAGTATCTAGGTTTGTTGAATAAGTTACCTTATAGTTCTAATAGGCTGACATACCTCGTTAGCAAATTGTCTGATATATGTTTGAAATTGCCAAGTAAAGAAGTTCAGAAAGAGTTTGAAAAGCGTTATTTGCAAATCGAAAAACTTAATATGATGATGGCGCAGTTTTCTACAAAGAGCAATCATTTGGTAGATGTGCTACTTTCGAGGTTATTAAACAGAAATAGTGAACATTGTATTTGGAAAAATATAGGAGATTTCAAAAGAACTCAGTTGATAGAGGCTGACAAATGCACTTATGATAATTATCAGAAGATAACAAGCCTCTTAGAGTATGATGAAAAAAGAAAAAAACTATATGCTAGTCTGGAGGATAAAGTCATAGAACAGTTCTTTGACATCAAAGATGGGAAAATTAAAATACATAAAGTTTAGCCCTATAGTATATGAAACTTTTAAGTTTGCAGATAAACTCCAAATTTAGAAATTTGGATGAAGGATTCAAGATTCAATTTCATCAGCAGGAAAAGTTTGATGAGATGCTTGATTTTAACCCGTTCTGCCTTGTTGGCTTGAATGGTTGTGGTAAGTCAAACATCTTGGAGGCATTGGCGCAAATCTTCTATCATGTAGAACTTTGTGTAGGCAAACATTTACCAATGGAATTGAAAAGTAGAACAACTTTCAATCCTCGTCAGTGTGCTGTAAATGCCTTTACATTAAGATACTTAACTTTAGGTTCTAACTCAGCTTCAGTAACCCCACAGCAGACTATCTTGGTTACCATCTATAAAGAAGTAAAATCCAGTCCTGTAATGACTGTGGAGTCTAATGGAAGTGCTCCCATGATGAAATTTGACATGGGAAGTATTCAGATATCCCAGTCTACTTTAATAAAGTCTTTTCTTCCTCAATATGTTGTTGCGTATTCGTCAGGTGAAAATGAGACATTGAGTATTCCTTTCATAAAAAGTCGCTTCATTCACTTATTTGAGTTTCAAGAAAATATAGTAAATGACGTAGTGGATTATTCTTCTCCTGAAAATAGCTTGATTTATGTGGATGCTAATATGAGCCAAGCAATATTGTTATGTTGCTTTCTGTTCGAAGAAGATACGACTCTGGCTTCTTTGAAAAATCTGGAGTTTACTGGTATCGAAAAAATCAAACGATTCCGAATGCACTTGAGAGAGCAGAAATTCAATATAGATAATCAGTATAAATATTCTTACTTTCAGTTGTTTAAAAGAAAAAAAACAACTAAGGACTTATTTGAGGTATTGAAAGACATCTCTACTCTTTCGTGGTATGACGAGAATGATGAATCCTATTATTTTGACTTTTGGATTAATGATGCAACAAAACAAGCATTTCGATATTATTTCCATACTGCAATGGAATGCTTTCAGGTGTTTCGACTATTGTATGAACTGAATAACTATGCTGTCAATTCTGATAAGCAAAAAGAAATTTTTAGTTCAAAAGGTGTTTATACTGATGGTAAATTTGGAATGTTGGGAGCTGATGATGATGTGTTTCATTTCTTAGATTTCTATTTGGAAAAAAATACCAATCAAAATGACGCATGTCATAAAGAACTGTTGTTAAAAGAATTTTCTGATGGAGAACATCAGTTCATTCATACGATGGCAATTTGCCTCCTTTTGAAGGATAGTAATTCTCTAATATTACTAGATGAGCCGGAGACCCACTTTAATCCAAGTTGGCGTTCTCAATTCGTTACAACAGTAAACGAGACATTGCATAATGCTTGTTCTAGTTTAGGTCTGCATGATGAGCAATATGTCAACTTCATGAAAGATATATTGATAACAACACATTCACCGTTTATCATTTCTGATTGTCGAGCAGACAATGTGATTGTCGTGACGAAAGAGAATGGGCATGCTAAGGCAGAGAAAGCATCCGATATGGGTATCAAAACTTATGGAGCTTCCACGAGTTTCATACAAGCCAAGATATTTGATAGCACAGATACCATCGGTGGAAAGGCATATCAAGAGATGAAAGCTATAGGTGAGCAAACAGACAAAACCAAGCAACAAAAGTTAAATGAGGTCAACAGTAAGTTTGGAGAATCATTGGAAAAATTGATGATTCTAAGCGAAATTAATGAGAAGTAATCATGTGGAAGCAGTATAACTATATAGAGCATAGCATTCAAGGTATGCAGGATTTTGTGACATCTCTTTTCTTGGATGTGTTGTTCCGAGCTCCTGAATATCCTAATTCGGATTTGATGGATGTGGTTAATGACTCTACTAAAGCTCTATTACAAAAGGTTGAGGGTCTTAAATTCTACGAACAGTTTGAGACTCTTTTTGAAGATATGAAAACTTTTGATAAAGAGCGAATAGATAAATTGCGTACTGCATTTGAACAGAACAACCAAATAGAAAGATTGTGTCGCAATGAAATAGTACCTTTTCGTTTCAAGGACTTGCAGAAAGAATATAAAGCCGATGCTGTTTGGAATGAGTTCTTGTCGAGATTAAAGACTTTTTGTAATGACTTGTATGAAAAGCATATAAAACTCTCCGCATTTCAAGAAAAATTTGGAACGTTGGGAGATTATTATAAAGCATTAGTTCGGAATGATTCAACATGTCATTGCTGTGGCATCGGAGAGATATTGACGGAGGATAATACACCAAGAGACCCATTCGATCATTATCTACCGAAAGGCATATACCCATTTGTTTCTTTGAATTTTCACAATTTGGTGCCAGCATGCCCTCATTGCAATAGTTCTTACAAGAAAAAAGAGGCAGATACGCTTTTTGTAAAACAGGGCCGTACAGAAATACAAGTCAAGGCATTTAGCCCTTTTGCAAATGAAGAAGACCCTAGTTGTAATATACATGTAGAAATAGAAATGCTTTCTTCCTATAAAATGGAAAAAACAAAATTTGAGGATATAAATGTGATTTGTTCTAGTCCTGAACATAAGGAAGAATGTGAAAATTGGATGCGAATCTACAAAATCAAAGAGCAATATACTTCCTTTTGTCATAGACTTGACAATCTTTGTCTTATTAATGATATGATAATTCAGAACTTTTCTAATCCAGACTATGCGAGAAATGAGATACAAAAGATGGAGCGAAATCTAAATATTCACAGATATTTCCTCCTTGCTCCTTTTGCACGGGCTGTATTTAAGTCTTTAGACCTGGTTATTTAGAAATAAACTTTTAATTATGGAGATAGTATTATGACAGCAAAAGAATATTGTATAGCCTTTTGTGATGGCTACTTCTACGCCCAATTTGGCGAGAGACTTAACGATGGTAAAGTGACAGAACATACACTGGACTTAGCTAAGGAAACAGCTCAGACTTGCATAGAGCAACAGATTGCCTATTCTAGTTTTGATGAAAAGCAAAAGCAGGTGATGAAAGAAAACCTTCATGAATGGGCAGATACAGTGATGCAGGGGTTCAAGAAACGTTTGCGTGAGAGCGGCAGATTGATAGAATCTTGATGATGCGCCAGCCGACAAACAATCGCAACACTGTTGCGTAGGAATTCATCGGCAGCCCCTTGTGGGCACAGGCTCCGCTGACGATACCAAAACTCTGGCGGAGGCTATAGCGCAGCCAGCTACATCCTCTCGTCCCTGAGGGAAGAGAGGCTTGGTGAGAAAGGTGGAGCCTTCCTTAACGGTAAGGAAGGACGGGTAGGTTTTCGAAACATGTTATTGATCAATAAATAATAATGATATGAAGGGAATAGTATTAGCAGGTGGAAGCGGTACACGCTTGTATCCTATCACAAAGGGTATCAGCAAGCAGCTGATACCAATCTTCGATAAACCAATGATATATTACCCAATATCAGTATTGATGTTGGCAGGTATCCGTGAGATACTCATTATTTCAACCCCATTCGATTTACCAGGTTTCAAGCGCCTCTTAGGCGATGGAAGCCAGTTAGGTGTCAAGTTCGAGTATGCAGAGCAGCCATCACCAGATGGCTTAGCCCAAGCTTTCATTATTGGAGAGAAATTCATTGGTAATGATTCCGCTTGCCTCGTATTAGGCGATAATATCTTCTATGGTGCAGGATTGAACCAAATGCTTCATCAGGCAGTAGTAGATGCTGAGCAGAACAACAAGGCTACCGTTTTTGGCTATCGTGTAAGTGATCCGGAGCGATATGGTGTAGCAGAGTTTGATGAGCAAGGTAATTGCCTCAGCATTGAAGAGAAGCCTCAGCATCCAAAGAGCAACTATGCAGTGGTAGGTTTATACTTCTATCCTAATAAGGTAGTAGATGTAGCCAAGCATATCAAGCCATCTGCTCGTGGTGAATTGGAAATCACAACCGTCAACCAGGAGTTCTTGAAGGATAAGCAGCTGAAGGTACAGACCATGGCAAGAGGATTTGCCTGGCTCGATACCGGAACCCATGATTCCCTTTCTGAAGCATCCACCTTTATTGAGGTCCTGGAGAAGCGCCAGGGCTTGAAGGTAGCTTGCTTGGAAGGAATCGCATACCGCCAGGGTTGGATTACCGCAGAACAGTTGAGAGAGAATGCTCAACCTATGTTGAAGAACGACTATGGCAAGTATCTCCTTTCAATACTTGAAGAGAAAAATCAAACACTAAAAAAGAATTTAGAATATTAGAAAACAATGAATATAATTAAAACTGATATAGAAGGCGTACTCATTATAGAGCCACGCCTCTTCCGTGATGCTCGTGGCTACTTTTTCGAGAGCTTCAGCGAGCGAGAGTTTGAAGAAAAGGTTGCCCCAATCCTGGGACACAGTGTTCAATTCTGCCAAGATAACGAGTCTATGAGTAGCTATGGCGTAATGCGAGGCTTGCATTTCCAACGCCCACCATATACTCAAAGCAAACTGGTACGCTGCGTAAAGGGTAGAGTGCTCGATGTAGCAGTAGATATTCGTAAAGGATCTCCTACTTATGGCAAGCACGTAGCAGTAGAACTGACAGAAGACAATCATCGACAGTTCTTCATCCCGAAGGGCTTTGCTCATGGTTTCGCTGTTCTCTCAGAAACAGCAGTCTTCCAATACAAGTGTGATAACTTCTATCATCCAGAGGCTGATGGTGGTATCAGCATCCTTGATGATTCCCTCGGTATTGATTGGAAAATTCCAACAGAACATGCCAATCTTTCTGAGAAAGATACGAAGCATGCAATGTTGAAGGACTTCGATTCTCCATTCGATATCAATGTAGATTTATACAAATAAGTTTCTTATGGCAGATAACGAATTTTTAGAGCGAATGCTCTCAATGCTCCCAGAAGAGTATCGGGTGGGGTGGCTAGCTGTGAATGACATAGAGTTACTGCTTTTCTGAGTAGAAACAATTTACTAATAGGACTATGGCACAAAGTGACAAATTTAAAAGAGTAAAACC
>OIWT01003308.1_pt1 | contig 15002 bp, 13 predicted proteins | sample 1587701 | NCBI WGS metagenome assembly OIWT01 (sample SAMEA3888904, study PRJEB22519) | human gut metagenome | biome: human gut; feature: human-associated habitat; material: faeces | place: Denmark | collected 2009
ATTGGCTTCCCGTCCGGTGGATCATGGGTTTTGCCGGATAGGAGAGACTAAAGTACCATTTTATCCGGTGAAAAGCGGGTTTGGCCGGATGAATTAAAAAAACCACCGGATTTCTCCAGCGGCCTGGCCATCAAGATGATTGCTACAAGAAATGACAGCCATTTTCTGCCTGATGGCGCGAATGCCATCAACTCATCATCACGTCTTCGACGGATGGTATCTCGATAGATGTCACTAAAGTCGACTAAAAAAAGGAGCGCTGCGGCGCTCTTTTTTTTACCTATACAACTTTTTGCAAAAAAATTTTTATATTCGCAGAATCAACACTAATATAATTTTTTATGAAACACACAATCAAACTAATCACCGCACTGAGCGCAATCCTGCTTGGTATCCTACTTGTCGCGCCATCGTGTAAGAAAGACAATTCCACTTCCGCTCCTGCCTATCAGAAAGACTGGGTATTTACGGTAGATGGCTCGAAAGCTTGCTACGCCTTCCAAGAAAATGGTGTTCTTTATTTTGGTCCACAGATCGACGAAGCCACCCTTAAGGTGCTGCAAGCAATCTCTGCAGAAACAGACAAGATCTCACAGGAAGACAAAGACTTCCTAATGAGCCTTAAAGCAGGCGGTTATGTCTGTGCCACAGGTACTTACGTAGCTTTACCGAATAGTAACGACACAGAAGGCGCTCTTGTCTGCATAATTATGAAACAGACTATTCAAATGCAATACAAGATGATGTCCGACACTGCCGCAGAGTTTACCGTAGTGAGTGATGATGAGAGTGACAAAAAAGAGACAGCTGTAGGAGTCGCACAAGACATTAACATAAGAGTCGTTACGGACGCTCTTGCTAATATCATATTCTGATAATAACATTACCCCATAAAAAAACCCGGGAGTCATTCAAGACTTCCGGGTTTCTTTTATTATACCGCGCACTACCCCATCATCATCAAGATGACGAGCTGGGCAGAGATGACTCTTAGAAAGATTCCGGCCGGATAAACCGTAGCGTAAGATACTGAAGGCTCATCGTCCTCAACGGTGCTGAGCGCGTAATTAAGCGCGATAGGATTGGCCATAGCACCGCAAATCATTCCTATGTTAGATGCGTAGGAAACACCGCAGAATTTAGTGGAGATGATGCCGATTAGAAGCACCGGAACCATCGCAAACAGTACGCCGATCACTATCCAGAGCAAGCCCTCCGGCTGGAAGACGGTCTCGAAAAAGCCCGGACCCGCGCTCAGGCCCAGACCGGCCAAGTAGATCGTGAGTCCCAGCTGGCGAAGCATCATATTGGCACTCATAGTGGTATATGTGGCGACGTGGAATCGCGAGCCGAACGCTCCCATCAAGATACCGATGATGATAGGGCCGCCCGCAAGACCCAGCTTGACAGGCACGCTCATTCCCGGGATGGAAAGTGGAATGGCACCGACGACAAGGCCGATGATAACGCCCACGAAAATCGCGAAAAGGTTAGGATTGCGAAGCTCTTTCTCCTGATTGCCAAGCACTGCCGCCACGCTGTCGATAGCCTTTTCCTGACCCACGATGGTGAGCTTATCACCTGTCTGAAGACGAAGGTTGCTCGACGGCAAGATGTCGATACCGGCGCGATTCACACGAGTAATATTGATACTGTAGGCGTTACGAAGATGCAAATCGCCCAGCTTGGCCCCGTTAATCTTCGATTTGGTCACCAAGACATGACGGGACACGAGTGAGCCGTCGATGTGGTTCCAGTCAATGTCCTTCTTATTCCAGTCTTTCTTAACCTTCTCTCCGAAAAGTTTTTCCACCTGGTCAACCTCGCTTTCCTTAGACATCACCAACACGTGTTCGCCCTTTTCCAAGACTGTGTCTCCGTTAGGAATGATGACTATGCCCTCGTTAGCGTCGTCTTCATTAGCTCCGGTAAATTTCCACACCCTGGACACCACCAGATGGGGATGAACCCCTCGCATTATTGTCTTTATGTTCTTTCCGCAAATCGCCGGATTAGTCACGCGCAATTCCGTCACGAAAGTAGGATTCTCGTGCACCGGCTTCGACGACTCCCCGCCCTTACAGAACATTGAGCGAAGTATTACGATAGACAGAATCACGCCTATGATACCGAAAGGATAAGCCACGGCGCAGGCCATAGCCATCTGATTCGACACATCAGTAGCCTCGGGATGAATTTCGAGAAGGGACTGCTGAGCGGCACCGAGCATAGGGGTATTAGTAGCGGCACCTGTCAAAAGGCCGACGGACACCGGCAGGGTAATCTTAGTCACGAGACTCGCCACGACTGCCATCAGAGTGCCTATCACCAGCACGCCGAGAGACAGCAGATTCAGCTTTATTCCGCCCTTCTTAAGAGACGGGAAGAAGCTGGGACCCACCTGCAGGCCAAGCACATAGATAAACAGCACCAAACCGAAGTTCTGTGCCAGTGCGAGCATCGCAGGATTAATGTTGAGCCCCAGATGTCCGGCCAATATGCCCGCGAAAAACACGAAGGTTATACCCAGGGAGACGCCCTTGATCTTAATTTTACTGAGGAGAAGACCTACCGCACATATCAGCGATAGCACCACGATAGCCTGAACGAATGACTGCTCTACGAAAAGATCTGTAAACCACTTCATACCTTAGGAATGTAATCTTCTACGAATATCCGACTTTATATTCAGATTACCAAAAATATAAACCTATCTACGCAGAAAAGGGATGTCCAAATCTCTCTGGTCATCCCTCTTCTAACTTTTTCGAGAAGATTAATAGCGATCTTCTGAAGAAACGGTTAATTTCTTACGACCGTGACGGCGACGTGCGTTAAGAACTCTACGTCCATTAGCAGAAGCCATACGCTCACGGAAACCGTGCTTGTTAACCCTCTTGCGATTTGATGGTTGGAATGTCCTTTTCATATCTTATTCTTTTTTATATTTGCACTTTTGGGAGGGCAAAGATACTATTTTCTTATCTCAATTACAAATTTTTCGGCAAAATAATCGTCAGAAAGCCCATTCGAAATAGGCCAAGCCGTTATCTGCGATGCTGAAAGCCCGAATTTGCGACAAAGTTCGGAGATTTCTTCCAACACATCTCCTCCTTTTAGATACAAGATGCTCTTTTTATATTTTCCATTCACCCACGGATAAAAGTTCACTAATGAAGTCACCGCGCGAGACACTACATAGTCATACTCCCCTTTGAGGCTTTCTGCGCGAGCATTCACGCAAGTTACATTCTTAAGGCCCAACCCATCCGAGACACTCTGCGCCACCTTCACCTTCTTTCCTATGGAATCGCATAGGGTAAACCGGCACGAAGGCATAATCATAGCCAGCGGAACGCCCGGAAAACCTCCACCCGTTCCTACATCCAGAATGTCAAGTCCTTCCGTCGACTCGCCTCGCGAAATCAAATACTCGAAAATCGAGAAGGAATGCAGAAAGTGATGCTCGAAGACACTGTCTATATCCTTTCTGGAAATCACGTTGATTTTAGCATTCCATTCTTCGTAAAGTTCACAAGCTCGTGCGAAATCTTCTCTCCTATACTTCTTCTGATTCATCTTTCATATTTTCTATCAAATCCTTAGCCCTACGAATACGAGTGCGTACCGTATTCAGCCCTAGGCCCAGCTCCTCGGCTATCTCCTTATACTGAAGCCCTTCTACAAGACGCTTGCGAGCTACTTCCTTATACAGAGGAGGAAGCGCGTCTATACATCTTCGCGTATGCGAGTCGTCCTCGTCGCGTATAATCGATTCGAGCGGGGTATCTATCTGGTCTATAACGGAATCCATCACGGAATCTGCCGTAGACGACTCGTCCAGCGACACTATCTCCTTGTTTATGCGCTTTTCCCTCTCGAGTATGTCCAGAGTGGTGTTTCTGGCTATGGTGGTGAGCCAAGTCGAAAATGAACTCTTGGACGGGTCGTATGTATTTATCTGACGGAAAGCCTTTTCGAAACTCCGCGAACAGATATCGTCCGAGAGGAACTCGTCGTAAATGTGCATAGAAGAGGTAAGATAACCCTTGAGCGCATCGATATATGCGTCCCAAAGAGCCGTAAACGCCATTCCGTCTCCTATTATCGCCCTTATTATCAGCTCGTCAATGGGCTTCAAGCCAGTCTTTTCCATAATTACACTCAACAGTCAGCGGAACCGACAACTTCACCACACCCTCCATCTTCTCCACTAACAGATTTTTAACTTGTTCTATCTCATCCACAGGCACTTCCAGCACCAATTCATCGTGAATCTGAAGCACCATCCGAGAACGGAACTCCCTCCGATGCAACTCCTTCTGCACCTCTATCATAGCCAATTTGATCACATCTGCCGCAGTGCCCTGAATCGGCGCATTGATGGCATTTCGTTCAGAGACCGCACGGACATTCCCGTTACGCGAATTCACGTCCGGAACATAGCGTCTGCGTCCGAACAGCGTCTGCACATAACCATTCTTCCGTGCATTTTCCAGCACCCCGTCCAGAAAGACCCTGATGCTCGGGAAAGATGCGAAATAATCGTCTATCAACTTGGCCGCTGCAGTGCGGGATATTTTCAGTCTCTGGGCCAATCCGAACGCACTGATTCCGTACATTATACCGAAATTGGCAGTCTTCGCCATCCTCCTCTGCTCGGGGGTTACGGCATCGAGCGAAGTAGAGAAAATCTTGGCTGCCATAGACTTATGTACGTCTTCCCCTTCGCGGAAAGCCTGCAGCATATGCTCATCGCCACAGAAATGTGCCATTATGCGAAGCTCTATCTGCGAGTAATCGGCAGACATAACCACGCAGCCCTCGGGAGCCACGAAGGCGCGGCGAATCTGCTGCCCCTCTTCCGTGCGGATAGGTATGTTCTGCAGGTTAGGGTTAGAGCTGCTCAATCGACCCGTAGCCGTAAGTGCTTGATTAAAGGTAGTATGCACGCGCCCGTCGCGCTCCGAGATATATCCCGGCAGCGGCTCTATGTAGGTCGAAAGCAGTTTCCTGGTGCCGCGATAGTCCAATATGTCTTCTATGACAGGGCTCCTGTCCGACAGCGCCGAGAGGGTCTCCTCATCGGTAGGCCAGCTTCCCTTGTTAGTACGCTTCCTCTTCGGGTCTATCTTCAACTGCTCGAAGAGCAACTCGCCCAACTGCTTGGGCGAGGCTACGTTAAGCGTCGGATTACCGGCCAATTCCCTGACTCGGGACTCGCATTCGTTCATCCTCTTGCGAAGTGAGTCGGCGAAGTCCCTGAGCACCGAAACGTCTATGCGAACTCCGTTTCGCTCCATCTCGAAAAGCACTCTCGCCAGAGGTTCCTCTATGGTGTCATAAACGGATTTCATAGAATCGAGGGCCTCGTAAACCATAGGAGCGACCTTCCATATCGCGCTCACCTCGTCGTATTTCTCCTCTTCTGTGACAGACTCTTCGGGAGCATCGTCGAAAAGGCTGAGAGTCACCGCCTTACTTTCGTCGTGAGCATTTATGTCCACGCCTATGAATTCCTTAACGATATTATCCAGATGGTGATTCCTCTCTGGATTAAGCACATAATGAAGCAATTCCACATCCATAAGACGTCCATTAAGCCTTATTCCCTCCTCGAGTAAAACTTTCATCTGAGACTTTATGGAATAGCCTCTTTTCTCTATGGAAGCATCTTCGAAAACGTCCTTAGCCTCAAATATCTTACACTTGCTCACTTGGCCTTCTACGCACAGCATCAGCGAGTTCCCTTCGCGGACAAATGCCAGTGCTCCACGCTCCCTTGCAAGACGCATCACCTCACCCACGGGCTTTTCCACGTAATCGAGGCTCTCCGCCTGACGTATCGGAGCCTGTGCGCTGAAGATGGCGCCTTCTTCATTAACCTTCCAGATGGAGGATACCGTCTTCGAAAGCGAGCGCAGTTCGTAAAACTCTATCAGTGAGAGTATCTGAGCGCCCAGCTCCTTTCTTAATGCCAATTCGGCCAATTCCACCTCCACCGGCACGTCTATCTTGATGGTGACCAGTTCCTTACTGAGCCCGATATGGTCCTGCGCTGCCCGAAAGGCCTCTTGCTGCTTGGCTGTCAAGTCATTAAGATGGGCATAAATGCCTTCGAGCGTGTCATACTTGGCCAGAAGACGCGAAGCGCCCACGGGGCCCACGCCCTGCACTCCGGGCACATTGTCGGCAGAGTCGCCGCATATTGCGAGCATATCTATGACCTGCGAAGGACTGGATATGCCGTACTTCTCGCAGACTTGGCTTTCGCCGAGGATCTCATTATCCGCACCTCCCTTTCCGGGCTTGTACTGAAAAATGTGGGAAGAGATGAGCTGGCCGTAGTCCTTGTCCGGGGTGACCATATAGACGTCCATAGCGCTTGCGAAGCGCTTGGCCACCGTTCCTATCACGTCGTCGGCTTCGAAGTCGGGGACCATCAGCCCCGGGATGTCAAGCGAGCGCACTATCCGGGTCAGGGGTTCGAGCGCATCTATCACGAGCTGAGGCGTCGCGGAGCGATTGGCCTTATAATCAGGGAAAAGACGGTTTCTGAATGTCCCTCCCGGCGGGTCGAAGGACACTGCTATGTGCGTGGGCTGCTCCCTATGGATGAGTTCGAGCAGGTATTTGGTAAAGCCGAATATGATGGAGGTGTCCTCCCCCTTGCTGTTTACCATAGGGCGGCCTAAAAACGCATAGTACATCTTGAATACCAGCGCGTGTCCGTCTATTAAAAAAAGTTTCATCTCTTTGATTTAAAATAGTCTGTCACGATTTTAGAGCATTCGTCTCCGAGCACTCCTGACGTCACTTCGGTCTTCGGGTGAAGAAGCGATGGGGTGAAAAGGCTATAGCCGCGCTTGGGGTCTGCCGCGCCGTAGACTATGCGTCCTATCTGGGCCCAACAAAGGGCTGCGGCGCACATGGGGCAAGGCTCCACCGTAACATATAAAATACAGTCGTTAAGATACTTGCCTCCCATAGCCTGAGTCGCGGAAGTGAGCGCTATCATCTCCGCGTGGGCCGTGGGGTCCTTTAGCCTTTCGGTCATATTATGGCCCTTCCCGATTATCCGACCGCGACAGACGATCACCGCCCCGATAGGGACCTCGTCTTCCGAAGCGGCCTCACCCGCCTGAGCGAGAGCCATCTGCATATACCTCTTATCGTCTTCCATCTATTCCATCAGCTTGCGATACTTGAATCGCTTCGGCTCGACATTGCCAAGTCGCTGTTTCTTGTTCTCCTCGTATTCGGAGTAGCTACCTTCGAAGAAGTAGACCTGTGAGTCGCCTTCGAATGCCAATATGTGCGTGGCGATTCTGTCGAGGAACCATCTGTCGTGGCTGACTACCACTGCACATCCGGCAAATCCGTCGAGACCTTCCTCGAGCGCACGTATAGTATTTACATCCACGTCGTTAGTAGGCTCATCGAGCAAGAGCACGTTTCCTTCGTCCTTAAGGGTGAGGGCGAGGTGCAGACGGTTTCTCTCACCTCCGGAAAGCACTCCGCAGAGCTTTTCCTGGTCGGCGCCGGAGAAGTTGAATCTGCTCACCCACGAGCGGGCATTCACATCCTTATTACCGAGCCTTATCCACTCGGAGTTGTCGGCTATCGTTTCGAACACCGTCTTGTCCGGGTCTATGCTCTTATGCTGCTGATCCACATAAGCTATCTTCACCGTGTCGCCCACTTCTATGGAGCCGGCGTCGGGAGTGTCAAGTCCCATAATGAGCCTGAAGAGCGTAGTCTTACCTGCACCGTTCGGGCCTATCACACCCACGATACCTGCAGGTGGGAGCACGAAATCGAGGTTCTCGAAAAGGAGCTTGTCGCCATAAGACTTGCTGACATTATGGAACTCGATGACCTTGTTACCCAAGTGCGGTCCGTTAGGGATATAGATTTCCAGATTATTTTCCTTTTCCTTGACGTCGGCCGAAGCGAGCTTCTCATAAGCGCCCAAACGGGCTTTCTGCTTGGCCTGACGAGCCTTAGGAGCCATCTTGACCCATTCAAGCTCTCGTTCGAGGGTCTTTCTGCGCTTGCTTTCCTGTTTTTCTTCCATAGCCAAGCGCTTGCTCTTCTGGTCGAGCCAGCTCGAATAGTTACCCTTCCACGGAATGCCTTCGCCTCTGTCCAATTCCAAAATCCATCCTGCCACATTGTCGAGGAAGTATCTGTCGTGGGTCACGGCGATTACCGTACCCTTATACTGCTGCAAGTGCGCTTCAAGCCACTGGATACTCTCGGTATCAAGGTGGTTCGTAGGCTCGTCGAGCAAGAGCACGTCCGGTTCGCGAAGAAGCAGACGGCACAGAGCCACTCGGCGACGTTCGCCTCCCGACAAATTCTTAATCAACGCATCCGATGGCGGACACTGAAGGGCATCCATGGCCCTTTCGAGCTTGGATTCTATCTCCCAGCCCTGGCAATGCTCTATCTTTTCCGTCAATTCTCCCTGCCTTTCTATCAATTCTGCCATCTGTTCGTCCGAGAGCGGCTCGCAGAATTTCATACTTATCTCGTTATACTCTTCGAGCATATCGACCACTTCCTGCACGCCTTCCTTAACCACTTCGATGACCGTCTTCTCAGGATCCATCTGCGGTTCCTGTTCGAGATAGCCTACGGAGTAGCCCGGAGCCCATACGACCTCTCCCTTATAGGATTTTTCCACTCCTGCTATAATCTTAAGCAAAGTGGATTTACCGGAGCCGTTAAGACCGATGATGCCGATCTTGGCCCCATAGAAAAAAGATAGATAGATGTCTTTCAGAATGACCTTGTTATTATGAGGAAGTACTTTCCCCACGCCATTCATCGAAAATATTATTTTTTCGTCTGCCATTTAGTTAAACGACGCAAGATATTAATTCAAGAGGTTAGTGAGACAGCTTGCGTATTACCCGTCACACTTCTCGCCAAACTGCACTAAGATACGGAAAAATTCTTGAGACAAAAAATCTTTTACCATACGGATAAATAATCGCGAAAAATAAGTATTTTTGTGCGCATTATGCAAAATAGATATACCCACCTTCTTTTCGACATTGACGGTACTTTGGTCGACACGGAAAAGACCGGCGTAGAATCGCTTCGAAAGACCGTTAAAACACTGATGAATAATGAAATGACCTACGACGAGAGCTACCGATTTTTCGGCATTCCCAGTCACAGGGTACCCGGTATTTTAGGCTACTCCCAGGCCGAGGAATTCATAAAGAATTGGCAGTCAAACTTTATGGAACTCAGCTACTATATGACGCTGTTTCCGGGAGTGTCGGATTTGCTCCACGAACTGAAGAAGCAGGGATTCAAAATGGGTGTGGTAACCTCGCGCTCGCGCTTCGAATTGGACTTCGACAAGAACTTCACGCAGGTGAAGGACTGCTTCGACATAGAAATCACCGCCGACGTCACCACGAAGCACAAACCGGACCCAGATCCGGCATGGGCATATATGAAGATGGCCGGGGAGATGGAGGGTCGCACTATTAGCGCAGACGAGTGCCTTTTCCTCGGAGACACCATCTACGATTACCGCTGCGGACACGATGCCGGATGCGATTTCGCACTGGCAGACTGGAGAAGTCGCGGGCTGCAGGACATTCCGGCCGAACACAGATTCACATCGGCCAACGATCTTCGAGAATTGCTTATGCCAATTCCTCCTCAAGACGCTTAAGGCGTTTCTTGATGAACCAATCGTGCGTTTTCAGCGGACGGAGTTCCTCCATAGGAGGGAACTCTATCTCTTCTGCGGGAAATTTGCGCTCGTAACCTGCCGCTTCCAGGGCAGCACAGGCATCGGAGTAGCCGCGTCTGAAAAGTTCCGGGATGTTCGAGATGTCATAGACACTGCATCCGTCGGTATTCAGCTCGATATAGATATCGGCCAATTTCGAATCCGCCATAATGTTCGACATAAACATCATACTGTATGCGCGAGTGGCGGTGTAGAGAAGATTGTCCTTATAGGCCTCCGGCTCCATACGGCGAACGCTGAAAGCCATTACCTTTTTACACATATTCCTGATGGCCGGAATCGGAAGGTTCTGGAACACGCCTCCGTCGATGTAATGGACTCCGTTTATTACCATAGGCTTGAACACTATAGGAATGGAACAGGATGCCACCAGACGGGGCGCTATCTTGCCCTTGGAGAACACTTTAGACTTTCCGTGGTCCATATCGGAAGCTACTATATAGGTAGGTATGGGAAGGTCTTCGATGTTAGTATATGGCATCTTCTCCTCGATAATCTCCAGTAGCGGAGTGGAGTCGAAAAGACCGCCCGTAGGCTTGGAAGGAGTGACGATATCCTTAAAGAAGTTCATCTTCAAGAACATATCTATCATCTCCTTAGGCTTGAAGCCGGCGGAATAGAACGCGGCGACCATAGACCCGGCGCTCGTTCCCGATACCACGTCCGGCTTTATTCCGAACTCATTAAGTGCTTGGATGGCTCCGCAGTGTGCAGCGCCCTTCGCGCCGCCTCCACTGAACGCTATGCCTAATTCATACTTTTTCGATGACATATCTGTTATCTTCCCGAAATATTGGGACTCCCAAATACAAAGTTAAAAAAACAATTCTGCATTTTTCTTATCTTTACACACACTTTTAAAACCATCCGTAAATCCATGTACACAGAAGAAAGATTGAGGCAGATAGCGTCTGCCTTTCAGATTAGGGAGAGCATTGACTCCATCAAGCCGCTGGGAGAAGGCTTGATAAACGACACCTTCAAGATAGACACGAAGGGGAAAAACTATGTACTCCAGCACATTAACACGAACATCTTTCCGGATGTGGAACTCTTGCAGCATAATATAGAGGCCGTGACCGGCCACATAAGAAAGAAACTGCTGGAAAGGGGCGAAAGCGGAATCGACAGAAAGGTTCTGGAATTCATAAAGTGCAGCGACGGCTCAGGAAAAACCTACCATAGGGACGAAGACGGGCAGTGCTGGAGGGTGTCCGTATTTATCGAGGATAGCATTACGCATTCCAGCGTAACTCCGGAGTATTCTCGATGCGCCGGAAGAGCCTTCGGCGAGTTCGAAGCTATGCTGGTAGACTTGAAGGAGCCCATAGGCGAAGTAATCCCGAACTTTCACTGTATGCCGCTTCGTCTAGAGCAGCTCCGTCAGGCGGTGAAGGCCGACCCTGTAGGAAGATTAAGGGAATGTAGGGAGATGGTCGAATTGGCCGAAAAATATGCAGACGAGATGTGCAAGGCAGAAAGGCTGCACGCGCAGGGACTGCTTCCGAAGCGCATCTGCCACTGCGACACTAAGGTGAGCAATGTGCTTTTCGACCGCGACGGGGACGTGCTCTGCGTAATCGATCTGGACACGGTGATGCCTTCGTTCGTTTTCTCGGATTTCGGAGACTTTATGCGCACTGCGGCCAATCCTGTCCCGGAGGATAGCCCGGAATACGACAAGATCGACTTCAATATGGACATTTACCAGGCCTTTACCGAAGGATACCTATCCACGGCCAAGGAGTTTTTGCTCCCCGTCGAAATCGAAAATCTGCCATACGCGGCCAGGCTCTTCGCCTTTATGCAAAGCGTAAGATTCCTGTGCGACTATATAAATGGAGACATCTACTATAAGACATCTTATCCCGAGCACAACTACGTGAGAGCCCGAAATCAGATGGAACTTTTCCTCAGCGCCACCGAAAAGGAAGAGGAATTGAAAAAAATTACTTACAATTTGTAAGCAGGAAACAAAAATATTACTATATTGCGCTACTATTTAAAATTTAGTAGTGTATGAAAAAGTTAGTTTTTTCCGCCATCGCGGTTGTCGCAGTGTTATCATCGGCCTGCGACAAGACTCCAAAAGCCATTTTGGAAGCATCTACAGAAAGCATTGAGGCAAGTTGGGAAGAGCAAGATCTTTCTCTAACAGTAACTTGCAATAATGCTTGGACTATCGCACCGGTTAACGAATGTAACTGGGTAAGTGTTTCTCCTGAAGAAGGGGAAGGTGATGCAGAATTAGTGTTCTCATTTAAGGAGGATACCGAAAAAGAAGAGCGAAATATCGAGTTTAAGCTCACCTCAGCAGGTATCGAGAAGACTATCACCGTAAAACAAAAGATTTACGAAGTCCCTAGCGAAGCTATTAATTTGTCTGAAAACGGCACGGCAAACTGCTATATTGTAAAGCCTGGAAGCACTTCCGCTTTCAATTGTAAAGTTAAAGGCAATTCAACCGAAGAAATCGGTAAAGTCGAAGGAGTACAACTGGTATGGCAAGACGAGAAGGGGCTTGTAAAAACCCTAAAATATGCGCCGGCCAGCGAGCAGATAGTAGTAGAATGTAGCGAAATCGCCGGAAACGCACTTGTAGCAGCCGTCGATTCAGAAGGCAACATACTTTGGAGCTGGCATCTGTGGATAACCGACTATGACCCTGCTGCGACTCTCTACACGACTGAAGCAAACGCATCAGGTACTCAATGGAGCTTTATGGACAGAAATTTGGGAACTACGACTATGGAGAAGGGCACATTCCGCAAGAATGCAGGCTTGATATATCAGTGGGGTCGAAAAGATCCGTTCCCTGCTGCGATCAGCTACACCGTCCAGAATGAAGATTACTCTTACCAAGTAGATGGTGAGCCTACACTATATGACATATCGAACAACGAACTTCCAAAAGTCAGCAGCAAAGCCAGCTACGAAGGTAGCATCGCACTTGGCATAGCCCATCCTGACGTATTCTACAAGGTAGGAAGCCGAAACACAGGTAATGTGGACGAATATGGCGAACCTATTTACGAGAAAGTGCCTCGCACTGCCGACTGGTCAGACACATCGGACGACGATGCGTGGGGCGGGGTTTCTATGAAGAAAAGCGTATACGACCCTTGTCCTGTAGGATACAAGGTTCCTGTCTGCGATGCAGATGGCAACACCCCTTATGCTTGGATGATTTATAAGGAGATGGTATGGGATATCGATTACAAGGGTGCTACGCAGAACGGACAATGGTTCCCTACCATAGGAACTCGCGTATATGCTTCCGGAGGGCTTGACTATACGGAGTCTTATCCTTACTCGGGAATGTGGATAGGAACCGCAGGAAAGGCTTCCTCAAATCTCGAGGAATACCCTACCCTGTACGGTCAATATATGTTTATAATAAAAGGCAAGAGAACCTATAAAGTCAATAAGGATTGTCGCGCACAGGGCCTTAGCCTACGTTGCGTAGCTGAATAGGTCGTTACATTCCTGCCTTTTCCAGAAAGGCGCGGGTGCGACGGCAGTATTCGGCCGGATGGTCTACACTAGCGAAGACGTGAATGGAACCTGGAGCGAGCCAGTACTCTTTGTATCCTTCCGTCTTCGCTTCGTAACAAGGCATCATCATCCAAGTAGGCACGAAATCGTCGGAATCACCGTGTATGAAAAGCATAGGCTTCTTGCATTTGGCCAATTGCTTGAGCGACGAAGCTTCGCGAAATCCCCATCCGAAGCGCATTCTGCACACCAAATCGGCTCCGTATAATACCGGGAAGGCCGGAAGGCCGAATTGCTCCTTTAGCTGGTCCTTGAACATTTCCCATACAGAGCTATAGCCGGCATCTTCTATGAATGCCTTCACATAATCCGGAGTAGGCTCGCCACTTACCATCATAGTAGTGGCTGCTCCCATAGAAAATCCGTGGATGACCTGCTCGCTGTCGTCGAACAACTCGTGGGCGATAGGAATCCATTTGAGGACGTCTTCCCTATCCTTCCATCCCATCTGTATGGCGGCTCCGTCGCTCTGTCCGTGAGCGTGAAGGCCCGGAAGGAAGACATTATAACCTAACGAATCCTTATACATCCTGGCTATAACGCTCATATTGAGAGGATTGTTCTGGTATCCGTGAATTATTATGGCTGTCTTCGGCGTCTTGACATCGGCGAATGCGTACATAGCGTGAAGCTTACGTCCGTCAGGAAAGACTACGAAAGTGTCGCGAAGAGCGCCCTTGTTATAGAGGGAATCCCACCAATTCACGATTCCAGGACACCTGCTTTCCATCTTCGCACGTTCGTGCTCCATATCGAAGCCTCTATCGGCAGGCTGGAGAGCGAACTTTACCATATATGCTCCACCACCGAAAGTGACGGCCAGAAACAATGCCAGGACCACGCCTACAATTATCAAAGTAACCTTAACAGATTTTTTCATAATAACTAAAAATTTTTCTCCAAAGACAAAGGTATAAATTATTTTCCTTAAATTTGAAAGATGATTAAACTCTGCACACAAGTAAATCCGGAAGGATTCGAAAAACGCCTGAGATTGGAAGATGACATCACCCTATTGGGAAGCTGTTTCGTAGACAACATCTCCGCAAAGCTCCGCGATGCCTCATTCCACGTGCACGCCAATCCCTTCGGAACTCTCTATAACCCCGCATCCATCGCGAACGCAGTAAGGCTGCTTGACTCCCAAGACGTCTTCACCCTAGAAGATTGCGTGCAGATGGGCGCAGGAAGCGAAAAAATCTGCTCGTTCCATCATCACACCTCCTTCGCGAGGGAAAGCGCGGAGGAATTCTTGGCCCATGCCAATCAAGCGCTCCTGCAGGCGCGAGAGGATTGGCATAAAAGCCGCTGGGTCATCATCACCCTGGGAACGGCCTTCGTCTGGACTCACGACGGCGCCGTAGTGGCGAATTGCCTTAAGCGCCCGGCTAAGGAGTTCGAGCACAGGCTATTGAGCCTAGACGAAATATGCTCCTGCATTAGAAGCATAAGCGAAGGCCACGACGACAAGGAGTTTCTGTTCACGGTGAGCCCGATTAGGCACCTGTCACTCGGAGCGCACGCTAACACTCTCAGCAAGAGCCTGCTGCACATAGCGCTCGAGCAGTGCGAAGTGCCATATTTTCCGGCCTACGAGATAGTGCTGGACGAGCTGCGCGACTATCGATTCTATGCGGAAGACCTCGTGCATCCAAGTCCTACGGCCGTG
>OIWT01003319.1_pt1 | contig 14963 bp, 20 predicted proteins | sample 1587701 | NCBI WGS metagenome assembly OIWT01 (sample SAMEA3888904, study PRJEB22519) | human gut metagenome | biome: human gut; feature: human-associated habitat; material: faeces | place: Denmark | collected 2009
CCTGAAGAAAAGGAGGAGAAGCCAGTGGAGAAGCCTGAAGAAAAGGAGGAGAAGAAGGAAGAAGTGAAGGAGAAGGAAGAAGTGAAGGAGGAGGAGAAGGAACAGAACGATCAGAAGTAATAGGAAGAACTCTTTCTTGAACAAACACTCCCACTTATGATGGTGCTTATCGCTGTGCTTCTCTCTCTTTCCGGGCTTGGCGTACTTGGCACAGACGGGACAGTCGGCACAGACGGGACAGTCCTTCGCGCAGAACCAATGGTTCTGCTTGCAGTACACGGGGTACTCGCTCCCTCCGTTCAGGCAGTAATAGCACCAGTGAAACACGCGGCCCTGCATCTTGCAGCCGGGACAGCCGTTCGTTCCGTAACCAATGTGATGACACTACATCTCACGCACGCCCTCAGTAACGCACCTCATCGCCATAGTAGTGTGTGACAGGAGTATGACACATGGGACAACGTCGGAACGAGTGGTCTTCCTCCAAATCCTCGATGTGAGGACATTTCCCATCTTTGCTCTCCTCGTTGCCTATGGATCAATTCCACTCTTCAAATTCACAGTGTCGGCAGAAGGAACGGTTGCACGTCGGACAGTGGATGATCTTCGTTTCCGAAAGAGGAGGAATTCCCTCGATGATCGCTCCGCAGTTGGGCAGTGGACACATGATACCTGCATGGTGAGATAGTCACGCAGCCCTTACGATTGTTGTCGAGATTGGTCCTGTACTCCAGTATCTTCTCTCCTAGACGCTTCCAGCTCTTATCGCCACCGAGACGAAGCAAATCGAGAGGGTGGGACAGCGTACAGTCCGCGAAGCAGCGCATTCCAAACTGCTTTGTCCGCTCGTCGTACTTTATATTCTTGATATCGTTGCAGCTGTTCTACGCTTCATGCGATTGTGGGAAGGCAACCGCAGCAAACTCGGCAAAACACTCTAGGCACACGCGATGTCCACACGACAGTTCCACCATAAAGTCCATGTCGGAGCAGAAGGCGTCCATCTCGCACCACGTATCTTCATCATCTTGCATTTGCGGCGCTCGCTTCAGATTTGGTAGGGCAGAACAGGAATGGTTGCACTCCTACCATCAACTCACAGCAGAGTGCTCACGCGACAAGTGACGAAAACACTCGGTTGAACGATCGTGTCGCAGATGCAGCAAACGTTCGTGTCTGGGTCGATGCAATCCTCGGAACTACACAGCGGGCATACAAACGTCTATAGGGAAGCACGGAAAGCAACAACGCACTTCTCTGCCTCTCCGGATCTTCACAACATCGCCGCCACTGAGCGTCTGGTAATCCTTCGCAGAGTACTTGCATTCCTCTTGGGTTTTCTAATCGATCATCCTTTCGCTCCGTACACCACCTCACAGTACGGGCAAACTACGAAGAATTCATTCATGGTGGTATGAGCAAGAGAAGAGCGAGTGCGAAGATGAAAGTGAAGGATTGGGCTTGCGAAGACACGGACGAACGGGTGCTGAGTGACAGGAGAATTGAAATTCGCGTCATTTCGAGACAACGGAGGAGAAATCGCGATGCGTGATGAGCGGGCGTTTCATCCATGGTTCACGCACTATTTCTCAGTAGATAGCCATTCGTACGAGTAGGTCAAACGGTCCCTCGTGTAACGGAGTAGCATCATGCAGCATGACGATGTTATTTGGCAAATCATCAACAACGAGTTTTGCTCGTTCAAATCAAAGCTGAAGATGGAGAAACAGGCGTTCTGCAGGAATCCGTACAATGTGACGGGATTGTGCAGCCGGAAGAACTGCCCATTGGCGAACTCCCGCTACGCTACGATTCGCGAGGAAAAGGGAAAGTGCTACCTGTACACTTGATCGTGCTGGCGAGGGGTAATGCATAGGTGCATGAAAACAATCGAGAGAGCCCATTCTCCGAAGAACCTCTGGGAGAAGGTGGAGCTTCCTGAAAACAAAGAGCAGGCCATCGCCAAGATCGAGGAGAACCTGCAGTACTGGCCCGAGTTCCTCATCGACAAAAACAAAGCGCGTTTCCTCCGCATCAAGCAGTATCTGAAGAGAATGAGAAAGCTGCGCTTGAAGGTCAAGTAGGAGCGGACTGTGTGTGTGAGGAGTAGACCCGAGTACGAGAGAATCCACCGCAAGACGGAGAAGCGCGAGGCGGTTCGTGAGAAGAAGGCGGAGAGCGCGGCGAAGCTGGAGAAGTCGATTGAGACGGAGCTGCTGGAGCGTCTGAAGAAGGGCACGTACGGCGACATTTACAACTTTGCCCCGGAGGAGTTCAACAACATGCTGGACGAAAATGAGGGTGAGCATTCTCTTTCGGAATGACGAGTAGAGGAGCCTGAGATTGAGGATGAGATGGAGGACGAGTTCGTTGAGGATATGGACGACGACAGCGACGAGGGGTGGGTGCGAGAACGCGGCGTGATGGATAGTGGCAAGCCGGGTTCTCATGTGGAGCTGGAGCTCGAAAACGAGGACGACGAACAGATTTTGGAGGAGAATTAGTGTTCTTTTATGTTCTTTATGCTCTGTTTGCTCGAAACGTGCCGGTTTGGCTTCCTTGGAGGCGTGCCAAAAGGCGGGCAGATTTCGGCCAGAGAGCGAAATAACACATTTAGCCATTCATTTCGGTTAATTATGAGTGAAATCGCGAAGCAGAGTGAGATGACGTACAGCAGAGACTGATTCGTAGACAATAAGGAAGATGCCCTTTCTTTCTTAGAGATCTTCAACGAATTAGCCGCAGTCGATAGCGAACGGAGAGAGGAGGCCACCAAGCAGCTGATCGCCTTTCTCCGAACCAAGAAGGAGAGCGCGAACCAGCCCGACTATCCGAATCTCTCGCGTGATATGATTTACACGATCAGGAGACTCTGCCGCGGCATCTGCTCTTCTCGTGACTGCGCTCGTCAGGGATTCTCTGTGAGCTTGGCATATCCTTCTGCGTTTGCACCGGAGCGTCCTTGACTGCCAGCTGCATCATCCGTTTCTTCCCGGAAGTCACGATGGAGTGCATCTGCAACGAGGTGTTTACCGCGAGCGAAATACAGAACGGGATGAAGAACACGGAGAAGAAGGACCAGTGGCTGGGCCGCGTCTTCGGCATCCTCGCCCTGTACCGCTCGACGCGATTCCTCCCCAACAAAGCCTCGGCTTCCGATATTGAAATCACAAAGAAGTGCGCGTCGGAGCTCGTGCGCCTCCACCACCTGAAGAGCTGGCTATGCACCATCTGCGTTCACGCGCTGCTCACGATGCTGCAGCTTTCCCACGAGTCGCTGGTGCCCGTGATCCTGGAGTGCTGCACGCCGCTGTTCGAGGAGGTCTCCCACAACGAGGACGAGGAGCTGGTGGCTCCCGTTCCGCTGTCCCCCTCGTCGCTCTTCTTCCTGCTGCAGACGCAGCTGCTCCTGCACCAGCGCGGGATCAAGCTGGCCAGCCCCGCGCTGCACCGCCTCTTCGCGGCCAACGCGGAGGTGTCACCCGCGCGCCTGGCGACGCTGATGCCCATCTACGCGGCGTCCACCACCGTGTACCCGAAGGTGCATCCGTTGTGGACCGCGTCCATCGCGTACATCCAGGCCTTCAGCGACTCGCCCGACGTGACGCTGGTGGAGTGGTGGAACGCCGTGACGACCGCGGTGCTGCCCACCTCCGTGGAGCGCAAGGCGTGGGAGCCACGTGCGTGGTTGAGGCATAGGACCTGCATCAAGGTGTTCTGCCTGCTGTTCAAGGCGCTGCCGGCGTCCTGCTTCGGCTCGCTGCTGAACGCGAAGTTCACGCGCATGCTACAGGCGAACGCGGGCGGCAAGAAGCTGCTGCACAACCAGACGGTGCGGCTGTTCAAGTGGTTCCTGGAGGTGGGCGCAAGTGCGCGGCGTGAGGCGTAGGCGACGAAGGACAGCGCGGAGCGTCGCGTGGCGCTGCTGATCGCGCTGCTGGGCTCCGTGGGCATGGGCTTCGACAAGACGATTCGCGTGGACACGTGCAAGACGCTGCTGGCGAGCCTGTCCCCCGAGGACATGAACAGCTTTATCAACCACTGCTTCGGCGTGCTGCTGCAGCCGCTAGACGGCCGCGAGCTGGAGGACGGCGAGCTGGCGGAGGAGCTGAGCGAGGAGGAGAAGCAGTTCCAGCTGCAGGACATCGCCAGCAAGCGCCGGCTGGCGGCGCTGGAGAGCCTGTACCACCTCTTCTCGAACTACGACCAGCTGGACATGCTGGTGCTGGCGCGCCTGCTGCTGGTGCTGCGCTGCGTGAAGGCGGAGGCGGAGAAGAAGGAGAAGGTGGCGGCGGATCTGATGAAGGACAGCGTGGTGGCGGCGTGCCGTGACTTCTGCTACCCGGCGATGAGCGAGGCGGTGCAGAGCAAGGCGGGCGAGATGCTGGCGGCGATGTGCGCGAAGGAGGAGGTGGCGCGCGGCGTGCTGAGCGAGTTTGACGCGATGCTGAAGGAGGTGAAGAAGGACAAGAAGGTGAGTCTGCGGCAGACGTGGGAGAAGGAGGACGAGAAGGCCCACGCGGCGCTGACGGAGAAGGTGAAGGCGCTGCACGTCGCGAACGAGACAGCAAAGACGGCGAAGACGGCGGCGCTGGAGAAGTTCTTCGTGAACGTGGCGGTGAGTCAGTGTGTGAAGCCGGAGTACTCGCAGTTCGTGGGCGATCTGGTGGAGTGGCTGGACCGCGTGGGGACGAAGAAGGAGGAGGAGCGTCCGCTGGCAGTGTTCCTGGACGTGGCGCTGATCTTGCTGCGCACGGGAAGCAAGAGCATGTGCGAGGCGACGATCGAGGTGTTCGGCGTGCTGGACGAGAAGATGAAGGAGGAGGACGTGAAGGACCTGCTGAGCGTGTTCTGGAATGACGAGGGTGTGGAGATGGAGGAAGAGGAAGAGGAGGACGGCGAGGAGATGGAAGTGAGTGTGAGCGAGGAGGAAAGCGAGGAGGAAGAAGAAAAGGAGGAAGAGAAGGAGGAAGAAAAGGAGAAGGAAAGCGAGGAGGAAGAGGAGAAGGAGGAAGAAGAAGAAGAGAAGAAGAAAGAGAAGGAAGAAGACACATCGGACGAGGACATGGAACTCGAAGTAGATAAAGACCACATTGTGGGCGTGCGCAGCGCGAGTCACTCCTAGTTGACCGACAAGGACCTGGAGGAGATGAAACGCGAGGACGAGGGCATCGCGCGCGTGCTGCGCCTGAAGAAGGAGGAGGAGCGCCAGCGCAAGGAGGACAAGCGCGAGCTGATCGCCTACAAGAACCGCGTGCTGAGTCTGGTGAACGCGCTGGTGCTCAACAAGAACCAGAGCGCCGTCGCCATTCCGCTGATCGTGGCGCTGGCCGACGTGAACCAGAACACCGACGTGCGGGCACGGGCGCCTCGTGAGCCGTAGAAAGAGAAGATGGACCCGACGGTGAGCAGCCACCTGCGCGCCGTGCTGCAGAAGACCAGCCAAAAGAAGGACCTGCTGCCGGCCGCTTGCGCCACGGAGAACCACGCCGAGCTGATGGCCGCCATCTCGCGCCTGCTGGAACTGAGCTGTTCCGTGTCGCTGGGCGACCCCGAGCGCCGCCGCGCGCTGCTGAAGACCAACGCGCTGTGCCTGAACGTGCTGCTGCACGCGCTGCAGCAGGCGGTGGTGAGCGACGCGGAGCAGATCGCGCGCAGCCAGGCGGAGGTGGCGGAGCTGATGGCAAAGCCACTGGCGGACTTCGCGCGGAAGCACGCGCGGCTGAACAACGCGTTCTTCAGCGTGCTGTTCCGCACGCCGCTGCTGTTCTGCGGGGTGATTCCCTCGCTGCAGAGGGCGATCACGGGCGAGGGTACGGGCGACTATAAACGGTTGGAGCATCTGCAGCTGCTGACGATCTTGCTGCAGAACCTGAACGGCATGAACTGCAAGGAGAAGAGCGGCGTGGCGAAGTACGCGGAGAACGTGAAGGCGGTGAGAGAGTGGACGAAGGACAAGATCGACAATCTGCAGAAGGAGGAGAATAAAGTGTTTAAGCCGGAGGAGAGACGGAAGGTGCTGAATCGGTTTATGAAGACGAACGTGCTTGCTTAGAGCTGTTGCCGTGTTTGTTAGAGAAGCGCCGCAAGAGGACGGGGAAAACCGCGGTTCCGGAGGGAACAGAATTGGGTCGGTTTACGTCGATTGCTCGAACCATCCAAACCACAACAATTGATCAGTCATTTCCAATGTCTGCCAATCCTGTGTACGCTTCTGAGGGAACTGACGTGATTTCCGTAGTTCTCAAGAGTTCACGGACTTCATCGCCGCTCTTACCTCGCCGGATAACGCGATTCGTGATCAGGTGAGGAAGGAGAGACGCCGTAAAGCGTAGGCCGAGGCGCAGCTGGACAAAATGAAGGAGGAGAATGTCCTTAACGTAGACCGCTCGGAAGTGGCATGACGCGACTAGACGATCACGCAGTTCTTCAACGTGCTCTCGTCAAACATCAGCACGTCCCAGAAGGCCTTTGTGGCCGTCATTCTCCGCAAGGTGATCACTGCAGTCGCCTGGGAGAAGTGCAACGAGCAGCAGAGAGGGGAGAGTGGGCGGAATCCGGATAGCGCTGACCCCTAGTCCAATCCTTCCTGCTGAACATTTTCCAGAACGAGCCCGAGGCGCGCGTCCGCCGCGCCATCTGCGACGTGATCGTGCAGGTGAGCGCCCTCCAGGAGGACTGGCCTGCTCTGTACCCGTTCCTGGTGGCTGCGTGCACCCAGGACACGCCCGTGTGCATCGAGGGTCTGTACCTGATGGGCGAACTGGCCGAGAACTGCGAGTCTGTGAGCGCTGGCGAAATGCGTCACGGGTAGCTGTACGCCGAGCACATTAACGAGATCGTGTCGATCCTGAGCAACCGCCTCGGAAGCAGCAATATCGATATCCAGGTGCAGGCGGCTCGCGTAATCGCGCAAGCGTTGACTGAGGCGTAGACGGCTCTGAAGATCCTTGCCGACATCGAGACGGACAACATCTCGAGCGTGTTCGCGCAGGCCATTCCCTCCATCCTGAACACAATTCAACTGGCGCTGAACAACAACTACGAGGACGCGCTGCTGTCGCTGCTCGAGGACCTGGACAACTCCGTCCTGTAGCGGCTCGCCTCAGACATCACGCCTAGCTCGGCCTGCTCGTACCTGAACCAGAACCTCCGCACGATCGTCGAGCTGTGTCTGGCCATCGGTACGACCGCGCAAGTGCTCTGACCCGTAGCCAGTAACGCGGACCTGTCGACGAGCGCTCGCTCGCTGGCGGCGCACATCATCGCGACGATGGCCACACAGAACGGCGGTGCGCGTGTGAATTGAAAATGACCCGCAGGCTTCTTCCGCAAGAACGTGCCGTACCTGAACCAGTACCTTCAGGTGGCGGCGACGCTGATCAGCGACATCGACGACGACGCGCAGTGGGAGCAGGGCGTGTTCGGCGAGGAGGACGAGCTGGTGGAGAACGACACGGTCCCGCACGTGGTGGGCATCACGGTGGGAGCGGCGCGCGGGGGTCACGGCTAGATGGTGGCGAACATTGCGGAGGCGCTGCGCGCGGTGGTGTACAAGCCGGCGACGCAGCTGATGTCGCAGTGCAGCCGCTCGGACAACTGGAAGGTGCGCCGCGTGACGTACGTGATGCTGTCGCACATCGCGGAGGGCTGTAAGAGCCAGGTGGAGAACGACCTCAAGACGCTGCTGAACGTGATGCTGGCGGGCCTGAACGACCGTGGGCGCTGCGCCTGCTGCTGACTCGTAGCCAGCCCGCGCGTGGTGTACGTGGCGCTGCAGGCGATCGCGTACGTGTCGGTGGCGCTGGAGGGCGTGTTCCAGAAGAAGTGCGGCGTGCAGGTGATCCAGGGCATTCTGGGACTGGTCCAGCGCCAGCCCTGCCTGCGCGTGCAGGCGATCGCCGCCTCCTGCGTGGGCCAGTTCTGCGCGGTGGAGCTGATCAGCAAGAAGATCTTCAAGAACACGCTGCCGGCGCTGGTGGACTGGCTGTTCAACCTCTGCTCCGTGAGGTGAGGGCGCGTGCGGCGCGTGAGGCGTAGCCAGGCGACGGTGCAGTCGGAGGCCATCACGGCAATCGGCTTCCTGTGCCGCGCGGCGAAGGACGACTTCGCGCCGTTCTTCCACCAGATCATTCACGGCCTGATGGGCATTCTGAGCAGCCCCGTGACGCCCGACGTGATCAACGTGCACGTGGCGGCGTGCACCTGTCTGTGTAGGCGTCGGCGCGGCGTGTGAGGCGTAGCGTCGCTGGTGGCGGCGATGGGCACGGCGTCGAACCAGACGGAGGCGTGGGAGATCATGCAGTTTTTGATGAACATCATCGAGAAGACGCCGTACGGCGACGAGCGCCTGAACTGCCTGCTGGACTGCGCGGCGGAGATCTACCAGTACTGCGAGCCGAGCAACCAGCAGTCCTTCCTGGCGGTGATGATCCCCTACCTGCTGAAGATGGCGCAGCTGGACGTGGACTACAGCATCAAGCAGGTGGTGGCAGGCCCCGAGCACCAGAACGAGAACGGCATCGAGCGGTTCACGGTGGAGACGAAGAACATGGGCAAGATCCAGATGTCGATCAGCACGACGGCGGTGGACACCATCTCCAATGCGGTGCGCCTGATCCACAACCTGCTGATCGACGCGAAGGACATGATGCTGCCGTATGTCACGCCGATCCGCGAGGTGGTGGCGAAGCTGATCGACTTCAGCTTCAACGAGGAGATCCGCAACCTGTGCGCGCGCATCTACCCGAAGCTGTTCGAGCTGCTGGTGAACGGGCTGAAGCGCGGCGAGATCACGCACGACGTGTGTCTGGCCTTCTACAACGAGATGATGGAGGCGCTGGTGAACCAGTACCTGGCGGAGGACGAGGCGCACGAGCGCAACTGCATTGCCGAGTCGATCAGCGACGTATTCACCGTGGGCGCGGCCAGGACGCGTGAGGCGTAGATCTGCTACGAGTCGGGCACGAAGGAGCATCACCGCTTCCACAGCCAGGTGATGCCAATCCCGATGGACACGCTGCCGACGGTGCTGAAGAGCCTGATCGACTACCTGGTGGACTCTGCGAACGTGCTGGAGGAGAGCTACAAGGAGATCGACTTCGACCAGCGCGACTTGGAGGACGCGCGCATGGAGTTCGAGGAGGTGGTGGGCGACGAGAAGCTGTGCGTGGAGAACCTGCTGGACGCGATCGGGTACATCATCCGCCACTACGGCGACCAGCTGGCGTCGGTGTACCAGGAGATGATCCTGCCCTTCTGCCAGAAGTACATGGCCTCGCCGTTCGAGTACATTCGCTTCATCGGCGCCTGCTCCATCGACGACATGCTGCTGTTCGCGCCGGGCACCTCCGCCGGGCTGGTGAGCGACGCCATGGCCTTCTTCACGCAGAACATGGCGTGCGAGGACCCCGCGCTGCGCCAGGTGGTGCTGTTCGGCATCAAGGTGACGCTGGAGAACTTCAGCCAGCAGCTGCTCGGCAGCGCGAAGGCGCTCTGCGCGTCGCTGATGCAGGTGATCAACAGCGAGGACGCCTACAGCGAGGACTACAGCACGGCCTCCGACAACGCCGTGTCCGCGCTGTTCAGCCTGACGCGCTTCTGCCGCCAGAGCCTGTCGCCGAAGGAGTTCCACGCGGCGATCAGCTGCGTGTGCGAGCACCTGCCGATGCAGGACGACTGCGCGGAGGCGCAGGACGTGCACGAGCACGTGGTGGAGGAGCTGATGAAGCCGAACCACGGCGTGTTCGACAACGCGAACGTGCTGGACAAGGTGATGCGCGCGCTGCCCATGATGCTGCTGCCCGTGTACGACGAGGGCGACAACGAGTTCGAGATTACCTACGACGAGACGAAGGCGGCGATCGTGAACATTCTGAAGACGCTGGACAACAGATCGATGATGTCCCTGCTGAACGGTCTGGAGCCGGACATGAAGAATGCCATCAGCGCGATCCTCCGGTCGTAGTGCGCGAGTCGTTTATTTGAGTGTACTTTGTTTGTGAGGAAACAGTCCACGCCAACACGTGCAGGTACGAGAAAACGCGCCGCATGAACGAGAAGTAGGAGAAGAGCCATGGGGAGTGCACGTAGAAGTGGAGCAGCTCCACCACCGCGATGAGTGCGACGAACCCTCGGAAGTACGGAAGCGTCTTTCTTGAAACGCACTGTCTACCCTCACATTTACCAGCATAGATCTACCCCATAAAACCGCAGTGGTGGTCGTCGTAGCGAATACACACCCCGCATTGGGAGCAATGGCGGGTATGGGGAGGGCAGTACGCCTGGCATAGGGTACAGTAGAAGTAGTCCTGGCTCTCTAGCCTCTCCTTGTTCTCGACGCTATTCTCTTCACTGGCGACGACAATCCCCGGGTCCACCATGCCCACAGACACGTAGCAGTAGAGCAGGGCAAAGTGGACGAGGTGGAAGAAAAAGCGGAAGGGGAGGGAGAAAAACCGCAATTCTTCCATCCAGAAGTTGGAAACGCTAATCGACGCGATGAGAAGCAGGGTGGGAACGAAGAGCCACCTACAACTCACTCCACGAGCGCAATCAAACCAATCCGGACCCAGAAGCACGGTATGCTTGTTCACACCGATTCCTCCATACAGGATGAAGAATTTTCCTTGTTTGTAGAACCATCTGCGAATCAGAGAGATTCCGACACCCGTACCTTCGGCTGTGAGCTGGCTTCGTCAGCTTTCCATTCCCCATCGCATAAAGCAAATCCCTCTGATTCAACCGAGCGATGAATCGAGAATGTGGGATCCCAACGGCCACTCACTTCTCACCTACGAGCGCTTCTAGGATGTTGAGAAGTGTGCAGAGACTATCAACGCAGAGTTGCCTATCGGCTTCGCGGAGTCGGCTGTCGGCTTATGTTGTCCGTTCCTTTTCTTCTCGTATGTCCTTCTCGGACGTGCGCTTTGTGTGCGGAATTAACGCTTAGTTTTTCAACACAACGCTGCTGTATCGAATGCCCAATTCGCTCACATCGGAGATGGACTACGTCTCTCTCCGTCCGAATCGACGTAAGACACTACAGAATGGGAGTGAGAGGCAGGGTTCAACAAGGTTGTGTTCCGGAAGCTGATTTCCGAGTATGACACCTTCAACATATATGCTCCCGAGAAATACTCCTCGCTCTCGCCTGCAGAGCAGGAAAAGCTGGACGCTTCCATCCGAACGATGCTCGTTGACGCAGTTGGTGTCCATCACGCGTTAGGAGGACTACAGCATCTGCAACTTTCTCGGCGTGGTGAACGAGTACCGCCTGATCACCGTTCCCGTGAACAAGTACGTCCACCAGCTGTAGGGCCTTGGGTTGTGTGTTAGGTAGTGCATTCTCCTCGCTGTTCCACATGGACATGCTGCCGCACATCCCTCAGAGCACTCTGCTTGAGTTGGTGAAGTACGCGAACATGGAGTGCAACGCCACTCCCCTCTCCCTGTCGGCGATCAGCAAGCAGATTGACGACTACATCCCGCTGGTCACAACCGTCGGAGACCGTTCCGATTTCTCCCAGGTCATTCTGAAGACGCTGTTCCTTCTGGCCATCCTCGGAAGTAGCTATAAATCCCTCTCTTCAGAATAGTCGTGTTCAACGTGCAGAAGAACAACATCAAGAGTTCTTTCGATTCCTCCGTACTTCTCGCTCCAAACCCTCCTCATCCGTAGTACGTTCCCGAGAAGAACATCAAGTGCCGCTTCAGCGACGTCGTCGGTCTGGGCGAGAATGCCGAGGAATTGCAGCTCATGGTGGAGTTCCTGCGCGTGCTGCCCTCCGCCTCCTCCTCACCTCTAGGACCCGCAGAAGTTCGCCTTCATAGGCGCCAAGTCCCCTCGCGGCGTTCTCTTCACCGGTCCGCCTGGCACGGGCAAGACCATGTTGGCGCGCGCGGTGGCGGGCGAGGCGGGCGTGCCGTTCTACTTCGTGGCGGGCAGCGAGTTCGACGAGGTGCTGGTGGGCGTCGGCGCCAAGCGCGTGCGCGCGCTGTTCAAGAAAGCGCGGGAAACGGTGGGCGCGTTGGCGGGAAGTGAGGAGTAGGCGCCATGCATCGTGTTCATCGACGAGCTGGACGCGGTTGGCGGGAAGCGAGACGAGGTTGGCGGGAGCAACAACACCCGCCAAACCATCAACCAGTTGCTGAACGAGATCGGCGGGTTCCGTGGCGATGAGGGCGTGCTGGTGATTGCGGCGACGAACCTGAAGGACTCGCTGGACCCGGCGTTGATCCGCGCGGGCCGCTTCGACCTGGAGGTGAAGAGTGATTGTGCGAAGGCGGCGTGAGGCGTAGCGACGCTGCCGGACTACGAGTCGCGGCTGAAGATCCTGCAGCTGAAGGCGAAGAATCACCGGTTGTCGTCGGACGTGGATCTGGAGTACCTGGCGAAGATCACGGTGGGCAGCAACGGCGCGGACCTGGAGACGCTGCTGAACGTGGCGACGATGAAGGTGGGCGTGGCGTGAGGGCGTGAGGCGCAGGCGCTGGCGGAGGGCAGTGTGTTCATCACGAAGAAGCACCTTGAGGAGAGTCGCGAGCGGCTGACGATGGGCGTGCGCAAGCCGAAGGTGGACGACGCGGAGGTAAACTACAACACGGCGTAGGCGCTGTGCGTGGCATGTGAGCGTAGCGTGCACGAGTGCGGGCACGCGCTGATGTCGCTGCTGACGCCGAACTACCCGGCGGTGGACAAGATCACCATCATTCCACGCGGGGAGGCGCTGGGCTACGTGTCGTCGATCATGGAGGAGAAGTTTTTGTACAGCACGAGCAAGCAGGACCTGCTGAACCGCATCGATGTGGCGATGGCAGGCCGCGTGGCGGAGGAGGTGATGCTGGGGTGAGCGTGTGGGGGTGGAGTGATGAATAGAGAGGAGAACGTGTCCACGGGCGCGTCGAACGACCTGGAGAAGGCGACGCACTACGCGCTGTCAATGGCGTACGAGTGGGGCATGACGCCGGTGCGTGTGCGGAGGTGGTGTGAAGAATAGTGCGGCCTGCGCACGGACCCGCAGACGGGCAACCCGTACCTGTCGGCGCTGCCGTTCTACAGCCAGAAGAAGGTGGCGGAGAACGACAAGGAGATCGACGCGCTGCTGCGCGAGCGCTACGCGCACGTGAAGAGCGTGCTGGAGAAGAACAAGGGCAAGTTGACGCGGCTGATCGACGTGGATGTGTGACAGTGGTGTGAGGCGTAGTACGTGCTGAAGGAGGAGACGGTGACGGGCGCCAACGCGCGGCGCGTGATCAACGGCGAGGCGCCGGTGACGGAGTGTCGCGGGGAAGACGAGGTGTCGCGGGAGAAGGAGCTGACGCGGGCGTACTTCCAGCTGTCGCTGGTGGACCACTACTCGATGAAGGAGGGCGCGCTGGTGACGCGCGTGCTGGACGAGGAGCTGTGCACGAACTACAAGGAGGCGATGGAGTCGTTCCTGGTGGACCACGCCACTGCGCCGTCCCAAGAGGCGAAGGAGGCGGCTGCAAGTGCGAAGGAGGTTAAGGAGGCTAAGGAGGCGGCTGTAAGTGCGAAGGAGGTTAAGGAGGCTAAGGAGGCGGCTGCAAGTGCGAAGGAGGTTAAGGAGGCTAAGGAGGCTAAGGAGGCGGCTGCAAGTGCGAAGGAGGCCAAGGAGGCCAGAGAGATGGAGAAGATGCTGGCGTCGTTCACGGTGCGCGACCGGAAGCGGGTACTGGACAAGTATTCTGTATTATTGTACAACCACTCCTTGGAGAAGATCAACGTGGAGGAGGTGCTGGATCGCTTGAAGGAGAAGCAATAGAGTGGGTTGTTTGTGCCAAATAAAAGACATGGATGTAAAAGTGAATGGGAAACAAACACACCAACAATTACACCTTAATGGCGGCCTTGGGCTGAGCAGCAGGCTTCGTCGCAGGCTTGCTCTTGGAACTCTTAGCCATGGACTTGCTGCCCTTCTTGCCCTTCTTCGAGGACGTCACGATGACGACAACGACCACCACAATCACAACGACCACCACCACGATGATGATCACGAGCAACAGCCAGTTGAAGGGAGCCTTGTTCACCGTGATGTTCAGCGTGGTGTACACAGCGCCTTCCTCGTTCTTCGCGTTGATCGTGTAGCGCTTCTGCTCCATCTCCTCCTTCGGGGTTCCCGAGATCACGCCCGTCGTGGAGTCAATGCTCAGGCCCTCAGGCAGCATGGGGAACACGGTCACGGTTGTGTCCATTCCGTCGATCACGGGCGTCAGCGGCTCCATCGCCTTCTTGGCGGTCAGTTCAATGCTGTCCACGTCGTACTTGATGCTCTTGGGCGCCGCCGCTCTGCAGTTGCGCACCCCCTCGCCCCATCCGCCCTCGTTGTCGCAGACGCGCGAAATCGTTCCGGTGTAACCCTCCTCGCACGGCTTGGAGGCGGTCTGGCCGCTGGTGGACGCGGGGAAGCCGTCCTGAGCCGGACAGACGGCGGGCAGACGCTTGGTGAACAGATAGAAGTCAGCAATCTGCACGCCTGGGAACCAGCTGCACATGGAGCCGTCGGAGGAGAAGGGCTGCTGGTTGAACTCCGTGGCGTACAGGCGGTACTGGTTGTAGGCCAGGGTGTTGTTCATGTCGAAGCGCTTCTGCTGGTAGGCGCTCGTGTACATCACGCCGCTCTGCTCGTCCAGCACGTCCCAGTTCTCGCCGTCGTTGGAGGCCAGCACTCTCCAGCCCGAGGGGTGGCGGATGTTGCAATCTCCGCCCACCACGATGCCGTAGTTGTTGGCCACCACGCGCTTCTCGTCGTTGTAGGTCCACTGCCACCAGCTGCCCTGGGGCGACTGCGTGTTGTAGTAGAACTTAGTGTTGGAGTTGTTGTCGAACACCTTCTCCACGCCCTCGTTGTCGTGCTTGTTCGGGTAGGAGGAGGCCGTACCCTCCTTGATCACGTACATGTTGTCCATCACCAGGATCGCCGTCGCGCTGAAGGTGTTCACCT
>OIWT01003323.1_pt1 | contig 14950 bp, 16 predicted proteins | sample 1587701 | NCBI WGS metagenome assembly OIWT01 (sample SAMEA3888904, study PRJEB22519) | human gut metagenome | biome: human gut; feature: human-associated habitat; material: faeces | place: Denmark | collected 2009
ACGGCAAGGTCGGCTGGAACTACGATATTCTGATCGACGGAGTCTCTCTGAACGACCTGCAGGAGCAGAGATCGATGGGCGCGGGTGGTGGTTACGAGGAGGACGAGGAGCTGTTCGACTAAATAGGGATGTTATACTCTCTCTAGGTGTATGGATACTATAAGCTGGCTGTAGTGTTTGTTGTCACGATGATCAGTTTTTTCCTCTTCGTCGTCTCCAAGTTCTTTTGCGTTGATCACCTGGTTGACAGAATGCAGAGGATTATGAAATGCCTTGCCTTGCTACTGTGTCTTCTCTTCTTCCAGGCCGAAGCGGCTGCGAAGGTGAAGAGTAGGAACGGTCGAAACACAGTGGTCTTATGCCATAGAGCCAACAAAGGACACGGCAGATGAAACCTTAGGTAATCTCCTTCGATTCGCGGGGGCTCACGATTAGATGACGATTTTTCGCTAATGATAGACGAATCGAGCACGCTGCCATTTGCAAGAACGAATCCGGCAACCACGGGTAGAAAATGGGGATGGGGTGTAACGGAACTAGATGGGCTGACCTCTGTCAAGTTCGACCCACCGGTGTTGGACTTTTCCGAGAAAACGATCTGTATGCAGTGGTCGGCCGTAGTTTGCGCCTTGGGTGTCTGATCGCGATAGCGCTTCACGGTTCGGAACAAGCACCGAACGATGGATCTCCGGATCACGTCAATCGAGTTTTCGCGCAAGCTGCTGCTGGGAATGGCGAGCCGGTACCCCACGGTCGTGAAGTCCAAGTCCTCGGCGTCGTTCGAGATGCTCCTAATTCCGGACAAGCTGGGCGCCATCGAGGAAACGTGCATCATCAACACGAACATGGGCCCTCTCTACTACCCCGTACTTTTACGATGTGGGTGTCACGTGCAGGTGAAAGCGACGGGAATAAACAACTCGTTCGGCATCTCCGCCCTGTACGGGATTAAGATCCCACGGGGCAGCGAGTACCGCCATACGGTGTACCTGTACAACCCGAGCGCGGAGAAGAAGATCCGGATCTATCGCATCGGCAGCTCGGATGATGACATTACCCTCTACGTCCGCGCAGCCACGGAGATGGGTGCGTTCTTATATTGCCGATGACCCCTAGACTGGCTGGTCAATGAGCACGAAAAGGCCGATATTTTCTCCTTTTCCTACAGCAAGACGAATCGCCACCATTTCTTCGTTGCCTCCGTTTGGCGGTTTGAGGGGTAGGGAATGGTGCACGCCGTGACCAACATCGCAACCTTCTTCATCCCCATCGATATCTCGTTCACGGAGGGAATGCTGATTTCCCGCCCTTCTTCCTTCTCTCTCGGCTTCGTCGGCCAGGACCGTCCTCTCTCTCTCCCCTCTTCACGCACAGAGCACGCCAGCAGTTCGCTCGACATTCTGAACAGCAACAAGGAGCCGCTTCAGTTGCTCGACTGTTCAGTGGTCAGCGATAATCAAGCCGACGCGTTCCCCGTGCTGGTCTGGAGGAACCGCACGCTGACGCCGTACGAGTACCGTGCGGCGCTGGACGTGGCGTTCTACGACAAGGAGGAGGGCGAGTTTGGCGGGAGAATCGTCATCCAGACAAACAGCTCCGTGAAGGCATTGCAGCGCATTGTGGTGGAGTACGACTACACGTACAGTGATTACTGTCTCTTGATCATCCTAGCGTGGTGGCGGGCTCCCTGCTGACGCGCTCGCCGCTGTTCTACGAGGTGAAGCCGTCGGTGCACAGCAAGCTGGCCGTCATTCCGCTCACCATCTTCAACAACTACTCCGTGCCCGTTGCCATTACGCGCATCGGCATCCCCGACGCCGCCGCCACGCTCCTCTCCACCTCCGACAAGGCCTCCACCCGCCGCTTCACGGTGCATGTCACTTTCTCGCCTCACTCGCAGCTCACGCGCAGTTTCTCCGCGTTCGCGCCGCCCAAGCGCCCCTTCTCCCCGCTCTACTTCGTGTTCCACGTGGCGCGCTTCCGCAGCCAGCTGTGGGTCCGCGGCGCAGGCGTCACCTCTAGGCAGCGCTCCGTGTTCAGCGCCGTGGTGGCGGTCACCACCAACCTGACCTCCTTCTCCGTGGAGCTGGTGGCCTACGACGGGCTGCTCTCCGTCTACTCCTCCTCCTCCGTCATCACCACCGCGTGGGCGCCGCTCGCCTTTCTTCCCCGTAGCTCGTTCCAGCAGGACTCCATAAACTGGGGCACACGTCTGCCCTTCTCCTACACCGCCGCCTTCTCCGCCTCCTCGCTGCTCCTGGACATGGGCTTCCTCCACCCGGGCGAGCACCGCTACCAGACGCTCGTGCTGTACAACCGCAACCCCGTGCCCGTCGCCTTCACGCTGCACTCGCCCACGCTCCCGCAGGTGGCCGTCACGCCCGTGTACCGCTCCACGCTCACCAACCAGACCGCCACTCAGGCCTTCACGCCCGGCAGTCCGCTCTTCATCGCCTCCTCACGCCTAGTGTTCGCCCTGCCGGCGCGCCAGCTGCAGTTCGCTCCCTGGGAGTACATGATCTTCCTCGTCGACGTCTGCGGCGCGCCGGACCTCTCCCGCGGGAACGCGCTGCGCGCGGCGGAGACGGCGGCGCCGAGCCTGCCGCCCATCACGCTGTACCACTACAAGGACGTGGTGACGGGCGAGAACCCGTCGCAGCATGTGGGCGCTTGCTGCGTTTTTAAGCATATAGTTGTCGCTGCACGTACAGTACAACTTCCTGAACGGCTCGCTAGCGGTGGGCACGAACAACACGGTGCTGATGAAGGTGTTCTTCGGGCACGACGTGGCCTACCGCACCGTGCAGTACACCAACACGCTCATGGACCTCGCCATCCGCGGCGTCGAGGTCTCCACCAACAGCCTCGGGCTGCAGTACCCCGCGCCCACGCTCTTCGCCGGCAAGGAGGGCGCCGCTACGCCCTTCTATCTCGGCACGCTGTCCTACAACGCCACGGCGGAGTACGACGCCTGCAAGTCCGTCCTCTGCGCGCTCCTGCCATCACAGCACGCTGTCGACACCTCCTTCGACGCGCTGCGCGTGCCGCCCTCCGCCGCCGCGCTCCGCCGCCGCCTGCAGCGGAAGCAGGAGTACTTCGTGCGGCAGGGCGAGTTCGTGCGCGAGGAGCTGACGTGAGCGCCGACCGCGCGGGTCACGCGTAGCCTCACGACGGACGCCGCGGGCAAGATCCCCGTGGAGGTGCGCATCCAGCCGGTGGTGGTGAACTTCTTCCTGGACGCGCGCCACCGCACCACCGCGCTGCTGAGCAAGGGGCTGTTCGGCGCGCTATCGGCGCTGGGGTTCGCGCTCGACTGGCACAGCGCCGCACAGAACCGGATGTCACGTCGCTACCACACGGTGCCCGGCGTGCAGCTGGACGAGGAGCTGTTCTTCGCCGCCTACGGCGACCCCGGCGCGGCGCGGCGGCAGCTGGCGGACCTACAGGAGAGCAAGAGCCGGTCGATCGCCAACGGGCAGTACGTCAGCGTGCAGGGCCGCGACGTGGTGTTCTTCGCCAACACCGTCGTCGGCACGGAGCGTCTGCTCTTCCTCACGCTGCACAACCCACTGGAGTACCCCGTGCTCCTGCGCCTGACTGATGTGGGCAGTGCGGGTAGTATGGGTGACGTGCTGTCTGACGGGCTGCTGCCCACCAACGGGTCAGCTTGCATCCGCGTGGCGACGGAGGCGGCGCGCGAGGCGGTGCTGGCGCCCAACGGGCACGCGCTGCTGGGGCCGCTGGCGTTCAAGCCGACGACGGAGGGCACGTTCAGTCACCACTTCGTGGTCATGAACAACTACACGGGCCTGGAGGTGGTGACGGTGGCGGGCCGCGCCATCGAGCAGCCCCTCCTCCTGCGCGACGTCGCAGGCACGATGAAGACGGTAGGAGTGACGGCGCTGACTGAAGAGTAGAAGCTGGAAGTGGCCTTCTCGTACGCGGGCAGCATCGCGCAGTCGCGCAGCGAGGAGATCAACCGGAGCATCATGACCTTCTGCCGCGTGGAGCTGTTCGTCGCCGACGATCACTCCATCGTCATCCACAATCTCTCCCTCCTCACCAGCGCGCGGCTGCCCTCGCCGCGCTCCCACATTCTGGTGCGCACCAGTTCCGTACCGGCGGCGAAGGTAGAGATGGGGCCTTTCACAGACACCAGCGCCACGGTTCGCAACGTCACCATTCCGCTGGGCGGCATTCCTCACTCTGCCTACGCCGGCTTCGCGCCGCTGCCAGAGGGCGGCGTGCTGCTCCACGCGGGCGTGCAGCTGCAGCTGCTGTTAACGAACTACCCGCGCTGCGCGACGGACGAGCAACTCATCCTGCAGGTGGCGTCGTCGGTGGGCGAGGCGACGTTCCCGGTGCACTTCCGCTACTCGCCGCTGATGGAACAGATCTGCATTCGTAACTTCTCGCTGGCCACCTCCGCCTACCTGTTCGAGTGGGCGTGGGTGCTGCTCTTCACTCGTAGCATGCGTGTGGTGATCCTGCTGGTCCTCTCCATGGTCGTGATCTTCCTCTGCTTCCTCTTCACGGGGCTGCGCGTGCCCGTCGCCTCCACGCTGGAGGGCAAGCTGCTAGCGCTGCTGCTGCCGGAGGAGCCGCGCACCGTGTACTACGGGCTGAACGGCTCGGAGGGCGTGACGGTGGTGAGCGAGGGCGCGAGGCGGAGCCGTGTGGCGACGGTGCAGGGGCTGTCACGTGACTCTGGCACGAAGTGCGTGGAGAGTGACTTTGCCAAGGTGGAGAAGCCCGCTAGTGTGAAGGTGGAGAAGCCTGTGGAGAAGGTGAAGGCGGAGAAGACGGTGCTGGAGGCGGTGGTGGAGAAGAACAAGCGGGCGAAGGAGGTGAAGATCCCGGAGGGTCTGGAGGAGCTGGCGCAGCGCGTGCAGCGCGAGGAGCGGAAGAAGAAGAAGGAGCGCAAGGAGAAGCGGCTGGCGGAGCTGAAGAAGGCGGCTGAGAAAACGGTGGAAGAGAAACCGGTGGAGAAGCCAGTGGAAGAGAAGGCTGAAGAGAAGAAGGCTGAAGAGAAGCCAGTGGAAGAGAAGAAGGAGGAAGCAAAGGAGGAGAAGAAAGTGGAGGTGAAGCCTGAGGAGGTGAAGCCTGAGGAAAGGAAGCCTGACGAGAAGCCCGTGAAGGAGGAGAAGAGGGCAGAGGAAGTGAAGCTTGAAGAGAAGAAGCCTGCTGAGAAGAGAGCAGTGGAGATGGTTGAGAAGCCGGAGGAGAAGAAACCAGAGGAAAGGAAGCCTGAAGAGAAACCGGAGGAGAAGCCAGAGAAGAAGGAAGAGAAGCCTGAAAAGGAGGAGAAGGTTGAAGTGAAACCAGAGAAGGTTGAGAAGAAGAAACGGGAAGAGAAGCCTGAGAAGAAGCTGGAAGCGAAGCCCGTGAAGGAGGAGAAACCCGCTGTGAAGCCTGAGAAGAAACCGGAGGAGAAGCAAGAGAAGAAGAAGGTTGAAGCGAAGCCCGTGAAGGAAGAGAAGGAGGCAACGCCATCCATGTCGCCGCTGACCGTCACGCCCTCCGTCGTCACCGTCATGCAGACGGCCCACGCCACCAAGCCGTCCGCCGCGCCAAAGGCCGCGCCAAAGGCCGCGCCTCCAACGAAGGCCAAGGCCACCAGCCGCTCCAGCACGCCCGTAGCTCCCGCCAAGCCGAAAGCGAAACGCCCAGCCTCGCGCAGCACTTCTCGAAACACGTCTCGGAGCACGTCGCGTACGACGACGTTCACGAAGACATCGACGGAGCCGTTCATGCAGTACGCGGCAGACCCTTCCGTGGGCGTGATGGGCCAGACGGCGCGCGACGCGCAAGGACGCGAGGACAGCTTGTTCCGGGAGCAGGGCGCCTTCCCGCGGGAATACGGCGTATTCGACGCCGCGCTCATGATGCCCGAGCGAGGCTGGAATAACCGCGGCTACGGCTACGGCGGTTTCATGAACGACGGTTACTACAACGGCGGTTTCAGAGACTCCATCCACTACCCGTTGAACTACCCCGCGTCCACCATGCGGCGCGAGGCGGCGGGCTACACGCCGGGGTCGCTGCTAGGCGGGCTGGGCTACGACGTGCCGTCCGACTTCGACGAGTACACGGCGTTCAGCAACTACTCGGGCATGGTCTCCACGGACACTATGGGCGGGCTGCGCAGCGCCAGTGGACTCAACCGGCCCACCGGCCCCGTTGGCCCCGTTGGCCCCGTTGGCCCCGTTGGCCCGAATGGCGCTTCGGGTCCCAATGGGCCCAGTTCCCCTCTGGGCTTCAACGGCCCCACTGGTCTGAATGGCCCTACTGACGCAAATGGCCCCAATGGCCCGATGGACCCGAATGGCCCCTACGGCGCACGGGACTCGCGCGGGTACATGCCGATGGGCTACGACATGTACGGCGACCGCTCCTCCGCGTGGCTGAGTGTGGGCGCGGGCCTGGACGACGCGCTGAACGACTCGCTCTACGCGGACCAGCTGCTGAATTACGATCGCCGGAACGACCAGATGATGGAGGAGCGGGAGGACCTTCCCTCAAACGTGCGCGACCTAGACGCGGTGGTGTTCCCCTCCTCGCGCTCCAGCTCCGTGACAAGGGCTGCATCGCGCCTCTCGGACGGACTCTCGAGCGGAACCCCGGCGTTCGGTAGAGGAATAGACGAGACGTGTAACGCATAGGTCCATCCGGGATGAACTCCGAGTATGGCCAGAATGGCATGCGCCGCGAGATGAGACTGGGAAACTGTGCGGAGTGGTGGGGATGTGTGAAGCGTAGTGGAGTACTCCATGTCGGGTTTTGAACAAGATCCATTCAACCAGAATCAGCACAACAGCTCGCTCTTCGGCGGCTCCTACTACTCCAACCCGCGTTACGACCCGCACTACTGGAGTGTTTGTTGGATACGTGTGGAACAAACAAGACAACACACTAAACAACATGTTAGTAATTTAGCATTTGGATATATGCTGGAAGGGCATATAACACACCAAGGAATCACTGATACTATGCTCCGACAGTTTAGGGTCAAAATCGATGTTCCAAAATGACCTTGGTTATACCGGAGCAAACAGAGTGGTCATGCATCGTCACATCCTGGCTTAGCGTGTAACGATATATGTCTTTCCATAGAATCATAGTCGATCATATGGGGAAAGAATTGTAATCATCCCACCGACACACATCAATCAGGAGAATAACACAGTTTTAGCAATCATGGATCATGCTCTATGCTTTCATCACACTGAACAACAAAGTGGTCATGCATCGCCACATCCTGGCTTAGCGTGCAGCGATATACATCTTTCCATAGAATCATAGTCGATCATATGGGGAAAGAATTGTAATCATCCCACTTTACAACACACAAAACTCAGACAAATGCCTCAAGTATAATCACGGGAATGGATTCATACTCGTCATCTATTTCCTCGTCATCGTTCACTCACTCAAATCACACAGAGACTTACACATCCAGCTGCGAAACGCTTCGTCTATTCATGTGGGTGAGTAAAAGAAGGGAAACTTCATGCAATCAGAGACCCCCGAGTACCCATGCTTGTTTGTGCCCATTCCTTAGTCGTCGTACCACAAAGAGATCGATGACTTACACAATCGGGCAAAACACATCTCAGGTGATTCAGACTCCGCATCTCCCCAGTCTCGAAAGCTGGGAATTGGAGTGGTGATACATTCTTTCATCCTCGATGACACACACAAATCAGCAACATCTTTCTTAAATCATTTGCCTTTGGCATATTAAGACCGTCGTCGATGTAGCTCATCACGTTTGTACACACACATTAGTCACACTCACTTACCATTTGAGTCAGCGACTCCGCGAAGCCAGAGAACAGTCCGAGCGAGGATACTAGAAGAGGTGAGTCTGTGTCCATTATGGTTTTTCCACAATATCAAAGCTGCAGAGCAACTCATCCGGAGTAGGAATATAATGGCAGGGTGGGAGCAGGCTTGCGCGAGCTCAACCATCCTTCACTCTAGGATCTGCTTGCTGCCTGAGACTTCACCGAAGCGGTAGCCGGGCTACCTTCCATGGCGCGCAAGAGCGGGAGTCACGAGCGACTACAGTCCGAAGACCGCCATCCACGATCGTCACCGCCGGATCCAGAACATGTGACAGAAGCAAAGACATACCTTTACCTAAGTAAAGTGAGAATGTGCTCCAACCCCGAGAACTGGGACAACAAGCCACAGCTCAGCAAAGAGGCCAGACAAATCTCTTGCATGATCATTTGCATTTCTAGTCAAACATGATAAGAAACGTGGCAAAACCATGCGAACAGTGTACCGTCATGGAATACAAACGTCTTCATGGAGAATAAGAACACGCATATGTTTTTAATCCCTCGTGTACACACACACAACGACCATTCAGTGAAACTGTCAATCATCACAATCAAATATGACTGGGGCGACAATTACTCATCAGAATAGCACACAACGACAACCATCACGAGCCTTACCATCCGCATCGGAGACTTCGCTCCCTCCCAACTACAAACGGTTACTATGCGCCTCTTCCACCGTGGAGCAGCTCAAGAAAGAGTCCGGGTAGCGGAACAAGCTCCCTTTCGTCGCATTTTGGCTCACAGGTGAAACCACCCATCCACCAGGATTCCTATAGCGACAAACTCTGCCTCGCCGCAGCCACTCCCGTCCTCAAGCACAGATCGTCTACATACAGATTGGGAGGTGAAATGAATTCGAGACGGGTTTCTGCAGTTACACCACTCCACCCGCTCTCAGAGGAAGCACAACTCCTTCCATTAGAAAGAAATAATGCCTTGAAAGGGTGGAGATGGGAAAACGTGCAATGGTCGGAATAACATTGGAAGAGTCTTGGCGATCAATCGGCGAGTGCCGCTCGCGCAATAGTTGTTTCTCTCTTTGTGTTGGTGCGTTGCTCTTGAAATGCATGGCTCTGAAAAGGAATAAATGTGAAAAGTGTGGCTGAATAGAATGGAAGCACGAATGGATTGTGGAGTGTTATTCGTTTGTTATTCCCTTCTTCTGAACTGTGGAGGTGAAAGGGAGCAAAAAGAAAAGAAGAAAAATGTGAGGACAGGGTGAGTCGAACACCCAACCTTTTGATCTGGAATCAAACGCGCTACCATTGCGCCATGCCCTCCTTGTTTGGCGACTCCAACTGGGGTTTTTCAATCGCTGCAATTCCAGTTCAGAGGGATTCCATTCTGTCTGTTTCGAGTTGGTGTGCATAGGATGGAGTGACCCTATTCAATCACGAGACTTGGAATTCCCTTCTGTCCATTCACTCCTCTTCAAGAGAGAGCAGGGATGGCACACACTCGAAGTAGTTATCCCAAATCAACGCATCTTGAGACGATTCCCTCATCCGCTTTGAAAACGCACACTCGAATAGTGGGGGCCCCAACAGAGGGCAAAACGCTAGACTTATCCATTGCTATGCCGAAGGAAAGCAACGCGGAGAAAGTACTTGCGGCTCGTGTTCATGAGTGGTAGCAAAACGCTCCTGCCAAGGGAAAGAAGGAGATGAAGACGACGGGCGGAAAGAAAGTCCAGGGAAAACAGAAGAAGGTGCGCCTCGAATACAAATAGTTAGGAGTAGATCATGGTGGAGTGCAAATTTGGCGACCGCTGCACAAAGGGCGACAAGTGTCCCTTCCTCCATTCTCACGTGAGGGCAATTTCGGTGCTTCATTGATAGGTGAAGGAGAAGAAGGAGTTGACTGGGAGAGAGGCCAAGAACGAGCAGAAGAAGCTGCGCTTGGAGCGGAAGATGAAGAAGCCCGACGGCGAGCTGGTGTTCAAGGTTGCTTTGTCGAATTCGGTTGATGGTAGGCCAAGGAGATTTGGAACCGCCTGCGTCTGGTGGACATCAAGAAGGAGGAGCGCGACCTGCTGGTGCTGAAGCTGATGACGCTGCTGACCGGGAAGTTCGTGGACATCAGCATGAAGCACGATGGCAGCCGCATCATCCAAACCCTGTATAAATACGGCACGCCCGCGCAGCGCTCCGCGATTTCAAAGGTGCGGCGATGCAGAGCTCTGTGACATGCAGGAAATCATGAAGTCCGTGGTGCCTCTGAGCAAGACCAAGCACGGCCGCTTCCTGGTGATCTCGCTGCTGCGCTACAGCTCGAAGGACGAGGTGGAGCAGTTCATCAAGGCCATCACGGGCAAGGTGCAGTCCATGTGCATCCACCAAGTGGCCTCCGTACGCCCGCCTCCTTTTCGTCATGCCTAGCACGTGATCGAATACGCGTACGAGGAGGTGCTGACGCACAAGCAGAGCTTCCTGCTGTTCCAGGAGCTGTACCACCGGCAATTCATCAACATGAAGGACACAGAGTCCTCCTCCGTGGTGGAGATCGCCGCCAAGAACCCGCTGCTGAAGGAGAAGTTCATCGGCAACCTGTTCGTCGTGATCACCAAGCTGGTGGGCGCGCGGCGCGGCAGTGAAGCCTAGGTGAACAAGGGCCTGCTGGACAACTCCTACACACACAAGATCCTCTACGACTACATCCAGATCACGGATCCGAAAGTGGGGGGGAGGTGGGGGCGTTGAGCGTAGCGCATCATGATGCTGATGGACCAGCTGGACAACGCGTTCCCCGCCTTCTCCACCACCGCGCTGGGCGTGCAGTTCGCCGTGGAGGCGCTGAACTACTGCAGCAACAAGGCGGGTGCGCGCGGTGAGGGTCATGGGTAGAACAAGAAGCGCATCATCAAGTCGTACAAGACGATCATCGCGGACACGTGCGTGCACCCGTTCGGCTACGAGATCGTCATCAAGCTGCTCTTCTGCGTGGATGATATGGTGACGCTGAACAAGACGGTGCTGGCGGAGATCCAGCGCGACTACCCCAAGCTGCTCAAGTCGAACCGCGTGGGCGCCGGAGGGGCGTGTGAAGCGTAGGGTTGCCGCGTGCTGCTGGCAGTGCTGGCGCCGAGTGGGCGTGGGGAGAGGGCGTGATGCGTAGAGAACCGCTCCTACTTCGAGAACGACAAGCTGTTCGTGGTGCCGGCGGTGGGCGCGGCGGCGCGTGGTGAGGCGTAGTTCACGATCAAGAACGAGAAGGGCGAGAAGGAGGAGGTGCACACCTCCAAGAAGGACTACCCCGTGCGCGTGAAGGAGCTGCAGGAGCGTGTGCAGCTGGCGCCGGCGCTGCTGGCGGCGTTCCCGCTGTACGCCACGGACAACAACGCGGTGCACGTGATCGTGGAGACGCTGAGCCACTGCTCCGAGGCGGAGCGCGGCAAGCTGTTCGCGGCGCTTCGCGGCGTGGTGGAGAAGTCGCTGGAGCAGCCGGATGTGGCGCTGGAGGAGGGCGTGAAGGAGGTGGAGGTCCCGGCTCAGGAGGAAGAGGAGGAGGAAGAAGAGGAAGAGGAAGAGGAAGAGGAAGAGAAGGGAGAGGAGATGGAAGAGGAAGAGGAAGAGGTGGACGAGGAGAAGGACGAGGACGAGAAGGAGATGGAGAAGGAGGACGCGGCGATGGAGGAGGAGAAGGTGATGGAGGAGGAGAAGGAGGAGGAAGAGAAGAAGGTGACCTACAAGGACGTCTGGAGCATCACCGCCTGGAGCGTGCTGATCAAGCGCCTGATCAAGCATTGCGAGGAACACGAGGAGCTGAAGGCGTGCTTAATGACGGAGATCGTGACGCCCCTGAAGGGCAAGTGGGTGTGGGCGAAGGGGGTGAGCATTAGGTTCATGAAACTGATTGAGACGTACCCGGCGTCTCTGTTCCTGGTTGCAGTGGGAGTGAAGAGTGACGCGTAGGTCCGCTCTCTCCTGAAGTGCGAGGTCACGAAGAAGGAGATGAAGAAGATCCTGCGCGAGATCCAGGACGGCACCTTCGCTTCCAAGTTCATCACCGAGAGCAACAACGGTTGGGCACACTTTAAGGCCAAGAGAGAGATGGAAGCCAACCATCAGCTGGAGAAAGTCGGCGCCGAGATCCGCAAGCTGTATTCCTGGAACGGCGAGGACAAGTACGCAGAGAAATAATCCCTGTTTGCTTCATAAATATCAAACGAACAGCCATCACCTTTACGGTGATGGCTGCTTTTTTGCGTGTGTTCGTTATGCTTATCGCCCAACCGGCACTTGGGTCAAGCCACCCCGATTGCCGTGGAGGTGGATCTTGTTTGCGCCGCTTGATCACAGATGCCTGCCGCGCAACCTGCGCAGCGTAGAGTTTAGAAAAGCGAATAAAGCTCGCAGTCAACGGCTATTGATGGCTTTTACAAACACCCTGGATAAAAGCGCCCATTTCGTCCAGCAGGTCCTCGGCTTGGGGAAAGACGCCCATGGCGTTTAAGAAGCCGTGTCCCATGCCGTTATACATCACCAGGCGGGTGGGCACGCCGGCGTCGTGCAGTTTGTGTGCCCAGGCCACCGTGTCGTTGCGCAGGTAGTCCAGCGCACCCACAGAGAGAAAAGTGGGCGGGTTCCCAGCCGGGTCGGAGGTGTAGGGATTGCACAGGTCGTCCGGCTTCGGAATACCTAAAAAGGACTTGCCGGAGCGAGAGAGCAGCTCCATTTGCCGCACCAGTCCCATAGCCAGCTTTTGCTGTCCCGGCGCCGGGTGGTAGTCTGTTTCTTTTGGGTGATAGTAGCGGTCCGTGGTGCCAAACAGGTTTAGGGTGGGGTAAAGCAGCAGCTGCCCCCGCACCCGGTGGGTGCCTTTGTAGCGGGTGGCGCAGCCTTGGGCCAGGTTGCCACCGGCGCTGTCACCTACCACAAAAACGGCCCTTGGGTCAATATGCAGCTCCCGGGCACCGTCGCCGCCCAGCCATTCCAGTACACGGCAGCAGTCATCGTACAGCGTGGGATATGGGTGCTCCGGCAGCAGTCGGTAATCCACCGCTACCACAGGCATACGGAACTTTTCTACAAACAGCTTCCACCCCTCGTCATAGGGGCGCAAGGTGCCGCCTACAAAGGCACCGCCGTGGATAAAATACAGGCAGGGGCTGCCCGGCGCACATTGGGCACTGTTGTACATGCGAATGGGAATGGGATAACCGTCCGCCGCCGGTACGGTGCTGTCCCGCACTTCAATCTTTGCCTGTACGCATTTGGCGTAGGAAACACGGTCACACCCGGCACGGAATCCGGCCAAGATCTTCGGCGTTACCGGGATCTTGACCCGGTCCAGAATGAAATTTGGCACCAGCCCCGTGGACCGCGCCATTTTGCCCATGGGTCCGCCTAGCAGCCGCGGATCAATCCCATTTGGCGAACCGGCGTCCGGTGCATATTTGGTGATGTAGGGCAGATCGCCGTCCATCTCCACCGCCGCCGTGGCCTTTAGTTGTTGCAAAAATTCCTCCGTGTACCACTTGTGATCCCATTGCTTTTTCGGTTTCATTCCCGTACCCTCCGTCCATCGATCGCGCCTTCAAACCCGACCGCTTTCTGTTCTCATCATACCAAAACCCTTGCCAAATTGCAAATACCGCTGTTCTCGACTTTTGGCAGCGTTGCTACAAATTGACAGGATTGGCAGGATGGAGTATAATGCGGATAGACATTTTAGGGGGAATGGGTATGGAAACAAAGGAAAAGGCTGTGCAGGCGCAGGCCGGTGTGGCGAAAGGGAAAAAGAGCAGAAAGAAGGTTTGGGCTGTGGTGATCGGCGTTTTGCTGGCGGTGATTGTGGTGGCTATTGCGTTTATTGAACTGAGCACTTTGCCCCGCAAGGACACGGCGGACGATGTGATTTACATTGGCGGTATGGTCTCCTCAGACACCGTGGAGTACGCCGACGGCAGCGGCAAGGGGTTGCTGCGCAATCCGGTGGTGAAGATTATGCAGATGGTGTGGCGCTACTGCGATGGGGACGACAAAGCCAAGCACGCGGCCCAGAATCCGCCTACGGTGACGGAAGTGAACGACCTGGCCTATATAGAGGACGGCAATCTGTACCACACATTAGATGTGCTGTACCCGGCGGATACACAGCCCGGTGCTAAGCTGCCGGTGATCATTGACATTCACGGCGGCGGCTGGATGTATGCGGAAAAGGGACTGAACCACCACTACTGCGCCGCTCTGGCGGATCGGGGGTATGTGGTTTTTAATATTAACTACCGACTGGTGCCGGATGTGACGGTGAACCAGCAGTTGCAGGATGTGGCCCGGGCGCTGCGCTGGATTCGTGACCACGGCAGCCAATATCCCTGCGATATGCGGAATATTATGCTTACCGGCGACTCTGCCGGCGGGCAGCTGGCGGCATACAGCGCGGTGCTGATGCAAAGTGCCCAGCTGCGCAAAACCTTTGACACAGTAGATCCGCAAATGGAGCTGACGGCGCTGCTGCTTACCTCGCCGGTGGCCTTTATGCGGGACGGCGGGCTGTTCAGCCTGTACACCAAGCCCATGTGGGGCACGGATTACAAAGACAAAGCTACTTATCCGTACATGGATTTTGACCAAATCATTGACTACGCCCAGGCGCTGCCGCCTACTTATTTGATCACCAGCAGCGGCGACACCCTGGCTAACAAACAGACCCATCGATTGTACGAAGTGCTGCAAGCCCATGGGGTGCAGGCAGAGATCAAGGATTACGCCAAGGCGGAGTATAACCAGTCGCTGCCCCATGTGTTCAGCGTGTTACAGCCCTTTGAACCGGCAGGCACGGCAGCCATTGATAAAGCGCTTGCTTTTTATCAACAGGCCATGACCGCCAAAGCGGCACAATAACAGGATAAAAACTGCACCTGTGTATCTCTGGGTACACAGGTGTTTTTGCTTTTATGCAGCACGCGGTGCTTTCCTTTGCGCGACAAAAGCGGCAAATTGCTTTTTATGCGACAAAAGAGCCACAAAGGGTCGGTTGCCTTTTGGTTGTCGGTTCGGTATAATGAGAGTATCAAAACAAAGGAGGGGGAGCCTTATGCGAACGATATTTCAAAATTGTACGCTGCTGGACGGTACGGAGCAGATGTCGCCCCGCCC
>OIWT01003324.1_pt1 | contig 14949 bp, 9 predicted proteins | sample 1587701 | NCBI WGS metagenome assembly OIWT01 (sample SAMEA3888904, study PRJEB22519) | human gut metagenome | biome: human gut; feature: human-associated habitat; material: faeces | place: Denmark | collected 2009
CAAGATAGGTGGTGCGGAGGATTCCGATGGTCTTTCTGCCGCAGGTTACCTTCTCGCCCCAGCAGCCGAGTTCCTGCAAAAGGGTGGTCTCGGTATCGGCAATAAGAGGGAACTGCAGACCCTTGGTTTCTGCAAACTTCTTCTGCAGTGCCTGCTTGTCCTTGCTCACGCCGATAATCTCGTAACCGGCTGCTGCCAGTTCCTCCTTATGGGCCTGCAGGGAGCAGGCCTCGGCAGTGCATCCGCTGGTGTTAGCCTTCGGATAACTGTAGAGCACGAGCTTGCGACCACGGTAGTCGCTTGCCTTGATTTCACGTCCGTCCTGGTCAATGCCAAGAATCTCTGGTATTCTATCTCCTACATTCATAATTATTTATTATTTAAAAAGTTATACTATTCTTCTATCTATTATTTCTTCCTTTTCACCCCTCTTACTGCCTCACTTTCCAGTGGATTCTCGGGCCAGAAGTGCTTGGGGTAGCGGCGCTTCAGCTCCTTGCGCACCTCGAAGTAGGTGGATTGCCAGAAACTGGCGAGATCCTGCGTAAGCTGTACGGGCTTGAAACCTGGAGAGAGCAGCTCCAGCAACAGAGGCTGCCTGCCATCATCAACAGCTGGCGTCTGAGTCATTCCGAAGCACTCCTGCAGACGGACACTGAGGATGGGAGCCTCGGCTCCCTGACGATAGTCGATGCGGATATGACTGCCCGATGGAACCACGATGTGGGTGGGTGCGAGGCGGTCTATTTCCTGCTGCTGCTCGTATGGAATCTGTGCCCAGAGAATTTCCGGGAGATTGAGCTTCCTGAGTTCGGCGGTGCTCGTCTTGAGCTTTCCGCCCTGTTCCAGATAGAAGGGCAACCATTCGCCGGCTGTCTCCATCAGGTGCGCGGTGGACAGATCGGGCAACTCCATTTCAGGGTGCCACGCTCTTACCTGCGCCACCCTCCGCTGCAACCGCTGAACGTCTTCGTTCCAATCCAGCATGCTGAGTCCTTCCTTCCGGATGGCGGTGCAGAGAATATGGATAATCTGCTGCCTGTCGGCATCCTGGAGCGGTTTGCTATCCACCACCAGGGTTCCGATGCGTCGCTCTCTCTGCATCCTGATCATTCCCGCCTTACTGTCCCACGAGATGTTGTCGAACTCATGGGTAGGGAGGTCGTTGATGTTTACGGGAGCCGAGAGAAACACCCTGCCTGCCTTTCCTGAAGATGGAAGTGGGGTGGAAGCATTCGTGCCCGACTGCTGGGCAGATACATTGAGTGAGGCGATGGCGAGCCATTGCTGCGCCGACATTGCATCGCTTGAATCGATGAAGATTGTCTTGCCGTTCGACATTCTGAAATGTCCGATGTTATCGATTGCCATGGCGATGCGCTCAGGATAGGCTAGGGCAATCAGTCTGCCCACTTCCTCTGCATCCACCGGCTCATTGTCTTCCTTCACCTTGAGCATCCTTCGGTATTCCTGGGCTATCTGGGCGATGCGAGCCCATCTGCCCAGACTGTTTTTCTGTCGCTGCGAACGGAGGATGGAGAGGCGCAGCGCCATATCCGAATCCTCTGCGTCGCTCATCGGGTCTTTCTCTTCCAGCAGGGCGGCAACGTCGCAGGCTAGAGCTTTGAGTGCAGAAGATTCTGAACTCATCATCATCTTGGCGATGCGTGGATGACAAGGCAATGTTGCCATCTTCCTGCCCAATGGGGTGATGCTGCCATCCGGTTCTATCGCTTCAAGAGAAAGAAGTAATTCCTTGGCATTAAGCAGATTACTGCTTGAAGGTGGAGTAAGCCAAAGCAGCGACTGGGGATTGTTCTCGCCAAAGGCTGCAATATCGAGCACCATCGGTGTAAGGTCGGCTTCCTCTATCTCCGGTCGGCGCTGGTCTTCCATCAGATGTTCCGAGGTCTGAGTCCACAACCGGTAGCAGATTCCTTCAGCCACTCGTCCGGCTCGTCCTTTTCTCTGGGTTGCCATATCCTTGCTGATGGTAACGGTTTCCAGGTGGCTCAATCCCGTGCGGGCGTTGTAAACCAGTTTTCTGCAGAGTCCGGAATCCACCACGATCCTCACACCTTCGATGGTAAGTGAGGTTTCTGCGATAGGTGTGGCGAGCACAATTTTCCTTTCTCCCTCTTTCGAAGGGGCTATGGCGAGACGCTGCTTCTCGGGTGGAAGATTGCCGTAGAGCGGATAAACCTGAGGAACGGAAAGTTCAGCAGCAGATGATGAAGCTGATGCAGATGATGAAGCTGCTGCTCTGCTGAGGCTTGCATCCAATATCTCCTTGCATTTCAGAATCTCCGACTGTCCAGGAAGGAAAGCCAGAATATCTCCCTCGTACCTATCTGCAGCCTTGAGGATGGTAGCCGCCACCTCTTTATATATATCGTATCGCGCAATATCGGTCTCAGAATAAACGGTCTCTACGGGGAACATCCGTCCTTCGCTCTCTATCAATGGTGCCTGAAGAGCCTCGCAGATGGCAGTAGCATCGATGGTTGCCGACATGATGATGATCTTCAAATCTGGTCGTATGATTTCCTGTGCCTGTCGGGTGAGGGCAAGCGCCAGGTCGGAGTTGATGCTTCGTTCGTGAAACTCATCGAAGATGACGGCGCTCACTCCTTCGAGCGTGGCATCATGGATGAGCATTCGGGTAAGTATTCCCTCGGTGAGCACCTCGATGCGGGTTTCTGAAGAAACCTTGTTCTCGAAGCGTACCCGGTAACCCACGGTCTTGCCCACGGGTTCGCCCAAGATGCTTGCCATTCGTTCAGCTATCTGACGGGCAGCAAGGCGGCGTGGTTCCAGCATCAGAATCTTTCCCTGTGGGGTGGCTTCGAGGAGGGTGAGTGGAAGCACGGTGGATTTTCCGGCTCCCGGCGGAGCGGTAACAACAAGGTTTGCCGACTCCTTCAGGGTGCTGTTGATGGCGTCGGCTATCTGGAAGGCAGGAAGATGACCTGCCTGCTGTTTGATTCTATCGTAATTCATACTGCAAAGATACACATTATTTTTGTGATGGGCAAATGATTAGAAAGGTAATGCATGAGAATGGCGAATCTTGTAGATTTTTTCCCTTATCTGGTTCCATTTGGCAAGGACCAGGTAGCCAGATACGACTGCCAGATAGAGAAGCATCAACTGAAGGAGTGACAGATGAAGATGGTCTATGCTGGCACCCGGCAACAGACTGGTAAGCCGGAAGGCGGTATGGGTGGCTTGGGTAATGCTGGCAAGTACTGCTGCTACATGTTGCATCAGCCAGGTGCCGACGGAGGCAAGGCTGGAAATGTAGGTAAGGGGAGAAAGCAGCAGGAGTAGGGCACAAAGATAGAGAATGAGGGTGGCTGCCGGGATGGCGATGAAGCTGGTGAGCAGGGAGTAGCAGGATATTCTGCCGAAATAATAGACGATGAGCGGAAGCGTACCTATCTGTGCCGCCAGGGATACGCTGAATAGTCCCCAGAGGCAACGGATGATCTTGCCGTGGGATTTGAGCAGGCCGAAGAGCGGGGGATAGAATATGAGGATGGAAGCCACGGCGAGAAAGGACATCTGGAAACTGATGTCGAAAAGATGGAAGGGATTCAGAAACAGCATGATGACATAGGCTAGCGCCAGGGTGTTGAGCGAAAGGTCGGGGCGCAGGGCTAGCAGACAGAAACTGTAGATGCTGAGCATGGAGGCTGATCTGACGGCACTAGGGGGAAAGCCGATAAAGACGACATACGCCCATACGGCAACGAGGGACAGGGCAATGGTGGGTCTGGAACGGCGCTTTCCGCCCAGAAGAATCACGAAGAGCTGGAAGATAATGCCTATGTGCAAGCCGCTAACAGCCAGTATATGACTTGTGCCGGAGATGGAAAAGCTCTCCTTGGTTTCCCGGTCGAGTGAACCCTTATCGCCCATCGCCATCGCAGAAATCACGGCGAAATCCTGTCCGTCGATATGATAAGTATGCAGCTGCTGTTCCAGCTGCTGGCGGAAAGAACGGCTTGCCAGGATGGTGCGGTCGATGGGGGAGAGTGACTGGTAGGTCATGATGCTGCCAGGTGCTTTCGTCTTATCGATATGATGGGAGGTGATGAAACCGCCCAGACAGAACAGGCAGAGCGACAGAAGGAGACTCTGAAGAAGGACCAGCTGCTTGATTTTTCTGAAGAAGAGCCGGAAAAGCTGACGGGTTTCATAGAGTACATAGCAGCAGCCGGCTAAGGCTATGGCAATGATGGCTGCGATGAGCCAATAGCGCGTGGAGAAGTAATCATAGCTGTATCTGGCTGTGATGATGCTAAGTGATAGTATGAGGCTGAAGAACATCAGCGGAGTAACTGGGAGTCTTTTATTTCTGTCCATTTTAGCCGTGTTTTCAGGTTCGTTTAAAAAAGAGAAGCCCGACAAAAGGTTGGGATAGTCCAACTCTCTTATCGGGCTTCTCATATATATATAATAATGTATAAGCCTGCCTGGAAGCAGGAATACATCATTTCGGGAGATTACTCTCTCTTGAGATTATTTGCCGAATCCGAAGATACGCTTGATGAATTTCTTCACAGGATTATCGTTCTTCTGTGGATTGACAACAGGAGCATACTTGCGAGGACCGGAATTCTCAGAACCCTTCTTCTGGGTTGTACCCTGCTTCTTCTGCTGATTCTGAGGAGCTGCGCCCTGTCGCTTCTGCTGGTTCTGCTGAGCGCCGCCCTGCTTCTTCTGGGCTACGCCTCTGCCTCGGCCATTGCTTCCAGGACGAACATTGTTCTCATTGCCTGGGCGCTGGTTGCCGTTAGACTGCTGATTGCCCTGCTGGTTGCCGTTCTCATTGTTGCGCTGCTTATTGTTGTTGCGGCGCTTGTTGTTATTGCGGTTCTTCTGCTCGCCGTTGCGCTGCTCGTTGTTTCTCTGTTCAGCGTTTCTCTGCTCGCCGTTTTTCTGTTCATTGTTCTTGAACTCGCCATTCTTCTGTGCACCATTCTCTCCGTTGTTCTGAGGAGTCTTTTCCTGGCGCTCGTTTGGCTTGTTTGGCTTGCGCTTATGCGAAGTCTGGTCGCGGTCTTTCTGTCGGCGGCTCTTGGCGCTGGTCTTGTTCTTGCCCTCGCCGTTATTATTGCCGTTGCGGTTGTTTCCGCCCTTGCCCTTTCGACCATTGTTGCGTTTTGAAGGCTTGTTGAGCTTGATGTATTCAGGGCCTTCGCCGCAATCTTCCGGCAGAGGCATCTTCTCTACCACCTTCTCCAGGAACTTCTCAATCTGCTGGAACCAGTACTGGTCTTCCTCGTTGACGAAGGTGATGGCTCTACCATCGCGGTTGGCACGGGCTGTACGGCCGATGCGGTGAACATAATCCTCAGTATCGTGAGGAACGTCATAATTGATGACCATCTCGATATCATCAATATCGATTCCACGAGCCACGATATCCGTAGCAACCAGTACGTCGAACTGACCGCTCTTGAACTTGAACATCACATCATCGCGCTCTGCCTGCTCCAGGTCGGAGTGCATTGCACCGCAGTTGATGCCAATCTGCTGAAGGGCAGCAGCCAGCTGCTTTACCTTCATCTTGCTGCCGCTGAACACGATGACGCGCTTCATATCGCCAGCCTTGAAGATATCCTTGATGATGGTCATCTTCTGGGTCTCGTAACAAACGTAAGCCTCCTGCTTGATTTTCTCGGCAGGCTTGCTTACGGCAAGCTTGATCTCTACAGGATCCTTGAGCAGGGCCTTGGCAAGTTCCTCAATCTTCTCAGGCATGGTGGCAGAGAACATAATGGTCTGGCAGGTCTTTGGCAACTTGGAAGCGATGGTATTGATGTCTTCAGAGAAGCCCATGTCGAGCATGCGGTCGGCCTCATCGAGAATGAAGAAGCTTACCTTGCTCAAATCTACATTACCCAGGGAAATGTGGGTGATGAGGCGACCTGGAGTAGCAATCACGACATCAGCACCCATGCGGAGACTCTTCAGTTCCTGATCGTAGCGGTTGCCGTCGTTGCCGCCATAAACAGCCACGCTGCTCACATCCTGCAGGTAGTAGCCGAAGCCCTGCATGGCCTGGTCTATCTGCTGGGCCAACTCGCGGGTTGGCGACATGATGACGCAGTTGATGGCGTCTTTCGGATAGCCGCCATCATCAAGCTTGCTCAATACGGGGAGCAGATAGGCTGCTGTCTTACCCGTTCCGGTCTGTGCCACGCCCAATACGTCGTGACCTTCCAATATCTCAGGGATACATTTTTCCTGTACAGGGGTGCAAGTGTCGAAGCGCATGTCGTATAATGCGTCGAGCACGTTGTCATTCAAATCTAATTCGTCGAAATACATTCTTTTCCTTTCTTTTGTTGACCATTGAGCCGGATGGATCTTCATCCGTTCCAATGGTCAAGGTTCTTTGTTTCAATGTTTAATTACCTTGGTGCCTTGCGGTAGCAGAAGTAGGCAACGAAGGCGAAGATGATGTTCGGCAACCAAGCGGCAAGTGCCGGAGGGAAGTTTGCCTGGATGGCAAAGGTTGCCGATACGGTTTGCAGCATGATGTAGCCGAAGCTCAGTGCAAGACCGATTCCCAAGGATAGGCCCATACCTCCCTTTCGCTTGCGCGATGAAAGCGAAACACCGATGATGGTGAGGATGAAGGAGGCAAACGAGGCGGCGATGCGCTTGTGGTATTCTACCTGATACTGCACCACATTGCCCGAACCGCGGTTGATCTGCTTGGAAATATACTCCTTCAGTTCCGGACTGGTGAAGGTTTCCTGCTGACCCTTGGAATAAACCAGGTCGGTAGGCTCCATCGTAATCAGCGTATCCTTCTGTGCTCCGCTGGTGATGTGCTCCTTCATACCTTTCAGCTGGCGCACCTTCCAGTTGCTCAGCTTCCAGTGGTATTTGCTGTCGGAGATCGTATCATACTGAATCTCCATCGCCGTAAGGTGGCTTACGAGTTTCTTCTCCTGGAACTTGTCGAGGCAGAATCCGTAACCCCGCTTCGAGTTGTTGTCGTAGTGCTGCATATAGGCAATTACGCCCTTATCTACCTGCAGCTGTACGTTTTCGGCAGAAGTATTCTTCTTCTTGTTCTTGTACATCGTCTCAAAGTTCTGGCGTACTACCGTGCCGTGTGGAATCACGTAGGCAGAGAGTACATAGCTCAAGGCTGAGAGCATGATGCAGGTGATGAGGTAAGGACGAAGGAGTCGCTTGAAGGAAACACCTGATGCCAGAATGGCGATGATTTCAGAGTTGCCTGCCAGCTTCGACGTGAAGAGGATGACCGCCACAAACACGAACAACGCACTGAAGAGGTTGGCGAAGTAAGGGATGAAGTTGGCATAATAATCGAAGATGATGGCCTTGGCTGGTGCATGATACTCCGTGAACTTCGCCAGGTTCTCATTGAAGTCGAACACGATGGAGATGGAGATGATCAGTGCAATCGAGAAGAAGTAGTAGCCTAAGAACTTCTTGATAATGTACCAGTCTAACCGCTTGATGTATCTCAGTGGGTTGAGATACCTGAGCACCCTGAGGAATCGCAGCTTGTGCCCGATCCAGCCTAGAATGCGGGCTATGCGCTGCAGGATGGCAATGAGCCAGCCGAAGCGAGATTCGAAGGCTCTGCCCATCTTGAGCAGTCTGCGATGTTTTCTGATGTATTTATAGTCTTTCATCATTTAATGTAAAATATGTATAGGAGCATCCTATAAAGTTCAATGCTCAACGCTCAAGCTAGATTCGTCGGCCGAGTTGATCGATGATAGAGCGTTTCCACTCTACGAAGTCGCCCTGCTCGATATGGTGGCGTGCATCTGTAACGAGACGGAGATAGAACGACAGGTTGTGGATGCTGGCAATCTGCATGGCAAGGAGCTCCTGGGCCTTGAAGAGATGGTGCAGGTAGGCCTTGGTGGTTATCTGGTCGATGTCGCAGCCGTCTGGATCCACTGGACTGAAATCCATCTCCCACTTCTTGTTGCGCATGTTCATCGTACCATTATAGGTAAAGAGCATCGCATTGCGGCCGTTGCGGGTTGGCATTACGCAGTCGAACATATCAACACCACGCTCGATGGCCTCGAGCAGGTTCTGGGGAGTTCCTACGCCCATCAGGTAGCGAGGCTTGTCTTTTGGCAGAATCTCATTCACCACCTCGATCATTTCGTACATCACCTCGGTAGGCTCGCCTACGGCAAGACCGCCGATGGCATTTCCGTCGGCTCCCTTGTCGGCAATGTACTTGGCTGCTTCGCGTCGCAGCTCTGGGAAAGTACAACCCTGGACGATAGGGAAGAGGCTTTGCTGATAACCGTAGAGAGGTTCTGTCTCGTCGAAGCGCTTGATGCAGCGGTCGAGCCAGCGCTGAGTCATCTCCAGACTTTTCTTCGCATACATGAAGTCGCTTTGTCCGGGAGGACACTCATCGAAAGCCATCATAATGTCGGCACCGATGATGCGTTCTGTATCCATCACGTTCTCTGGAGTGAAGAAATGCTTGCTGCCATCGATGTGGGAACGGAACTCGCAGCCCTCTTCTCTGAGCTTGCGGATTCCGGTAAGCGAGAATACCTGGAAGCCGCCGCTGTCGGTGAGGATAGGACGGTCCCAGCCGTTGAACTTATGCAGTCCGCCTGCCGCCTTGATGACTTCGAGTCCCGGGCGCAGGTAGAGATGGTAGGTGTTTCCCAGAATGATCTGAGCCTTTACCTGCTGGCGCAATTCTTCGAAATGTACACCCTTTACGCTGCCCACAGTTCCCACAGGCATGAAGATCGGAGTCTTGATCTGGCCGTGGTCGGTGGTGATGATGCCGGTGCGAGCATCGCTTGCCTTATCTGTTACTTGTAGTTCAAATTTCATTTCTTTTCTTTTTTGTCATTTTCAGGAATGGTGAAGTCGATAGGGTGCTTTACCTTCTCGTCGGTGAGGGCAAACTCCCAGACATCTGCTACATCTTCTACATAATGGAATTCTACGCCCTTGAGATACTTTTCTGGAATGTCGAGGATGTTCTTCTTGTTTTCCTTGCAGATCACGATGTCGGTAATGCCGGCACGCTTGGCTGCCAGGATCTTCTCCTTGATGCCTCCCACTGGGAGTACCTTGCCGCGAAGGGTAATCTCGCCGGTCATGGCTATGTTCTTGCGAACCTTGCGCTGGGTGATGGCCGAAGCGATACTGGTGGCAATGGTAATACCTGCCGAAGGACCGTCTTTTGGCGTTGCACCTTCGGGTACGTGGATATGGATATTCCAGTTTTCAAAGATGCGGTAATCCACGCCCAGCAGGTCGATATGCGCCTTGATGTATTCCAGGGCGATGATAGCCGATTCCTTCATCACGTCTCCCAGGTTACCGGTCAGGGTAAGCTTGCCCTGTCGTCCCTTGCTCAGAGAGGTTTCGATAAAGAGAATCTCGCCGCCCACAGAGGTCCATGCAAGTCCTGTTACTACTCCTGCATAATCGTTGCCCTGATAGATGTCGCGGGTGAATGGGGCGGTGCCGAGAATCTCCTTCAGGTCTGCTGCGGTGATGGATGGCTTCTCCAATTCCTTGGAATAGGCGAGCTTGTAGGCCATCTTGCGCAGTCCCTTGTTGATCTGTTTCTTGAGCTGGCGCACACCGCTTTCTCGGGTGTAGTGCTCGATGATGCCCTCAATGGCTGCCTTGTTGAAGCTTACCTTCGGGGTGAATTTGTCGAGACCTGTATTCTCCAATTCCTTCGGAATCAGGTGGCGCTTGGCAATCTCTATCTTCTCCTCCGTAATGTAGCCGCCTACTTCGATGAGCTCCATTCGGTCGAGCAAAGGACGTGGGATTGAGCTGATGTCATTGGCGGTTGCGATGAAGAGAACCTTAGAGAGATCGTAATCCACATCCAGGTAATTGTCGTGGAAGGTGTTGTTCTGCTCTGGGTCGAGTACTTCAAGCAAGGCTGATGCTGGATCACCCTGGTGGTTGTTGGCTGAAACCTTGTCTATCTCGTCGAGGATGAAGACAGGGTTGCTGCTGCCTGCCTTGAGGATGTTCTTGACAATGCGGCCAGGCATGGCTCCGATATAAGTGCGGCGGTGACCGCGAATCTCGGCTTCATCGTGCAGACCGCCCAGAGACATTCTCACGTATTTGCGCTTCATGGCCTTGGCAATGCTCTTGCCCAGACTGGTCTTGCCGACTCCCGGAGGACCATAGAGGCAGAGAATCGGACTCTGCATTCCACCCTTCAGGGATCTTACGGCAAGATATTCCAGAATGCGTTCCTTTACTTTCTCCATGCCGTAGTGGTCCTGGTTGAGAATCTTCTGGGCATGAGACAGGCTGAGGTCATCTTCGGTGTATTCGCCCCAAGGCAAATCTACCAGCGTCTGCAGATAGTTGAGCTGGATAGGGTAGTCTGGGCTCTGAGGATGGATGGTGTCGAGTTTGGCCAACTCTTTCTGAAAAACCTTCTGGGTTGCCTCGTTCCATTTCTTGGTCTTGGCTTTTTCGAGCAGCTCCTTCTTTTCCGGACTGCTTTCGCCTTCGCCCAGCTCTTCCTTGATGTTCTTGATCTGCTGCTTCAGGTAATATTCCTTCTGCTGCTCGTCGAGATCAAACTGAGTCTTGTTCCTGATTTCATTTTGCAGGTAGAGCAGTTTCTGCTCCTTGTGCAAGGCCTTGAGTGCCTCTATCAGTCGCTCTGACAGCTTCTCCTGTTCCAGCATCTTGATCTTGTCTTCTGCCGTAAAAGGCAGGGAGGTGCAGATGAAGTTGCATTTCACGAAGCGATTGGTAATCTCATTGATCGCATAGACAGCCTCGTTTGGAATGTTCTCATTGTACTGAATGAATTTGATAGATTCCTCGAAGAATGTTTGGGTCAATGCCTTGAACATAGGATCTTCGGCTTCCTTTTCGGTAGGCCAGGTTTCTGGCAGACTTTCTACATCGGCAAGGTAGAATGGTTCCTTATCTACAATCTGCTTCATCTTGCATCTGCCTAAACCCTGTACGATGATGGTTTTCTGATGCTCATCGTTTGGCATGTTGATGACTCTCATCAACTTGGCAAATGTTCCGGTTTCGTACAAGTCTTCCTGATTAGGTGAGTCTATGTCCGCATGCTTCTGGCAAAAGATGCAGAATACTGTTTCTGGATTTTGCTCCAGCATGTTTGCCAACTCCTTGCTTTCCGCCCTGCCTATCAAGATAGGAGTAAGCACGGATGGAAAAACCACCAGGTCGCGGGTGCAGAGGGTAGGATAGACTCCTGCCTCCCTTTCTTGTATCAATACGGATGCATCGCCCTCAAAGTCGGCTATCATCTGGATTTGTGTATTCGAATTTCTGTTCATATTCTATTTGGTAAACACTTTTTGGGGTGTATATTCTCTTGAATATATATTTATAGGGTGCAAAGTTAGTGATTTTTGCCGAGAATCCCATCGTTTTTTCCGAAAATCACCTCTTTATTAGATATTATTATTAATATAAGCAAGAAGACTGTAATAAAATGCTGATTTTTGCGTTACTATTTTAAAAGTAAAACTATGACAGGATTTAAATTCAAACAATTTGAGATTCATCAGGATCGTTGCGCCATGAAAGTGGGAACGGATGGTGTGCTGCTGGGGGCATGGGCACCTGGCGGTAAACGCATTTTGGATGTCGGGTCGGGTACCGGACTCATTTCGCTGATGATGGCGCAGCGCTTCCCTGAGGCGCAGGTGCTGGGTATTGATATGGACGGAGAGGCTTGTGAGGAGGCTGCTGAGAATGTGGCGGCAAGTCCTTTTGCCGATCGTGTCGAAATAGAGTGCTGCCGATTGCAGGAGTATCATTCTGTGGAGTCTTTTGATGCAATCGTAAGCAATCCTCCTTTTTTCTTGAATAGCCTAAAAAATCCAGACAGTAAACGTACGATGGCCCGCCATACGGATAGCTTGCCTTTCAGAGATCTTTTCAGGGGAGCAAAAATGTTACTGAGTGATGATGGTGTCTTTTCCGTGATTGTTCCTTCTGAGGTTCTTGAGGTGGTTGTGTCGGAAGCTTGTATGCTAGGATTTTATCTTATCAGGCAGTGTGGCGTTAAGACAGTGGAGCGCAAACAGCCTAAACGCTATCTTCTGTCGTTCGCAAAGCATCGGTATAATGGTATGGAAAATACTATAAAAACAATGACCGATTCCGAGGGGAACCGGTCAGAATGGTATGCGAAAATTACAGAAGAATTTTATGTCAGGTAGGGGCTAAAGATTCAGCTTTCTCTGTACGAGCTTGCTGATGGCTCCTACTCGCTTGCTTTGGCGCTGGATGTCTTTGTGAATGTCATCGCGCACTATATTTATGTCATTGAAGAAATCGGCAAAGGCTGATTGAATGATGTTCGGTTTGCGTACACTTTTGTCTGCAAACGGATTTACAATCATCTTGATGCCTTTTTCTTCCATGTGCACATCTATGTCGGCGCCAGTCATCACTGGGTCGCCGTCATAATGGATGACACCCGGCTTGCTGCGGGTGATGTGGAGCTTCTTGCACCGGAAAGACTTGATCTTCGAGTTCTTGTCGAGGGTCTTGTTGAACATGTCGAAACTAACCTGTGAAGCTTCGATGACATCAAACGGTTCCATGATGACCACATCCATCAATCCATCGCTCATAGATGCCTGTGGGGCAATATAGGCGTTGTTGCCGTATTGGGAAGCGTTGGCACAGGAGATGAGAAACGCTTTATATTGTTTTGTTCCAGTCTCATCCTCCAGAGTATATGTTTCTGGCTCATATTTCAAGCCTTCTCTCAGAATGTTCTCTGCATAGCTGATCGGCCCACGCTTTCCGCTTTCTGCAAACTTCATGCTGACAAAGGCGTCGAAGCCCATTCCGCAAGTGCAGAAGAATGGGTATTCGTTGATGACTCCGTAGTCAAGGTCGTGTATTTTGCATGCGTTGATGATCTCAATGCTTTTCTTTAGGTTCATTGGCAACAGCAGGTGGCGCGCCAGGCCGTTTCCTGAGCCGCAAGGCAGAATACCTAATGCTGAGTCGGAATGGACGAGGGAACGGGCCACCTCGTTCACGGTACCATCGCCACCTACGGCAACCACAATGTCTGCATGGTTGTCTCTGGCTTCGGCTGCCAGTTCTGAGGCGTGTCCTGGTCTTTCAGTCATTTTTATCTCGTACTCGAACTGCTCCTTGTCCAAAGTAGAATCTATCAAACTGGGAACCGCTGCTTTGCTGCTGGTTCCAGAAATCGGGTTCATGATGAAAACTATCTTTTTTTTCATATCTTAGTCAAGAAATTGTATTTTTAAACTGCAAAAGTAATAAAAATCCCTAAAATGGCAAGAAATATCTACTAAAAAAAGCATAAAAGTAAACTTTCTTAGGAAAAAAGCGGTTTTATTAGTCTTTTTTTGTATCTTTGCAGCCTGAAACTAGAAAATAAATTAAAATAGAAATAAAGTACACCTATTATAATGGGACAATTACAAGAAAGATACAAGAATTATCGTGTACCTCAGAAGTATATGGAAGCCGGTGTGTATCCATACTTCCGTGAGATTACAAGTAAGCAGATGACAGAGGTAACTGACATCGACGGTCACAAGATCCTGATGTTCGGTTCTAATGCTTACCAGGGTTTGACAAATGATCAGCGTGTTATCGATGCAGCTAAGGCTGCTCTTGACAAGTACGGCTCAGGCTGTGCTGGTAGCCGCTTCCTCAATGGTACACTCGATTTGCATGTGCAGCTCGAAAAAGAGCTTGCTGAGTTTATGGGCAAGGATGAGACATTGTGCTTCTCTACTGGTTTCTCTGTAAATCAGGGTGTGTTGGCATGTGTTGTAGGTCGTAACGACTATATCATCTGTGACGATCGTGACCACGCCAGTATCGTAGATGGCCGTCGTCTTTCATTCGCTACCCAGCTTCACTACAAACACAATGATATGGAAGATTTGGAGCGCGTGCTCTGTAAGCTTCCTGAGGATGCAATCAAGCTCATCGTTGTGGATGGCGTGTTCTCTATGGAGGGCGATTTGGCTAACTTGCCTGAGATTGTAAAGCTCAAGCATAAGTACAACTGCTCTATCATGGTAGACGAGGCTCATGGCCTTGGCGTATTCGGCAAGCAGGGACGTGGCGTTTGCGACCACTTCGGTCTGACCGATGAGGTGGATCTCATCATGGGTACCTTCTCTAAGAGTCTGGCATCTATCGGTGGTTTCATCGCATCAGATAAGGATACCATCAATTTCCTCCGTCACAACTGCCGTACCTACATCTTCAGTGCATCCAATACTCCAGCAGCTACAGCAGCAGCGCTTGAGGCACTCCACATCATTCAGAATGAGCCAGAGCGTTTTGAGAATCTTTGGGATGTTACCAACTATGCTTTGAAGCGTTTCCGTGAGGAGGGTTTCGAGATTGGTGAGACTGAGAGTCCTATCATTCCTCTCTACGTTCGTGATGCAGAGAAGACATTCGTTGTTACCAAGCTGGCTTACGATGCAGGTGTGTTCATCAATCCTGTTATCCCACCAGCATGTGCTCCTCAGGACACATTGGTGCGTTTTGCTCTTATGGCTACTCATACAAGAGAGCAGGTAGAGAAGGCTGTTGAGATTTTGAAGAAGATTTTCGTAGAGGAAGGCATCATCAAGGCGTAATAGCAAAACAATGCGGTTGCTGAAAAATCATCAATCGTCATATATAATAAGGTATAAAGGGGCAATTTCTTCGGAAGTTGCCCTTTTTTTAGGAAAAAACTGAATAAATGCATATTTTTACAAAAAAAGTTGCTGAAAAATTTGGTGGAATAAGAAAAATGTTGTACCTTTGCACCCGCAATTCAGAAATGATGCTTACTGCAAAGAAGTAATTTCATTGTGAGAAGAAAGCGGGGTGTAGCGCAGCCCGGTAGCGCTCCTGTTTTGGGAACAGGTGGTCGCA